>OJNR01000005.1_pt1 | contig 150246 bp, 121 predicted proteins | sample 1597901 | NCBI WGS metagenome assembly OJNR01 (sample SAMN01915223, study PRJEB22387) | human gut metagenome | isolation source: stool | host: Homo sapiens | place: USA | reverse complement strand
TTTGAGCGAAGCTAATGACAGAGTAAAATGATAGTTAATGTTAGTTTTGACACACTTTCCTATCTTTTATTCTGAACATTTTTAAAATCACTCCTGTTCCCAGTATCATTAATACTGTACAAAGCATGGAGCCTTCAAAGCCAAAAGCGCCTCCGTTCATCAGGTTGGCTTCGGGCAGATGGAGTGTCAACATGCTCTCACCGAATTTATTCCCGCTGACTTCATATCCCAAGACAGGACCTTGTATCCAGTTCCAGAACCAATGTAATGCTATCGGAAAGCAGAGGTTGCGGGTATATATATAGGAAGAACCCAAAAGGACACCTGCCAGCAGAATATTGATAAAGGACAGGAAGTTGAAGTTCGGATTGCCTATATGAATCAGTGAGAACAGAACGGAGGAAAAGAACAAAGCCCAGAATTTATTTATCCCGCCTTGCAGCATCCGTTCCAGTACAAAGCCCCGCAATGCCAGCTCTTCCGTAACGGCTACCAGCAAGAAGAAAACAAAGCTGATCAATAGGGAAGAAGGATTGAATGTAACTCCTGTAATCTCTACCGCCCCTGCCAATAAGGATATGCCGAAGCCTACTGCATAAAGAACGATTGCCAGCAACACTCCTGATAATAAATCCTTTCGGCGCATTGCCAACGAACGCCCCAGACCTGCCAATGACAATCCGCGGAAGTGCCACACAATCCAGGCGGAAAGGAATACGCCTATCAGCATCAGTGTTTCGTTCAGCATGAAGACAAACATGCTGTCCGGACTTTCTTTGTCCGTTTTCAGAAACAACACAGAGAAAGGAATACTCATGATCGTAACAAGTATAACGGCCAATGCGGCAAATGCAATAATGTCGATTGCAACTTTTCCAAAACGTTTGATTGGGAAGTCATTTTCTATATTTTCCATATATCGGTAAAGTGATCTTTTGTTTGACACATCCTCTCTTAACTCTGGCAAAAATAATAATAAAAAGAAAAAATCATTATTCGGAATTGGCAGTTTCTTCTTATCTTTGAAAAATAAACTCAATCTGACACTTAAAACATGAACCTGAAAAAGATATTTTTAGTAATAGCCGGCTTGGGCATCCTATTGAACAGCTCTGCCCAGACTTCCAAAAGGTATACCGTTGCAAAGCCCGGCACTTTGGTAGAGATGCTGACCGAGGAGGAAGCTAACGAGATAACGCACCTTGTCTTGCAGGGCAAGCTGAATGCCATTGATTTCCGCCACTTGCGGGATGAGTTCAAGAAACTGCAGATACTGGATATATCCAATGCCTCTATCAGCATGTATGCCGGAAAGAACGGTACGCACCCCGACCGTTTCTATGTCTATCCTGCCAACTGCATCCCGTCTTACGCCTTTTGTAAGCAAATCAATGATAGCGTGTTTGCAGGAAAAACTTCTTTAACCCAAGTAATCCTGTCCGACAAGGTCAAGAATATAGAGGATGGCGCATTCAAGGGATGTACCAACCTGAAGATTTGTCAGATACGTAAGAAAACTCCCCCGAATTTGTTGCCCGGAGCTTTGGCCGACAGTGTGACAGCCGTATTCGTACCGCTGGGCAGCAGTGACGCCTATCGAAATGGCAAAAGGTGGGAGACATTCGCGTTTATAGAAGGTGAGCCGGTGGGTGTCACTGTGCAGATAGCTGCTATGGGCAGTCTTGCCAGTGAACTTATTCATGCAGGCATACAGCCCAAAGATGTGAACTTCCTTACGGTGGAAGGAAAAATGGATGAGGCGGACTTCACTTTGATACGTAATTACATGCCTAATCTGGTGAGTGTGGATCTCTCCCGGTGTAATGCAACGGTTATTCCCGACTATACATTTACGCAAAAGAAATATCTGCTCAATATCAAGCTGCCCCATGGCTTGAAAAGTATAGGCCAGCGTGCATTTAGCGGGTGCGGACGCTTGTGCGGCACGTTGGTATTGCCTTCCGGTGTGACGGCCATAGAATATGGCGCGTTCATGGGATGCGACAACTTGCGCCATGTTCTTGCCACCGGCAATAAAATCACCACTTTGGGCGATAACCTTTTCGGCAATGACAAGGATAAACTGATATATAGAGATTAGTGATTAACGTTAATCACTAACCCCTAAATACGTTCCACTCCGATCATAGTCAACTGTATGCGTTTCCGTTCGGTATCCACGCCCAGTATCTTGACGCGTACCTGTTGATGGATGGACACAATCTCATTGGGGTCTGATACATACTTCTGCGCAAGCTGGGAGAGGTGTATCAGGCCGTTTTCTTTGATGCCTATATCGACGAAAGCGCCGAAATTGGTGATGTTACTCACGATGCCCGGCAGTTCCATGCCAATGCGAAGGTCGTCAATCGTACGCACGTTCTTGTCGAACTCGAATACCTTGATAGGCCCGCGCGGGTCGCGTCCCGGTTTCTCCAGTTCTTGCAGAATATCTTTCAGGGTGGGCATCCCGACGGTGGGAGAGAGGTATCGTTCCGGTTGTATCTTTAATCTCAACTCTTTGTCGGCTATTAATTCGGCTACACTGCATCCCAGGTCCTTGGCCATTTGCTCCACAATGTGGTAGCTTTCGGGATGCACTGCCGTATTGTCCAACGGGTTCTTGGCATCCGGTATGCGCAGGAAGCCGGCGCATTGTTCGAAAGCCTTGGCGCCCATGCGCGGAACTTTCATCAATTCTTTACGGGAGGAGAACGCTCCGTTCTCTGCCCGGTAATTCACGATGTTCTGCGCCAATTGCGGGCCGAGTCCCGATATGTATGTAAGCAAGTGGCTGCTTGCCGTATTCAGGTTCACGCCGACGAGGTTGACGCAGTTCTCTACGGTCTGGTCGAGAGATTTCTTGAGTTTGCTTTGGTCTACGTCATGCTGGTATTGTCCCACGCCGATTGATTTCGGGTCTATCTTGACAAGCTCTGCCAACGGGTCCATAAGCCGGCGGGCAATGGACACTGCACCGCGTACGGTGACATCGTATTCGGGAAACTCGTCTCTGGCAATCTTGGAAGCGGAATAGATGGAAGCTCCTTGTTCGCTGACGATGAAGATCTGCACTTCCCGGTTGAATGTCTGCCGTTTCAGGAAATCCTCTGTCTCGCGGCTGGCGGTGCCGTTTCCAATGGCGATGGCTTCGATCTTGTAGGCCTCTATCATCTTTTGCAGTTTGGCGAATGCTTCTTTGCTTTGGTTCACAGGCGGATGCGGATAGATATTCTCATTATGCAGCAAATTGCCCTGTGCATCCAGGCATACCACCTTGCAGCCGGTACGGAATCCCGGATCTATTCCCATTACCCGCTTCTGCCCTAATGGTGAGGCGAGTAGCAGTTGCCGCAGGTTTTCCGCAAAGACGCGGATGGCTTCATCATCGGCACGCTCCTTACTTTGTGCGGCAAACTCTGTTTCGATGGACGGTTTCAGCAGACGCTTGTACGCGTCCTGTACGGCTTCGGCCACCTGTTTTCCGCAGGCATTGTTGCTCCGCACGAACTGTCTTTCCAACCGTTCCACGCACTCTTCGTCATTCGGGCTGATACTCACTTTGAGCACCCCTTCGGTTTCGGCGCGCCGAATGGCAAGCAAGCGGTGCGAACTGCAACGTTTCAGGGATTCCGAACAATCGAAATAGTCTCTGTATTTGGCCCCTTCTTCCTCTTTTCCTTTCACAACTTTGGCGGTCAGTACGGCTTGGCGTGCAAAGGTATTGCGCAGAGTGTTGCGGGCGCGTTCGTTTTCGCTGACTTGCTCGGCAATGATGTCGCGTGCGCCTTTCAGGGCATCGTCCGCATCTTTCACGTCGCCTTTCACAAAACCGGCGGCACGTTGTTCGGGATGAGGCTCGCGTTGGAGCATCAGTATGGTGGCGAGCGGTTCGAGTCCTTTCTGGCGGGCTGCTTCTGCGCGTGTTTTCCGCTTGGGTTTGTAGGGCAGGTAGATATCTTCGAGAACGGTGCCGTCCCACGTTTCTTCAATGCGCTTTTGCAACTCCGGAGTCATCTTCCCTTGTTCCTGAATGGTGTTGATGATGGTTTCCTTCCGCTTGGCCGTTTCGTTCAGCTTTTCGTAATGGGTTTGGATGGCTTCTATCTGTACTTCATCCAGTCCGCCTGTCATTTCTTTACGGTAGCGGCTGATGAAAGGGATTGTTGCTCCGTCATTGAGCAGGGACAATGTCTGTCCGATTTGTTTTTCTGATATGCCGAGAATGGCAGCTATCATGTTGTGGAAGATTTGTGTCATGTCAGCTTCTTTTTAATAATGCGTGCCAAAAGTACGAAAAACAATCTTTCTTTGTGCCTTTTTTGAGTTTTATTGTATCTTTGCGACAGTTCCCCGGGATTATGAGATTATTTAAGAATATATTTTATAGAGCATTGCTCTGCCTGACGGCGTTTCTTTTCCTTGCGCGCCCTGCCTTTGCGGTGACGGGCGACCATCCTGTGCTTATCATCAGTTCTTATAATCCTGACGCGGGCCAGACTTCGGGCAATATTTCCGACTTTATGGAAGAGTTTCAGCGCTTGGACGGGAAGTGCGGGGTAGAATTGGAGAACATGAACTGCAAAAGTTTCTCCGAGGCTCCTTGGTGGAAGCAGAGAATGGTGGGCATCCTTTCCAAATATCAGGGCACAAAGATTCCTTCGCTCATAATACTTATAGGACAGGAAGCGTGGGCAGCCTATTTGTCGATGGAAGACTCCGTCCGGGGCGAAGTGCCGGTGATGGTGGCATTGGCCAGCCGCAATGTGGTGCTTTTGCCGGAGCATGGCACAGACCTGAAAACGTGGATGCCCGAATCGTTGGATTTCCTCGACGATTTTCCCGACTCTCCGATTAAGAGTGGATTTATTTATCAATATGACGTAGAGGCCAATATCCGCATGATAAAGCAGTTGTATCCCAAGACGGAACACATCGCTTTCATTTCGGACAACAGCTACGGCGGCGTCACCTTGCAGGCGCATGTGGTGAAAGAGATGAGGAAATTTCCGGAATTAGGGCTTATCCTGCTGGACGGACGTGTCAACACCATTTATACCATTAGCGACAAGCTGCATGCTTTGCCGCCCAATACCGCCTTGCTCATGGGAACATGGCGGGTGGACATGAACGACGGTTACTTCATGCGCAATGCCACTTACGCCATGATGGAGGCGGCTCCCGACCTGCCTGCTTTCTCCATCACCTCTGCGGGCATCGGCTATTGGGCTTTGGGCGGAGTGGTGCCTCATTACCGCCCTTTGGGCAAGGGGCTGGCGCAGCAAGCCGTCCGTCTGTTGAAGAATCCGGAGAAAGCCATGCTGGAGATTATTCCCACCCAGACCGTCATGGACGGCAAACTGATAAAGGAGAAGGATCTGGATATATCTTCACTTTCCGGACCTGTGGAATTGGTAAATGTAACTCCGTCTTTCTATGAGCAGTACAAATATCATATATGGGGGATAGCAGCCGTTCTGCTCAGCCTGTTGGTGGGATTGTTCGTTTCTCTCTATTTCTACTATCACACGAAGAAACTGAAAGACGAATTGGAAGTCTCCGAGGCATCCTTGCGTGAGGCGAAGGAGAGGGCGGAGGAGGCAAACCGCCTGAAGAGTGCATTCCTTGCCAATATGAGTCATGAGATACGCACACCGCTGAATGCTATTGTGGGATTTTCGGATGTGCTCTCTGCCGGCGATATTCCGTTGGAGGAGCAACGGGGATTTTTTGAGATTATCAAGGCGAATTCGGACTTGTTGCTCCGGCTGATTGATGATATTCTGGACCTTTCCCGGCTGGAGGTGGACCGGGTGACCTTTACGCAGGAAAAGTGTGATGTGGTGCAGGTTTGTACGCAGGCTTTGGCCTCTGTGGCACAGGCGCGCCGGTCGGCCAACAGGTTCCTGTTTGAAAGTCCGCTGGAAAGTCTGGAGCTCCATACGGACATCCAGCGTATGCAGCAGGTGATCATAAACCTGCTGTCCAATGCGGATAAGTTTACGAAGAACGGCACGATAACATTGAAGGTGGGGCTGGACGAGAAGAAGCATGTTGTGCTCTTTTCTGTGTCCGACACAGGCTGCGGCATACCGTTGGAAAAACAGAAGAAAGTGTTCGAACGCTTTGAGAAACTGAACGAATATGCTCAGGGCACAGGGCTTGGCCTTGCCATCTGCAAACTGATTGTGAAAAAGTGGGGTGGGAAGATATGGGTAGATCCGCATTATACACAGGGCGCCCGTTTCCTTTTTACCCATCCGCTGGATTGATAAAAGAAGAAAATAAGAGTATGAAGAGACGAATTTGTTGCTTTGTATGGCTTTTCCTGCTGCTCGGAACGGTTGCGGCACAGGAGAAGGTCGTTAAGTTGAAGATAGTACAAACCAGTGACATACATGGGAACTACTATCCCCATGATTTTATTTTGCAGAAGGATGCCGCCGGGAGTTTGGCGCGTGTATATGCTTTTGTGCAGAAAGAGCGCGAGACGTATAAAGACAACCTGATTCTGCTGGACAACGGTGATATTCTGCAAGGGCAGCCTACGGCTTATTACTACAACTACATTGATACTGTGTCGCCGCATCTGACGGCCGAAATGCTGAACTACATGGGCTATGATGCCGGCAATATGGGCAACCACGATGTGGAGACCGGACGTGCCGTTTTCGATCGTTGGGCAGGCGATTGCCACGCCCCTGTGCTGGGAGCCAACATCATTGATACGGCTACGGGTAAGAATCATTTCCCGCCCTACGTGACGCTTGAACGCGACGGTGTAAAGATTGTGGTTCTCGGCATGATAACACCCGCTATCCCGATGTGGCTGTCCGAAAACCTGTGGAAAGGCCTGCGCTTTGACGATATGGAAACAACGGCGCGCAAGTGGATGAAGATAATTCGTGAGAAGGAACGCCCGGATGTTGTAGTGGGTATGTTCCATGCCGGACAAGACGTTTTGCTGATGGGCGGCAAATATAGGGAGAACGCTTCGCTGGACATAGCACGCAATGTGCCGGGGTTCGACATCGTACTTATGGGGCACGACCATGCCCGCGAGTGCAAGAAAGTGCAGAACGTGGCGGGCGACTCCGTATTGGTGATGGACCCGGCGAGCAACGGCGTGGTGGTGAGCAACGTTGACCTGACTGTGACGCTGCGTAATGGCAAGGTAGTGGATAAGCAGATCAACGGTGTGCTGACCAAAACCGGTGACTACGGCATCAGTGAGGACTTCATGAAGTATTTTGCGCCGCAATACGCCACCATCCAGAATTTCGTATCGAAGAAGATAGGGCATTTGACGGAGACAATCTCCACCCGTCCCGCTTACTTCGGCTCTTCTGCTTTCATCGACCTGATCCATACTTTACAGCTTAACATCAGCGGTGCGGATATTTCGTTGGCGGCTCCTCTGTCCTACGACACCCGGATTGAGGAAGGGGATGTCTATGTGTACGACATGTTCAACCTGTATAAGTACGAGAATATGCTCTACACCATGCGCCTTTCGGGCAAGGAAATACACGATGTTCTGGAAATGTCTTATGCCCTGTGGACCAACCGTATGGCTTCTCCCGACGACCACATCCTGCTGTTCCGCGACAAGCCGCGCGAAGGTGCGGCAGACAGGGCGTCTTTCAAGAATTTCAGCTTTAATTTCGATTCGGCGGCAGGCATCGTCTATACAGTGGATGTGACGAAACCGGAGGGACAGAAAGTGACCATTCACAGCATGGCCGACGGCACTCCGTTCGATATGGACAAGATGTATGCGGTGGCTCTCAACTCTTACCGGGGCAACGGCGGTGGGGAACTGCTGACCAAAGGTGCGGGAATCCCTCAGGACAAATTGAAAGAACGTATCATCCGTTCTACGGATAAGGATTTGCGTTACTATCTGATGCAATACATAGAACGGAAGAAGGTAATCGAACCGCGTGCGCTCGGCCAGTGGAAATTTGTTCCGGAGGAATGGGCGGCTCCTGCTTCCAAACGCGATTATGAGTTTCTCTTTGGCAAAGTTCAGGAATAATTCGTACCTTTGCAACCCGGATAGAACAAACAAGATAATAAGGACGTGAGAGGATTGAAAAGAACAATATGCGCATTATGCTTGCTGGCACTCTTTGTGGCCTATCAGGCAAGTGTGACGGCTTTCACTCACGTCCACTACGTTAATGGGGTGCTGATTACCCACTCGCACCCTTTCCACAACCAGCACTCACATTCTGCCACTTCGCTGATTGTCATAGGGCTGTTGTCCCACTTCAGTTCGGACAAACCGGACTGCTGCGAAATGTTGCATCCGATGCGTGCTTTGCTGCGGGTGCTCGAAAATGCAACCGACACGCCTGTCGTAAAAGGCAAAACGTGCCGGGTGATTTCACTTCGCGCTCCCCCCTGTTTCGTTACACTTTGATATTTTTCCGCATCAACGTCGGGCATTTGCCATGCCTGCGTTGCCATTGATCGTAACTGTTTAAAATTGGTTTATATCAAGAGCATCTGTTGTTCGGAGCGTATAAGCTGATTGTGTGTATTTACTTAAAAAAGCGATTATTCAAATGAAACATTATATATTGGCGCTGGTGCTTGCCATGGCAAGCATCAACGCAGCTATTGCTGCAAATCCCATCAGGGAAGGCAATATGATTTCCGGCCATGTCCTTGTGAAAGGCTCGGAGGAGAACATACCGTATGCCACTGTTTTGATAGTGGGCAGCGGACAGGGAACGGTGTCTAATGAAGAAGGCCAGTTTGAACTCAAGAACCTTCCGGCGGGCAAATACACCTTGCGCGTATCCGCGGTAGGCTATAAAACACAGGAAAAGGAGATCGAGGTGAACAAAGACTTCACCGCCGTTGTACATTTCCAGATGCAGGAGGAGAGCTTCATGACAGATGAGGTCGTAGTATCGGCCAATCGCAATGAAGTGAGCCGTAAGGCAGCTCCTGTGGTGGTAAACGTGATGAGCACCAAACTTTTTGAAATGGTGAATTCCACCGACCTTGCCAAAACACTCAACTATCAGTCGGGACTGCGTGTGGAGAATAACTGCCAGAACTGCGGCTTTCCGCAAGTGCGCATCAATGGACTGGAAGGGCCTTACTCCCAGATCCTGATTAACAGTCGCCCCATTATCAGTGCCTTGAGTGGAGTGTACGGGCTGGAACAGATACCGGTGAACATGATTGAGAGGGTGGAAGTGGTGCGCGGTGGCGGCTCGGCGCTGTTCGGCGCGAATGCTGTGGGCGGAACCATCAATATCATTACCAAAGACCCTATCAATAACTCCTTTCAGGTGTCGAGCATGTTCTCCAATATGGACGGCAAGTCATGGGAGCAGTATATGGGCGCCAATGTCTCTTTGGTGGCCAAAGACAACTCCTACGGCATCGCTCTTTACGAAAGCTATCGCAACCGCAATCCTTACGACCGCGATGGAGACGGCTTCTCCGAACTGGGCAAGCTGAACATGAATACTTTCGGCTTTCGCGCCTATTACCGCCCTACGCATTTCAGCCGCATCAACCTGGAATATCACACTACGAACGAGTTCCGCCGCGGCGGCAATAAGTTCGACCTCCAGCCGCACGAAACGGACATCACAGAGCAAACCAAGCATATCATCAACAGCGGTGGCTTGAGCTACGACCTCTTCTGGCGTGAATATAAGCATAAGATCTCATTGTACGGCTCCATTCAGCACACCGACCGCAACAGCTACTACGGTGCGCAGAAGGACCTGAACGCTTACGGCAAGACAAACGACTTGACTTGGGTGGCAGGCGGCATGTACGTAGGCAATATGGATAACTGCCTTTTTGCCCCCGCCACTTTTACGGGCGGACTGGAGTATCAGAACAATTCCATGCACGATGTGATGACGGGCTATCACCGCGACATGCAGCAGGATGTCCGCATTGCCAGTGCCTTTGTGCAGAATGAATGGAAGATGAATGTCCTGACCATGCTGGTGGGCGCCCGGCTGGATAAGCACAATCTGATAGACAAGTTGATTTTCAGTCCCCGCGTCAATCTGCTCTATAAGCCTTCCGAGGATTTTCAGGCGCGTCTGACGTACTCCACCGGTTTTCGTGCGCCGCAAGCCTATGATGAAGACCTCCATGTCACAGCAGTGGGCGGTGAGGGTGTGCAAATCAAGCTGGCGGACAACCTGCGCGAAGAGCGTTCCAACAGTTACAGCGGGTCGGTGGACTGGACCACTCATTTGGGACATTGGCAGGCCAACATACTTGTGGAGGGCTTCTATACGGACTTGCGCCATGTTTTTGTTCTTGAGGACATCGGAAAGAACGACATAGGCGATGTTATCAAAGAACGCCGTAACGGCAATGGCGCCCGCGTGTACGGAGCAAACCTCGACGCCAAGATTGCCCATGGCAAGGAAGCGCAGTTCCAGTTGGGCTTTACCGCGCAGCGCAGCCGCTACACCCACGAGGAGGCATGGACAAAAGTGGACGGTGTGGACCTGACTACCAAGCGCATGCCCCGCACACCGGATTATTACGGTTACTTCACTTTCTCGTCTGCTCCGGTGAAGAATTTCGACTTCTCACTGTCCGGCACTTATACGGGCAAGATGATTGTGCCGCACTATGCCGGATATATCGAAAAAGACCGCATGGAGAATACGCCCCAGTTCTTCGACCTCAATCTGAAGCTGAATTATACGTTCGTGCTGCACGACCACATCAAATTCCAGCTGAATACGGGCGTGCAGAACATCTTCAATAGTTTTCAGAAAGATCTGGATAAGGGAGAATTCCGCGATGCCGGTTATTTTTACGGTCCTACACAACCGCGTACATTCTTCATAGGATTTAAAATAATGAATTAGGATAACATTCACGATTTTTAAATTAATTATTTCGCGAATAATCCTATATTTGCCGGCAAAGCACAAGACCAATGAATACAAAACAGATACGCAATGTCGACATATCCGGCATACAACATCTGCCTATGATTGACTTTATCGGCAATGATTTTGCTATTTTTGATGATATCAGGGACATTCCTTTTACGCCATATCCCACTCGTCTGAATGCGGCCTGTCTTGCAGTCTGCCGGAAAGGCCGGTGCAGGATGAATATCAATCTGCAGGAGTATGAAATGAGGGAAGGAATGCTCTGCATCATCCTGCCCGAACAGATTGTGCAGCAAGGTGAGCGCTCTGATGACTTCTCCGGCAGCTTTATAGCGGTGTCCAGAGACTTCATGGATGTGGTGATACCCACCATGCAGCAACTGTTCCCCATGTTTTTCATGATAAAGGAGCGGCCCTGCATCAAGGTCACCGCCGAAGAGTTACAGGCATTCGAGGAATATCATTCTTTTCTGTGGAGGAAAGTGAGGCTGAAGGACAATCCGTACCGTAAAGAGATTACGCAGGGATTGTTGCTGGCGCTGTTCTATGAAATCTATGATATTTATCAGGGGCACACCGCGAAGGAACGTACCCCGAAAAGCCGTAAGGAGGATTTGTTTGAGCACTTCATCCGGTATGTATCCGAGGGCTATAAAGAGGAGCGGAGTGTGGCCTATTATGCCGGCAAGATGTTTCTCACGCCCAAGCACCTTTCTACCGTAGTGAAAGAGGTGAGTGGCAAGACGGCGGGCGAGTGGATTGACAGTCTGGTGATTCTGGAGGCGAAAGCCTTGTTGAAATCATCCGAGCAGAGCATTCAGGAAATAGCCGATGAACTGCATTTTGCCAACCAGTCATTTTTTGGAAAGTATTTCAAGCATCATACGGGCATGTCGCCTAAGGAATATAGGAAACAGTAGTGTGAGCGTTCACTATATAACACAGGGCTGAACCGCTGGAAATCCGGTGCGGTTTGCAGTGGAAGCCTTTAAAATAAAGTAGTATGGAAAAAAGAGAAATTGATCTTACCGTTTCCTGTTATGGGAAGGTGAAAGATGTGAAGTATGATGTTGTCATTCTTCCTTGGGGGGCTACCGAGCCTCATAACCTGCATCTGCCTTATCTGACAGACTGTATTCTTCCGCATGATATTGCCGTAGATGCCGCTACGCTGGCATTGGAACGTTCCGGTGTGCGCTGCATGGTGATGCCTCCCGTACCTTTCGGTGCGCATAACCCCGGACAGCGCGAGCTTCCTTTTTGTATTCACACCCGTTATACCACCCAACAGGCCATTCTGGAGGACATTGTAGCTTCTTTTTATGTTCAGGGCATACGCAAAATGGTGATCCTCGGCGGACATGGCGGGAACAACTTCAAAGGGATGATTCGCGATCTTGCCGTTACTTATCCCGACTTCCTGATTATGGCAACCGATTGGTTCAGCATCATTCCCACCAAAGGCTATTTTGAGGCCGACATAGACGATCATGCCGGCGAATCGGAAACTTCTGCCATGATGTACTATCACCCCGAACTGGTGAACCTTGCTGAGGCCGGTGACGGAGCTTCCCGTCCGTTTGCCATCGCTTCGTTGAATGAGAAAGTGGCATGGACGCCCCGCCATTGGGATAAGGCTACGGTGGATAGTGGAGTGGGGAACCCCAAGAAAGCTTCCGCGGAAAAGGGAGAACGCTATCTCAAGCCGGTTATCGAGAAACTGGCAACGCTCTTTGCGGAAGTCGGACAGCACGATCTTTATTGAGAGGCTTTTCCTCTCTTTTCGCCCTGCCCGGTAATATATAAAAAAGGGGGGGAGATGTGCCGGAATGATAGTCGAACTTCATTCCCGCACACCTCCCCCTGGTTTTTTAGTGCACCTCTAAAAACTAAACCTGCTCCAGAACCCGCCTTTCTTTCTTGGGGGAGCTTCATCCATATTGCGATATAACTCCTCGTATGTCAGTTTCTTCTGAATCATGCGGTATATATCTCCCCAATCGGGCAGGCCGCCTAAATTGCGGTCGTCAATAAAGATATCCGCCTTTACCTTGCGCGAGAAACCATGATGTGCAGCATCTTCCTCTGGATAATCCCGGTTTATGGCATAAAACTCCACGCCCCGTTCCCTGCACCATTCCACAGCTTCTTTCAGAAGTTCTCCTTCGCGTACGGTCCACAGTATCAGCCGGTGATGATCTTTCATCAGCATTTTCAGCGTATCGGTGGCAAAAGGAATTTCGTTTCCTATCTTGGGGTAGCGGTGCTCTACGATTGTGCCGTCAAAATCAATGGCGATGGTCATAGGTCAGTTTTTGATTTATGGTGTTTGTTCCTTTCGGGTTATGTCAGTCAAATCAGAGTGTACCGCCACCGGAATGTTGGTCACTGCTTTGGTTGGTGTACTTTTCTTCAGATCCGGTATAACATTTCAATGCAATTGTGACATTCTTCTTGACGCCGTTTGCCATGATCTTGAAAGTATATGTTTTGGTACAGTATTTGGCTTTGTTCTGATAGTAGAGAATGCTGTTTCCGCTGATGTTGGTCTTCAGGACACGCTCTACGGTGTAAACAAGCGGGTTGCCTTCCGTAGACCGGATTTGCGCTTCGATGGCTGCCGCCAGTTTCTCATCCTCTGCACCGGCTGCTTTCAGTGCGGCGGCGGGAGTTGTGGTGTATTCCCATCCTGCTTTGATGGCAACTTTTATTTCAAAATCTTTGATGCCGGATATATTTCCGCTGTTATCCTTTTTTACGGTTTCCGCGCCGTTGGCAAGGTTGGCTTCGCCCACCGTTTCTTTGCTCGTCACTTTTTCGGCCTTTATGCGTGTGGCATATTTTCCGGCAATCGTAGTGCCTGTGGGAATGGTGATTTCATAGTTTCCGTTGTTGAACTTCACTTCCGTATTCAGGTCCTCCCATGCTCTGGTGAGAGTAGCATCCTTCTGAGCCACCATGTTGTCCGGGTCGAAATAGATGGAAACATTTGCACTTGGGTTTGGCGTAGCAATGACGATATCTTTCTTGGCAGTGGCATTTGCCGGTTCTGCCTTGATGGCAATGCTGCTTACTGCCACCTGTTCCACCTCTTTCTTCTCACTGGTGACAGGGGCGGATACGTTAGCTTTGGGCTCTTCATAGGCTCCGGCACTGATTTTCACACCCTCATCCACTGCGTTGGCGGGAGCTGTTACAATGGCTGCGGGAGTTTCCGTTTCAGTAGCTGCCGGTACTTCCACCTTCGTTTCCTGACCCGATACGGCTTCTTTAGGGGCAGTATATTCTACGACCTTGCTCATTTTGACGTTGAGCGTCAAAGTGCTGCGGTTTTTGGCGGATGATGCGATGTTCACCTTTGTGCTGAAGTCCTCCAGCTTGCTTGCCTTTACGGCTACGGTGTAGTCACCGGTCTTGCTCAGGGTCAGGTTGTATTTGCCTTGTGCGTCGGTGGTAGCTTTTATGTCATCCGTTATTTTCACTTCCGCACCCTTCACCACACCTTCGGCAGACGACACAACACCTACCAGATAATATTCGGTAGTAGTATCCAGCGGGTCTGGAAGTTGTTCCGGAGTTTTGTCATCTTTACCGCATCCGGCAGCGGTCAGGCAGATTGCAGCGAGCAATACTCCCATTCTGAAAAAGCTTCTCATTTTCATAACTTCTTGTTTTTTAATTAGAGTTTGTACTTGATAATTTCTATTTAGTTTTTCTTTCCTGTTCCTTAATGAGGAAGTGGCGTATATAGTCTGGCTGGTAGAAGTTGCTGCTTCTGTTTTCATCCGGACGTATGTTGTAGCTTTTCCCCATTTGGTCGTTGATGTATTTTCCATGAGACACCATGCTGTATGTCCAGGCAAAGTAGTCGGCGGGTTTTATCCGGAAGGCATGGTTCCGTTTCCATCTTTTTCCGGGCAGAGGTATGGCGAAGTGAAAGCCGCCGTTTATCTCTCCTCCTGTATACAATGCGTACAACCCTATGGCATATTCTCCGAAATGTCGTGTACAGTCACCTCTCACTCCGTAATCTCCATAGATGTAGCGTCCGCCTTGCAAGTCAAATTGCAGGTTGGTGTGAGGCTCATATACGCTTGCTTTGAGAAAGGCATTGACTCTCGGAGTAGTGCTGACGTACCATCCTTCACCGTCCACGATAGCCGAATATACGGTTGCGCCTACCAATGCTCCGAGTTCCAGCCTGCCATTGTCTGTCCGGAACTTCATATCCAGTTGCGCACCCATGCGATTGTGAGTGAAGTTTCCGGCTGTAATTCGCCCGAAGAGGTTGTTTCTGAACCTTACCTCTTGCGACAAGGTCATCACGCCCGGATGTATCTTTTTATATTCCCCATATAGGTTGGCAGCTATGGGGAATACAACTTGCGCTGTCAGTTTTCCACCTTTCCACAGTCCCATTTCTATGGCAGGGCTGAGGTTGACGGCGTAGGTATATAGTTTGTTCAGGCTGTTATTCTTCAAGAACAGTTCGGGATATACGATGACATCCACTTTCCATGCCGAAGGGTTTTCAATTTCCTTTGCGTTTTCTACGGCTTTCATGGCATGGTCGGTATCAATGCTGATGCCCATTTCTGCATACACCTGCATCAGAGAGATCTTTTCTTCCCGATAATCATTCAGCAAGGTGTCCGGCAGACTGATGCATAACTGAGGTATTTGGTTCTCCAGTGCAACCAGTTGCAGGCTTTTGTTTACATTGCTTTCCAAACAGGCATCTATCGCTTCTCCTATTCCCTGGTAAGTGCTCCGATACACATTGTTTTCAAAAGTGACGGTTATGCATTCTCCGGTCTCTGCATAGCGGATATTCTCCATGCCGATAGCTTTCAACTTCTCAGTGACGGATTGGGCGCTGGCTATGGCATTGGGAAGTAAGCAACAAATGGAGAAAAGCAGATATGATATAGAATGTTTTTTCATAAATATCCGTTTCTTTAGTGCAATAGCTTACACTCGTACCGTATTCCGCCTGACACACATTTGAAGTCTCTGGTAAAGATGTGCAATGAGATATGTTTCCATAATCTGGTGGCGGCTCCTATGTTGAATCCGTCGGAATCATATTCTGCCATGAACGCCATTTCCCTGTAAAAGGCGGGAGAGTAGCTGATGCCGCCAAACGGGCCTTTCTGTATGCTCCGGTCGTTTATCGGAATATAATATCCGGCAGTCAATGCAAGCCTGTCCCTTCCGGCTATGGAGAAACTTTTGGTCAATACTCCGTATACGGTACCGAAGTAATTATTTCCCGTATTCTTGAAAGGGTCGTCCACACCGATTACTACTGAAGGATGAAATCTGCCTTCTTTTAGCGGGCGTAGGCGTGCAGTCATTGAACGGTCTTGCTGGAAATATCCTTTTTTTCCGTCATATCGTGTTGTTTTCAACAGGGTGCACCGATAGCTCATTTCCAGTATTGACAGAAATGTTATGTTGATGAAATAATTTCCTGTGTTGAAGTTGAATGGGGTCATGCCATTGGGCAGATAGTTTCCGCCACCCATGAAAGTGCCGGTCTCCTGCATGTCGGCAGTGGGGATGTTCAGTAGGCCGGTGTTGCCTATGGAGTATTGGGCCCGTATTGTTATACAGCAGGAAATCAACCAGATTACTAATAAGTACTTCTTCACAGTATTACACTTTAGAAAAGTATGTATTTATTCTTCTGTCTGTGCTTTCAGATACAGCTTCTTTGCAAATTTCATATCATGAGCCACCATGATTTTTACAAGTTCCGGAAAACTTGTCTTAGTAGGATTCCAGCCCAGCAATGTTTTTGCTTTGGTCGGGTCACCCAATAGCTGCTCCACTTCGCAGGGACGGAAATATTTCGGATCAACCTCTACCAATGCTTTGCCGGTTTTCACGTCGATGCCTTTTTCATTCACACCTTCGCCTTCCCAGCGCAGCTCTATGCCGGCTTCTTTAAAGGCAAGTGTAGCAAACTCTCGTACGGTGTGCATCTCACCGGTGGCGATGACGAAGTCTTCCGGTTTGTCATGTTGCAGGATGAGCCACATACATTCCACATAATCTTTGGCATATCCCCAGTCGCGGCGTGCGTCCAAATTTCCCAGATACAGTTTGTCTTGGAAACCTTGTGCGATGCGTGCTGCGGCCAGTGTAATTTTGCGGGTTACGAATGTTTCGCCGCGACGTTCGCTTTCGTGATTGAAAAGAATCCCGTTTACGGCATACATGTCATAGCTTTCGCGGTAGTTCTTCGTAATCCAGAAACCATATTGTTTGGCTACACCGTACGGGCTGCGCGGATAGAAAGGAGTTGTTTCTTTCTGCGGCACTTCCTGCACCTTACCGAACAGTTCGGAGGTAGAAGCCTGATAAATTCTTGTCTTTTTTTCCATACCCAGAATACGCACAGCTTCCAACATGCGCAATGTACCTACTGCATCGGCTTCTGCCGTATATTCGGGCACATCGAAAGATACCTTTACATGGCTTTGTGCGGCAAGATTATAAATCTCATCCGGTTGCACTTGCTGAATGATACGTATCAGTGAACTGCTGTCCGTCATATCTCCATAGTGCAGATTCACCAGACGGTTTTTTTTCATATCACGCACCCATTCATCCAGATAAAGATGTTCGATACGCCCGGTGTTGAAGGAAGACGAACGGCGCAATATGCCATGAACTTCATAACCTTTATCAATTAAAAGTTCGGCAAGAAACGAACCGTCTTGTCCGGTGATGCCGGAGATTAATGCTACTTTTTTCATTCTGTGTCTTTTATTAATTTGATATTTTTTCTTTTAATAAGTATCCCAGAAAGAGGGCATTTCCTATGACATATCTTCTCCACATTCTTTTGGGCTCTTTCATCAGTCGGTACAACCATTCCAGACCATGCTCCTGCCACCACAGCGGTGCACGCTGTATGTTTTCTGCAAAGAAATCGAACACAGCGCCGATGGTGCCTATCGGTCCGTTCACATCCAACTCTTTCAGGTGCGCGTATACCCATTTTTCTTGTTTGGGTGCAGTCATGCCCACCCATAGTAAATCGGGTTTTACATGGTTCACAGCTTCTATCATCTGCCGGTTGTCTTCCTCTGAGAATTCCGCCTTATAGGGTGGGGAATAGGTCTCTACCCGGATATTGGGGTATAACCTGACAGCCTTTACCTTGATTTTTCTTAATGTATCTTCATTGCTGCCTAAAAAGAAACAGACGCCGCCTTCCCGGTTCAGTTTCTTCATTTCATGGAGAAATAAATCCCAACCGGCAATCCGTTCTATTTTTCTATGTCTCAAAAGCTTAAAGGCTAATACGATACTTGCACCGTCTGGAATCAAGGCATCTCCATTCAGCAATGCTTCGGCAAATGCCATATCTTTTTGAGCCGTATTGTATGAGTGGGCATTGATAGTGTTTATCAGCAACTTACCTTTTGGCAATGCATCAAGTTCGCTTCTGTGTCCCAGAAGTGAAACAGTTTTTAATTTCAACATGTTTTTGGAAAGCTGTATTTACCGCAGAGTACGCTACGCTATTGCCTGTCACACAAAAGGTTAATAGGACAGACATATATAATGAGGTATAAATATATGCGGCAAAATTAACTCAAAAGTATAGGATAACCAAGAAAAAATGTGAAAAATATAGATAAATGGAAATTTTATTATCAAAAGGAGCCATCAAATATGTAAGAGTGTAGCCTATTGGGATATCTCTTGCAGTTCTTTATCCTTACTCTGAGTGTTCCCCTTTGAGTCGATTGTTTGGATGAATTTATCAAACTCTTTACAATAGATGAATGCCGTTTTAATGCCTTTTATTGTTTTGGTTTCGTTTGTAAAATGCTGTGACATTTTGCTGGCGCATACAGTTTCCCAATCTGTTGCTGTATTCGCCAACATGTTTAATTGTTGTGTCAATGATGAAATGGCATTCTGATATGGATTTATATCTGTTACAAGGATATAGAGAATCGAAACCAATTGCTTTATGTCTTTTATTCCTATTATTTCTTCGCACAAACTAATACTTTCCAACAATTTGTCTTGCAATTTGTACTTCTGGTTTTGTTTATCTATACGTTTGTTCAAGATTTCTTTTTCATGTCCGGTAGCCTTTTCTTTGTGTGAGATATTTTGATGCTCCAGAAAACTTTTCCATCCTTTTAATTCAACCATGCACAATTTGTTGGATGTATAGGTTAGTGCATCTACAGAATCAGTATTGGGTTCTTTCTTTTTTTGATGCCAATTACTTTCTATCCGATCGAAATTCAAAACCATTGTTTGTTGTATGGAGGTGCATTTCGGATTTGGGTGGCAAGGATTGTGTAAAGTACATATAGATGTTGTCGGTGTTTCTGATTTTGTTGCAATTTCCTCGAAAATCAGTTCAGGTGTCAGTTCAGTTTTCTCCATCACATTCCTATGTTTATAATTTCGTTCATAGGCTGTGCCAGTTTGACAAATATCTGGTTCAAGTCTTTCGTTACATCCTCTAATTCGCTCAATCCATCTTCCGTTTCTTTTGCTAAATAATAATTCACAAACTTGTTCAATTCATGTTTTTCGGTAAAATACCTCACACCTTGGATGAAGTAGGGGCTGTGGGAACTAATAAGAATTGGAACTCCCGCTTTAGCTATTTCAACAAACAATTGTGCTATTTTTATTTGCCATTCAGGGTGCAAATGGTTTTCGGGTTCGTCCCATATTAGTATTTTATTCTCATTAATAGCTTGTGTCTCCATTAATATTTGCATGACTCCGAAGGCTTTTATACCTGAGGCCACGTTGACAGGCGAATACTTTACGTCTTCTTTTTTCCAAAACAAGTTTCTTGTTTTGTTGTCAAACTCAAATTTGCCCCCGGTTATATCTCCTATGGCATTCATTTTGTCATCAAATAGGGAAGGAGCCAAGAAGGGATACTTTATGGCATCTAGTTTTTGAGCCATATCCTTTACGTGATAATTGACAAGCGGCCTGAATATAGCAGTGCTGTATCTTTTTTCCTTCAGTGTTTGTGCAGAAGCCAGTATGTCCAATAAATGAATGTATAGAGGAGATTCCACAAAGGTTGCGTCATTTATTTGGAATTCCGTCAAATTTGTAGCAGAAATGTCTTTTATTTTATTCTTTTCAAGAGAGATGAACACATTGTTATCATGTGTTCCTTCGTAAAAAGCTATTTCGGAATGTTCTGTGCCATTTGTACAGATATTATTCAGGAATTCGGCTTCTATGATTGTTTCAAACTCCTTTTTCAATATGTTTTGCGGCTCTTTATTTTCCTGTATCTCCTCCTTTATGTTTTCCAGATATCTTAGGATTCTTGCTTTTTGTTGAGGAGTGATATCTATATGTTCTGTAAATTTCTCTTTTTCCTCTAATAATAAGTTATCAGCAATGGTTGCATCCATTAGTTCCTCCATGAACTCATTGATGTTTGGAGGAAGAATTAATTTCTCCTTAATATTTATTTGCAGATTCTTTTCAATGGAAGATAACTGATTGTATAACATTGCTGCTTGAAATCGGATTCTTCTATATCGTTGCTCATCGTTATGGTTCCCCATATTTCCTATCGCTTTGGTCAGGGCAAATAACATTTTTCCTATTGTGCTTTTTCCTGAATCATTCACTCCGGCAATGATGGTCAAGCCATTCAATTCGATTGTGGCATTCTTTATCTTATTTATATTTGTAAGCTTGAACTGCATTTTTTCTTTCCTTCTTTCTTTTTATATGCCACAAATATAGCGAAAAATCTCCGACCTCTTGTTTTTGCTTTTATTATTTTCATATTATTGGGGACGGAACTCATTCTCTATATACTTCTGCTACTTTATCTGTTATCTTGTCTCACTTTTTTGTTAGCATCATTTAATATATTGTCCCTAATATCAACTCTTGATTCGCATCATATTGCATTATGAAAGCTTTGTGTGTAAGCTATGCTGTTCCTGTGCAATTTTTTTTGTTGTTCATTGTTTATTTGCCGTTTAAAATTTGGTTATATAATGCCACCATTTGTTTGGCTTTATTCTCCCATGAAAGTTCCTCTTGCCTTTGCTTACAGTTGCTTGCTAATTCTTGAAGAACTTCTTTATTCTGATATAAGTAACTTATTTTTTCGACGAAATCATGTACTGATTGTTTGGGGGTACTTAATGGGATTTTTATTCCTACCTTTTCATTAATAGAATCTCCTTGACCGCAAGTATCAAAACAAACTACAGGTAGATTATTGCTGATGGCTTCAAGCACTACATGAGGCGTTCCTTCTGCCACGCTGGTAAAGAAAAATATATCTGACTGTTGCATAATTTTTTGTACTGCATCGTGGCTTATGGAACCATGCCAAATGCATTGCGCATCTACACTTAAAGATTGGGCTAACTGTTGATAAGCGGTTGCATCACCGCCGCCTACAATATGTAATTTTATTTTTTTGTTATTTAGTTGGGCTAATGTTTTTATGGCTAATGCCAATTGCTTTCTGAAGTCCAGTTTGCCTACCCATAATAAATCCAACTCCTTTTTTCCTTTTTTATCCGATAATGGTTTTGTTTGAGGATAGCATCCGGTTTCGTTCAATAATGGAGAGTTTATATTGAAAAACTTTTTGAAACTCTTTTGTGATTCAGAAGAAGCAGAAACTATAATAGAAGCCTTTTTTGCAGTTTTTCTAACTCTTTTGTCATGTTTAAGCTGGATTCCCGTTATAAAATTTTTTAGGTGCATGAATAGTTGATCCTTTAGGCTTGCTCCTTGCAAATAAACAGTTGGGAATTTTTCTTTAGCATCTACAGGTCCCCATACAAACGGTTTATTTTCTATTTTCCACAGATAACCCGGTTCGCGGAAACCAATCATGTTCAGCTGATGTATAATGTCAATTTTTTGTTTGGCAATGATATCTTTAGCCATTTCATAGGTTTTCCATTGCCATTGTTTATAGTATTTATAAAAACGCCAGTCACCTTGATTCCAGCACATTTTTCTTATTTCATCCGATACCGGATTATAATAGAAGTGCATATTTTTTCCTTGGGGTAGAGTAGGGAGTGCAGTTTCTATTTTCTCCTTGAATTCTCCTTCTGTGATGATGTGTAATTCACTGTGTTTGGCAAGATTTATGCACCAATTCCAAGCCATACCCGGTTCACTCCCCATGTTGGGAGAACAGGCGTATGCGTTGATAAGGATAGATAGTTGCATGATTATGTTAGATAATTATCATTATTGAGTTATGCCACTTAATAAAGGCATATGAAAAGAGTAAATGAAATTATAGAGTTTATTGTGCATTTGATATACATGACTCATTACGATTGATATTATACCAAAGGCTTTTAATAAGTCAATGTAGAAAATCCTTTTCATTGTAGATGTTTGTTTATGAATTCATCGATTACGGGAAGTAGTGATGCTGTTGGATTTATACCTCCAGAACGGCTTAAGCATCCAGTTGTTACAACTAACATATTATTCCATTTAGTGAAGTATTCTTGCATATTTTTAAAATGAAACATGCCATAAGGGTGATAGATATCTTCACAAGTTTGTACATTAATTTCTTCTGCTAAAACTTCATAATCAACATTGCAAGCTTTTAGATGGTTGATTGCTATATTTTTAGCTTTTTGATAAATATTGATAGCTTCTGTACCTGTATTGTAGTAAACATCTAGACCTTGAACACCAAATTTATCTTTCTCTTTGGAAAGTGTTACATAATTCTCTTGAGTAGGGTTTTCAATATCAATGTATAAGAACCATTCATTATTCATTACATACATTCTGCGAAGTATCAATACAGCCCAAACGAAACCTATGACATTTGGTATATCACGAAAAATATTCCAAATGTATTTCCATTGAAAATGATGTTTAAAGAGTACCTCTTTTACACTTTCAAAAAAAGGGAATTGTAAATTGAATACTGGATGTACATAGAAAGAACAATTATCTACTTCTCCAATCATACGTTTGGTTATAAGTGAGGTTCCACGCATACGAAATACAAAGTCTTCTTTGCCAATAATGGTTGATTTGTTTACTTTGAAAACTTTTTGGGATAGATGATCTGAAAAATAGATTTTTTCTTTTAAACTTAATCCTGAACTCAATAATATTCGAGCACTTTCAAACGCACCAGATGTTAAAAAATAAAAGTCAAAGGATTGTTCTTTTTTGATACCATTTTCTAAATAAACTACTCCTTCAATATTTTTTCCATCTAGAGAATTTAGTTTTACTATTCTACAATGTGATAAAATAGTTACTTGTTTACGTTTATTTATTTTAAACCAATGAAAGAAGTTTCTATGTAGAGCACTGAGCCATACACCAGTCTTAGTAAATAGTTCATCAGAAATATGGTTCTCAGGGAAGTTGTTTCTTATCTTGAATTTGGCAAGCATTTCATCTTTACTCTTTTTATCCAAAACAATGACTTCTTTCATAAATTGGTCTGGCTGTTTGAAGTCATTTTCTGTATAGGTTAATAATTGTCCTCCCCATTTGTCTGATGCACCTCCGAATCCAAAGTATCTGCCATCAGTAAGCCCTTTATACATAGCTTTTTTAAGTGAAGAATAGTAACCTATTTCTTTCTCACTTTTCACCGTTTTATCACCTACATCAAATAAGGTGATATGTGCGTTAGGATATCGTTGTATTAAAGAATTGATAACATAACTGCCATAGGTGCCGGCTCCTAATACTGCTATTTCCATTGATTTAGTTGAATATAATCTTTAATTTGTTTTCTGTTTTTTGGGAACTAAAATGACTTTCTATATACATGCCCTCAAATCTACTATATAATGATTGTGGAATGATTCTTACCTTTGCTAAAAATTTGGGAATATCTTTAAATAGCCATTTAGGCATAGTAAGAATTATACCTTTTGTTGTTTGTTTTGCATAGTCATATTTAGTCATGTTGTCATTAGGAAAAAAATGATAAATGCTGTCATTCTTTTCTGTTTTTATAATTTTAATTAGGGCTTGATGAATATCTTCTCTTCGTATGATAGGTTGTTTGCTATTTTTATTTCCTTTGATGATAGATATACTAAATGGCAGTTTTTTTATAAAGGGGCAAGGCCTGTTGTCTGCTAATACATATCCAGGTCTTACTAAAACTAATTCGAAAGGTAATTTATCTTTTATGGAAAGTAAATATTGGTCAACAGCTATTTTGAATTCACCATATCCCCGTTTTGTAGTTTCTTCCAGTGTTTCAATAGGAGTATTTTCATTCACTTCTTTTTGTTTGTAGCTATATACCATAATTGATGAGAAATGAATTAGTTTTTTTACTTGATGTTTTTTACAAAATTCTATAAGAGATTTAATGTAATTAATGTTAGCTTCAACAGTTTTATCTTTTATTACAGCAAAATTGATGACAGTTTGATATTTGCTGTCAAAAAAAATATTTCTGTCTATTTCTTGATATTTACCATAAATGACAGAGTCTATTCGTTTATTTTCTCCTCTAGAGAAATATTCTACGGCAAAATTTTCTTCTTTTAATTTTTGGGATAACCCTGCTGCTACAAATGAATGAGCACCACATATTAGTATATTATTCATTTAAGACTGATTTATATAGTTCTTCAATTTGTCTATTTATATTGTTGATATTGAATGTTGTTTGAGATAATAATATGGATTGTTTTTCTATCTTTTTTCGCAACATTTCATCATTCATTAATTTTTTTAGTTGGATAGCTAATATATCAACATTTCCGTATTCGAAAATTAGAGCATTTTCTCCATTTTTTACAATATCAGGCAAGCCGCCAACAGGGGTACATACGACAGGTATTCCATATGCCCACGCATCTAAAACAGCCATAGGGAATCCTTCTGCACTACTAGCAAGACAAAATATGGATGCATTTCTGAAGAGTCTTTCTTTTTGTTCACCAACTACCCAACCCGGATATTCGATTTGTTTTTTTATGCCTAATTGAATAGGTAATTTTAACATAACTTCCTTATCCTTTTGCTCTTTTGGATTTCCTGCTAAAATAACTTTCCAGTCTTTATATTCATTAGCAACTTTGGAAAAAGCTTTGATTAATGTATCAAATCCTTTTCTATGGTATAAAGTACCCGCAAATAGAATATATTTTATAGAACGGTCTGTATTGTTTCTATCAACAATAGGACAAGGATTATATATGACTTGGACATTGTCTGCTATGTTTAGTGCTTCTTTTATCCATCTTTGCCATTGTGGTGATAAAACCACGACACAGTTGACTGACTTAAAAAAATGGATATATTCCTTTTGGGTACTTTTTTCAAAAATGACTTCTGGTTTGTGAGGATGGAAATGTGCGATTGTTTTCTTATGCCAAAATTTTGCTAGATTTAAAAAGTATTTCTTTCTTTTTAATGATGAATATGATGCAACATGTATATGTACTAAATCATAGAAAGGTACCAAGCAGAAAAATTGTAGATATGCTTTTATAAAATATAAAATTTTTCTCCATGAAGGCCCATCTCTATGTGTCTCAATCCACTTACAATGATACTTTTTCCATTGATTACCAGTTTCATGGGCCTTCACTACAGAAGTAATGCCACCTCGTGTCTTGCGGGAAGTAGCAACGACTAGAACTTTAGGCATATAATAAATAATGCATTATTAATTATGATTATTCTTTTATCTTTAATATTCGAGCTGGTATTCCACCTACAACCGCATTATTGGGTATGTTTTTGGTAATTACAGAATTAGCTCCTACTGTAACATTGTTTCCAATGTTTATAGTTCCAAATATTTTGGCGCCAAGACCAAAATAGCAATTATCTCCAACTATGATTATATTGTTATTTTCTTGTTCGTATTTATTACCAAACACTACTCCTGGTAGTAATGTACAATGTGATCCAATGGAACATTGTGTTCCTACATGAATGAAGTCTCCAACATGGTAAATACGTACTCCTGGACCTACTGTGTTAGGGTAGATGGTTATTCGTAATTTAAAACTTAATCGTTTATAACAAAAAAAATGCCACAGGAATAATGGATGTTTTCGTCCATAACAATTTAGATAGTATTCAGTATAACGTAAATGACGTACATAGTGATAAATATACCATTTTTCATTATGTAACATAAAATCTAGAATATTAGGTGTTTGGTTATTGTAACGAGCAGAGTCTGCTGTAAGATAATACTTTAAATCCTTTTTTGATTGTATCATTTTCTTTTTATTATAATATGAAGCGACTATTGATCCAAGATTTTATTCTAAATGGTAAAATAGTTTATTACAGATGGAATTTAAGGCTTATTGTATTTTCAATTCTAATATAATTTTATGATTTCTTTCCAATTATAATTTTCGGTTTTAAATGTTTGACTCCATATTCTTGCCATACATCGTAATAGGTATGCAGCTATTAGAATAGTCACAAATGTAATCAGGAGATTTAATGGAAAAATATTATTCATTTTGTCTGTGAATAAGCTATATTGCACAAGATATATTTCTAAACAGAGTCCTCCAATAGTTTTTATAGTCCCACCTATAAATAGATGGTTGTAAATTGCTTTTGCTTGCTTTGTATTGCATAATGCATAAAAATAGTAACAAATATATAATAGGGGTAAAAGTGAAGCTATCTGTAAAAAATCGTAAATACCATTTTTCTGTTTGAACCAACAAAGTGCGTAAAATGTAACAATTGAGAAAAGTAGCTTTATTGATGTAAGGGATAGTTTGTGTGTTTCTATATTTATGTAAGGAATGGAATTATGTAGTCCAACAATGGCTCCTAATAGTATAAAAAGAAAATAGTGACACCATTTGAAGTAACAAGCTCCATACATGTTATTATTGCCACTTATATCATCAATGCCTATTACTAAGTACCAAATAATAATAATACAGATTACACTACAAAATAACCATTTTAATTTATTAATGGCATAACGTTTTATAAACCAAAGTGGCACATAGTATATCATTATGCACGAAACAAACCACTCTCCTCCTTTGGCCAATATATCAGGCATATCTAAATGAACTCCAAATAATAGTGCAGAAATGAATGCCCATGTAAATATTGTTGGATATATTCTATTAATACGACGTTTATACCAGTTAAAAAAATCACTATTGCGTCCAAGGAATAATGTATATCCAGAGCAAAAAAAGAATAATGCATCTCCTACAGCTCCTCCTGTTGCCAGTACAGTATACTTGCCATATAATAAATCCATATGGCTATTAGTAATAATAATGGCGGCAATGCATTTTAATATATCGATACTTGTATCATGTAAACGTACCGAATGAATGTTCTGTTCTACTTTTGGAAAACTGTAATTGTTCATTGCTTTGGAAAATTATTGGCGCATTTTAGCTAAGATATATAAAAATATATAACTGTTCATTTTCATTGCTGTAATGAATAAACGGTGTGTCCAATGCATTTTGTTTATAGGGTAATTGGCATATATATTTTGCCATATGTTATCTTTACAAATTTTGTGTATGATTTTTTTTTTGTCATTAGGTGTTGTATTAGAGAGTATAATTTGGCAAATATAACTGCGTGTATACCCTATTATCAATCTTTTAATGCGCAAATCAATATCTCCTGTTATGTTTAGCTGATGGCATTGTTCTATCATTGATTGATATAAATTTTTATATAACGGAAATTTATTAAGTTTAATCTTTCTAGATATTGAATTTTGATTGATGCGGTAGTTATAGAATGCCTGAGGTATTATACATGCTCGTTGGGTATGGGCTAATATATTAATATTAAACATTAAATCTTCAGAAGGAATTAATCGTTCAGAAACAAATCGTAGTTGATTCTTCTCTACTAAACGCCTGGAATATAATACTGTTTTTGCTGAAACTTGTATTGTTCGTTCTTCTTTTATTTGGAGTGGAGAAGCGATCATATTTCTAAGTAGTTCTTCTATGTTTTCTTTTCCTATATATAATTCGAATGATTTTTTGTGAGGTAGAAAACATAAGAAATTTCCCGCTATACTGACAGACTTTAGTCCTGAGTATACAACATCACATTTATTATTAAGAGCTGTATTATAAAGAGTTTCATACATTATAGTATCTACATAATCATCGGAGTCACAAAATGCGATATATTCTCCAGAAGCTACTTCTATACCGCTGTTACATGCAAGTCCAAGTCCACTATTTTGTTTGTGTATAACTTTGATTCTCTTGTCTATACGTGTATATTTATCACAGAGCATTGGACTATTATCAGAAGAGCCATCATCTACAAGTATAATTTCAATATCGTGTAATGATTGTGCTCGTAATGATTGAATACATTGTTCAATATATTGTTCTACATTATATACAGGAACTATGATTGAAACTTTAGGCATAATATATATGTTCGTTTTTTTTGAGTTTATAGTGGTGTAGAAAGATTGTGATATTCCTTATTTTTGACTGAGAAATAAGGAATATGGTGTGTCCCATATGAACATTGCCCATGGACTAAAAAAGCAATATTTAATATAATAGTACATAAACCAAAGTAGGAATACATATAAGATTTTATAGTTACTTGTATAGAATGGTCGGTAAAATAGGATAAATGGGAGGGCTAAATAGCCTATTTGGTCAATTGTTTGTCCAATGCGGTGAAGAATTTCAAGCTTAACAAATAATGATTCAATACAAATACCAATAATGAACATATTTAAAATTGAAATAAGCATACGTTGGTGTCTTCTTCTATGTTTGATGGTTTGGTAAGTAAGGAATATAAATGTAGAACTACCTAATACTTGAAGTCCTTCTGCTATAATATTTTTTTCATATATATCTTGTTGCCCTGCTTTACTAAACCAGATGTCTGCATTTTTATAATATGCAGCGGCTAAATCATTGTTGCTTGCAGCAAATTCTAATATTGGATTGAGTAAGGAATAATCAATATTATTAGGTAATATGTAAGTACAAATTATGTAAATGGGAATTGCTATTTTAGGTGGGAAAGCATGTTTGTAGAAAAAATAGAAAAAAGTTATTAATATCAAACTGAATAGATTACCTGTATGTATACTTGTTGTTAAAATCCAAAGTAATAATAACATAGCAAGTTCTTTTTTATTTTCCCATAATTTGTGTAACCTTGTTTCCTTTATACGGAATAATTGACGGATATATAAAAAAAAGAAAGAATAACTGAAAGCCTGGCGTATCATAGATTCTTCAAATAAAATATAACCGATGAGAAAGCAAGGGAACATATATTGGGCATATGGTCTATAATCTTTCATGAACCACATGGCGCAGCTGACAAAGACTAATGCGTAAGCTATAAAGCAAGAATATTGATTAAAACCTATGAATGATAGTATAAAATTGACAAATGAAAACATAGGGTTTTCGTTATGCGTTATTCCTTCTGCAAAAAGAGTGGAATAACCAAAGTAATCATTGCCGCGGGCGAATCTGCATCCTAGAACTATTGTATAAGTAATTATACAATATCGGGCATATTGCCAATAGTTGCCTCCTCTGGAAATTATTTTACCACTGTAGTAGAATACTGTCAATAGTAATAGATTCAGTAATACAAAATCTATATTCTTCATAATTTTGTTAGCTCTTGTGCAAATCGTTCTATTGTTAACAGCTTGCTTTTCTGGATAGCAGATTTTTGCATGGCTGCTAGTTTGTTCCTATTTTGGCTGAGGATGGTTATTGCATCCGAAAATTGTGATACATCATTGTTTTGACAGAATATTGTGTTGCTTTCATCGCAATAGTCGCGTATGGATCCTACATCACTACATATCATGGCCAACCCCATAGCTAAAGAGGTCACAATGACATTGCTTCCAATTGTATCTTCCATCACATTTAATGAGATGTCGGCTTCGTTCATTTTACATCGAAGTTCCTCTTCTTTCACAAAAGGTATTAAGGTAACATTGTTTTGGTGCTTAAAAATGTAGGACATATCGTACATTCCTTGGCAGATAGTGAAGTCAACATTAGAGTTTGTTGTTACAATTTTCTCTAATAAAGTGATGTTGCGCATTTGATTTCCCATTGCTATCACTTTTATTTTATCATGGCATTTAGAGTGGGTAGGGGAATAATAATAGGAATCTACATAATGAAATGTGGTATGTAGTTTGTTTTTATTTACTCCTCGTGCTATAAAATAGTCAGTTAAAGAGTGTCCTAATGTGATGATTTTATCTACTGCACAAATCCATTCTTCAAACTGTTGCTTTTTAGGAAAGGCATTTTGAAGTTTGCTGGGTACTAAATGTACTAGTCCATAAATAGCAATATGTTTATTGTTTATTCTTATCTGTTGTACAAAATCTAACATCGGTGTACTTTTTTCCATGTATTCCATTATGAATATTTTATCCTCAGCATTCAGTTCTTTTAATAGCTGTTTATATAGTTTTTTCCGGTATAGCCTATGTTGTAATTGTGCAAAACGAAATTTAATACTCCTTACAATATGGTGTTTTGAGTTTATGTTAGCAAAATCTGGTATTGTTATACTAGTGAATAGAGTGGGGTGTAGATTTTGTAGTTGATTGCAAAGGTACTTAATTCCTGCATGGTTATTGCTGGTATTGATCCAGTCTTGACAGATTAAATAGTTCATTTTTTTTTATAATTTTAGCTGGTATTCCTCCTACTATCGTATGTGAAGGTACATCTCGTATTACTACTGCGTTGGCTCCTATCAATGAGTCGTCTCCTATGTTTATACCTCCTATAACTTTGGCACCGCAACAGATTTCTACATTATTTCCAATTATAGGGGCTTGAAGTGCATGGTTGTAACCGATAGTTACTTGTTGATATATTTTACAATTTTCGCCTATTTGTTTGGCTGAAATAATTGTAGCAAATCCATGCTGAATAACAAGTCCTCCTCCTACCTGTTGACGTGGGGTAGTGATATATAGACTGTCAAGCTTGCGAAATAGCCAACTTATTAGGTGGTGTGCACTACCTATACGATAGTAAAAAAGAGTACGAAATTCAAGGTAATTAACAAATAGCCAACACATGTTTGTTAGACTAAAAGATAGTAATTTCCAATGGCACCAAGCTTGTCCATCCATATTGATTTTGCTTCGTTCCTTGCTAGTTAGTAGTAGTAAGCAGAAAAAAGGAAAAACAATATACAATTTTATCTTATTCATTTGTTTTTGATGGTAATTTTTTTATACGGGTGTCTAAATACCAAACAGCAATCAATGATTTTTCTAATATGTAGAGTAAATTGATACTATATATAGGTCTATTTCTTAAAATAGTTTTTTGGTGAATGAAAGATATATATTTTCGTAATGAAAATATAGGGACATATGAAAGTTAGTTCGGTTTTGTCGTTTAACTATAGGGGAGGAGTGATTAATAATACACACATGTAAGTTATCGATATCTTTCAGTATAGTTTTATATTCAGATTATCTATCATTAGTTTGTAGATTTTGTATTTTTGACAATGGAGGCTAATAGATCATCCCATTGTGCCATTATTATTTGTTTGGTAACTCTTTGTGCTGTTGAAAGTGCGTTTATGGACATTGTTTTGCGTAAATCAGTGTTTGTGATAAGAGTTTCTAATTTTGAGATAAATAATTCTGTATTATTATTAGGTATAAGAAAACCATTATAGAAATTTTCTACAAAATCGCGAGGCCCACTTTCACAGTCATAACAAACAACGGGTAATGCGCAAGAAAAAGCTTCTATCAATGCCATAGGGCAACATTCTGTTCTACTTGTAAATGCAAAAATGGATGCATGTTGTAAGATTGTTTGGACATCGTTGCTGTTGTAAATATGTTTAATTCGATGTTGTATGTTATATTCAATTTCTAGCTTTTCGTATTGGTCACGCATATTGCCATCTCCAACCAAAACCATAGTCCAATTGGGATATTTAGGAGCAAGTTGCTTCCATACTTTTAGAAGTCGGTCTTGTCCTTTGATGTAATCTAAACGCCCCACACATACTATGTATTTAGGATGCTCTGATTTAGTTATTGTTGTGTTTTTTTTATCAAAACTGCAAGGATTAGGGATGAAGAAAGAATTGCATCCTTTTTGCTTTAGTAATAGCATATCCGTCCTATTGAGAGCGATTATGGCATCGAATTTTGTCCATCTTTTGACTGTTTGTTCGAAACTTTTAAGGGTACTACCTTTAGAACGGAGGAAGATACTTATATGATTGACCCCTATTATTGGTATGTGGACTGAGGCTCCTTTTAATATTTTATCATCTTCACCTTGTAATGTAGAAATGATAACATCTGGATGTATATTGTTTATTGCAAATTTATAGTTTTGAAGTAATTTTTTGTAATATATAAAAGAAGTTAGTTTAGGTATTCGCGGTCGAATTTGTCTGGGCCTTTCAATAGTGTAATATGTTATTCGTTTGTCCAGTGTGTAGAAAGATGCAGTTTTGTGATTTGAAGGAATTAATATAGTTACTTCATGGTTATTTTCTACCCAATAATTGGCTTGAATTGAAACAACGCGTTCTACCCCTCCAGGGGCCTCCATACCGGGTATTACTATGGCTATTTTCATTGATTTTAATTATTTATGATAAATTCCTAATAGTTTGCGATATACTGGGATGAGAGAATAAAGTTTGAAGATCAGTAATATGAAAACAGGTTTATAGAAATTATAAGGACATAATTTTAGAGTTGAAAAATTAATATCATTATATAAAGGTTTATTTTTTATGATTAAATCGTAATCTCCTTTTATAAGGAGATATCCTAAGATTGCAAGTTTCTGATATATAAAGCAATCTAAAACAGAGGGATCTTTTATATGTGTGTTTTTGAAGGTATCCATTTCTTGAACTAATAAATAAAGATCTTCTTGATAGGGACGTTTTGTTAGATTATTAATATAAGAATTTTTATTGTCATTTCGATAGTTATATAGAGGCTCGTTGACAAATGCTATTGAATTAGCATAGAACATTGCCGGATACATAATGGAAGAATCTTCACGAAAGTCAAGTCCAGGTGTTATGCGGATATTGTGCTTTGCAAATAGCTTACGTTGAATTAGTTTATTCCATAATTGCCCCGTTATATCGCCTTTCATGAGAAGTTTTAGACATTCTATATTGTTTGTGTTTTGTGGGTTTTTTATAGTTTTATATATATTGTTATTTATGTTATTGTAATTACATATAGTAATATCTGCATTGGTTTCTATTGCTTTATTGTAAAGCAGTTCTAACCATTGTGGTTCAACAAAATCATCTGGATCAGCGTGAATAATGTACTGTGTCTGAGCTTTGTCCATTCCAAGTTGCCGGGCTATACTTACTCCTTTATTTTTTTGATGAAAAACATGAATACGCCTATCATGATTTGAATATTCATCGCAAATAATACCTGATTTGTCAAGGCTCCCATCATCAATAATTAGGACTTCAAAATCTGTAAATGTTTGATTAATAATACTGTCTAAACATTTACGAATATATTTTTCTGCATTGTATACAGGAATTATTACAGAAATTTTAGGGCTATGCATATCTATTAAAATAATTTTTAAATTTACGGATAATACGACTAAATTGATATATTATCATCATTTTGTATCGTGCAGTTTTGAAACTATGACCTTGGAGAATGAGAGCAAGCCCATAATAATAATTTTTTTCATAATCGTATCTATATTTGCTGATATACCATTGGTTTATCTCGGGGAAAAGAGAACGGATATTTTGTTCATTCAGAAGGTGACAACGAAAAGCTGTAACAAGAACTATACCTTTAATTTCATTTAGCTCTGCCTCTCTTTTAGGTGTTAACAGGGCTTGTATTAATTGACAAAAATTGATTTGTGCTTGAAGCCCACGCATATCCGTATGCCGTACCATGCTATTGGTATTAGTGTAAAAGTCATAATGGTACAGTGCTTGAGGTACATAAGCCAATTTGCATCCACGTGTTAAAATAGAGCAGCAAATATACAAATCCTCCCAACATATCATTTCTTTAGGAAAATGAAGTTGGTATCGTTTATAGAGTTCAGTACGTATAAGTTTGTTACATAAGCTTCCATGACGCTCTTGTTGGATGAGTTGTTGCATAAAACAGTTGGGCTCTAATTTATTGGGTCTTTGGCTGTTGTGTATTTGTTGTTTGGGATATTCCATCATAAAATCACATATTACCATATCAGCCTGTTTGTTTATTGCTTCTTTATAAAGAGTCTTCAACATGATTGGTTCTATCCAATCATCTGGATCGACATGTATACTGAATATTCCTTTTGCATGTTGCATACCCATTTCACGTGCCGAAGCTACTCCACCATTAATTTTGTGAAAAACTCGTATTCGAGAATCACTATTGGCATATTCATCACATAATGTACCGCTATTATCAAGACTACCGTCATCTATAAGCAGTAATTCCCAATCTTCGAGTGTTTGTGTCAAAATACTCTCTATACATCTTTTCAAATACTTCTCGGCATTGTATATGGGAATAATGATTGAGATTTTAGGAATAAACATAATATTGTTAGTTTAGCGGTTGGAGATAGTTAGCCATATATCTACAATTATTAATTGTAAACAATATGTGAAATAACATCGTCCGGTATTACATATAATTTTTAAAATAGTGGATTTTTTTATTCCATATTGATGTATTGTGTGATAAAATTTCAGAAGTTCTTTGTGTTCTTTGTTGTATATTAAAATCTGAATGAACATTTGATAGTTAAAGGAAAAATCATAACCATATTTTCGTATAGTGCTATAAGCATTTAAGGCAACTTGTGTACGTATGGCCGTTTCATTCTGTTTTTGGCAAAATTTGGAAGTTAATGATCCATTACGTTCTGTAAGTACATATAATGGAATATCAATAGGAAGGATGGAATCTGCTTTGCAACCAATTAGTACTGAGAACATAACATCGTTGGCATAACGTGTTTCATCAAAAAGGATATGGTGATTTACTATCAGTTCGTGTTTTATAAATTTGCCCCATGGAGTGATATATTGGAAACGAAAATTATTTTCGTTATAATTCTTATCATATTCTTCAAAAAAAGATTTATAATTAGACTCTCTATGAGATGTTTGGCTGATATCATCACTCATTACACTTTGAAAATTGAAATATAACACATCTTCTTTTGCATTAAGATATGTATCCATTGCATATTCCAGTTGTTCACTAAAAAAGTCATCGGCATCAGCAAATATTAACCACTTACCGATGGCATGTGTTATTCCAATATTGCGTGCTAGTCCAGCACCCCCATTTTGTGGGGTATTGTAAAACTCTACATAGGGTATTTGTTTTACTTGCTTTATTACCATTCTTAGCTCTTCTGTATTTGGACTACAGTCATCCACTATGATAATTTGTATGTCTTTGCGGATGGGAATTGAGTTTATACAACGCAGTAGCAATAGAGGTGTGTTGTAATGTGGTATAATGAATGAATAATTTGGTAGCATATATTAAGAGATGATTAAAAATAAGGAAACCAACGCCTATAAAAAGTGAAAATTTTTTCTCTTATACTACGTTTGGGAAGAATGCATAATTTGCCCATTTCATCTAGCATTTGCTGGGTGTAGTATGGCATCATACCATAACAGCTAGTCATTGTTATCTCACCGAAATATATTTTTCCCTTGATATTATATAAGTCTATTCTTGCTTGTGGTAATCCATTTGATAACTTTGCAGCATAGTCCAACATTTTATTTAAGTTTGCGGGCTTGGGAATATTACAATTATTTTGATATTGTTTTGTCAGTAATTCTGGGTGGTGATTCCATTTTGTATCATAGCAGTTGAAATCTACTCTGTGGTGTGCATTATCACGATTGGAGGCTACAAAGACGGAATGTGGTTTCCCATTGAAACACCATATTTTGTAGTCTATTAATCCACCTTTTTCATCTGTTTCAAGCATTTTCTCGGCTATGATGCATGGTTTGATTCGTAGATAGTGTGGTTCGGCATTTTCAAAACCAAATTTGCGATTTACGGATTGCTCTATATTCTTTTTGATTTGATTCCAATCGGTTTTACTTTTACTTGTCACTATTATTGTATCATAACTACCATTGTTGGGCTTCATGACAAATTTCTCAGGTAAAGAATTAAAATCTATATTTTCAACGTTATCCCATTTTCCTAATAAAGGAACGAGAACTTGTTCTCCAATTCGTTCAGCTACATATTGGCGTACTGCGTATTTGTCAGCTAGTATAATCCATTTGGTCGTGTCAGTAAAAAAAGAGAGCCATTGTATTTTCTCATTAATGTCTTTGGGATAGTTGAAGTTAGCGACTTTATTTAGTTCAAATTTGTAACGGTATTTGCACCATAAATAAGGAAAATGAAAATGAATTATATCAAGATATGAATTTCGAAGTTTATGATAAATTGATTTAGCTAAACTGTACATATGAATATTCCCTATTTTTGTATGTGAATGGCTTTATGTAGAAATTCTCTTCCGATAGCTTGTTCTTGTTGCATGATGTAGCGCATCTGTTGAATGTCGATTTTTATATTTTCTATATTTTTATAAGATGCAATGCTTGTAATATCTGAAAGTAGGTGATCGGATAATTTATATAATTCTAGTAAATCGACAATTCTACTGCCTCGTTTATTGTTTGGTGCAATATAAGTGTAAAAATTTCGCGTACCTGTAATAATTGAGAAAACAGAGCAATGAAATGAATCGGTGAGTACGAGAGTGGCTTGTTTGATTAGTCCGATAAAATCACAAGGACCGGCATTATTGATTACTATGACAGGATCATATAAATCACCAGAATAATTTTGGTCTATTACTACTACTTTCATATGTGCTTCTTGAGCTAACGCAATGGCTTTTTTTAGCAAAGACTTTTCTTGAAATAAAGAAAAGACGAGAATATATGGAGAATGTATAGGTGGAGTACTACTCATATCAATCCATGTATTGGGGGCAAGTAGAAAGGTTGGGTCAGGCACTCGTTCTATTTCTCTTTGAGTTATATCTTTAAGAAGTTGGCATGCTATAGGTTCGCGTACCGAAATGGCGTCGTAGGTGGATAACCATTTGCGAAATTTCTTTTTTTCGTTATCCCGAAGTTTTGTTACTCCAATACTGGTGGCATACGAAATTTTTAGGGCCTTTTTGTCTTTTACGAAGGTAAGAAAATAAGGTTCTAGACAATAAGGTTGTTCGGGGTTCCATAATTGGTCACTACCTGATATATAAATATCGTATTGTGGAGGTCTTTTGTATAAATAAGGAATATAGGTATAAGGTTTTGATAAAAGAACTTGAGCATTGAATTCTTCAAATTTTTTCCCTGCTTCTACATTCCAATTTGGGTAGAAATGTGGATTACGCAGTTTTCGTATTCCAAGTGTTTCGCATATTCCTCTTTTTATTTTTGATTTCCAGTTATAATGGCAGCGCATAGGAGGAAATTTTATACTATCTACAAAATCGGCTTGGTTGGGACGATGTAAGTCTATAACTTCGCAATTATATCCTAGTTGTTTGAGATACTTGTATAATGCAAAGCATTGGAGTACACCTCCATAGTTGTTCTGCGAATTTTGTATGGTTATTATTCCAATAGATTTCACTGTGTATGGCTATTTCTGCTTGATTAAATTTATTATTTGTCTTATTTTGTTGTTAAAAAGTACTTTAGATGTCATACCATAATGTCCTTTTACAGCATAGGCAAATCCTTTATCTAAGTATTCTTTCCAAAATATATCTCGTTCTGGTGAAGCAGGGTTAGGGCATTGTAGTGCAGGCTGTATGCAATGTTTGATATCGCTTTGATGGTAAACAAAGTTGGTACAAACATGCTCCCATAATTTTTTCCCTTTATTTGTGTTTACCATTAAAAGAGAAATTCCCTTCGTGTCAAAAAAAGATGGATGTGAACTTTTAATTCCCCAAAAGTCACCTATGGTGATATCGCCAGGGCGTTGTAAATTAGTAAATCGGCAATGATGGCATGAAGGCCGATTTATGATACTATCGTAATATATTTTATTCCAAAGATTTGCTAAAGGGGTGTTGAATTCTGTATTGTCGTGTTTGTAATATAAGCGTAAATTGGGGTATTCCCATCCAAAAGTTTTATCTTTCATAAATATTTGTTGCAGGTTATCTACAGAATGCTGTTTTATATATTGGATATAATCTGCAAATATTTGTGGAGAGGGGACACCATGGCAAAGGATATCTATAGTCGTCAAGTTGTCGTATTTTTTTATTAGAAAGCATTTTAATCCTTCCACTTGGCAAGGTGTGCCGCTGAATATAACTTGACGTCCGTTACGTAGTTGATGACGTATGTCATTATAAATTCCTTGTATGTCACTTTGTACATATTTAGAACCTCGAAAGTTTAAAATTCCTTTGGCTGTTTGCTCACCACGATGCACTACAACAAAATCTTTTGTAAGAGTTGCTCCATAAACAATTCCTTTCATCTTGAGGCATTCTTCAGCCAATGCGGTAAAAGCCCCTCCACTAGAACTTTTATACCATATATTAATATCTTTGTGGTGTAAAGCATATACATTTAAAGGTAGCTTAACGTTTTTTTGTCTATCACGATATATAATAGGACATACTTTTTCGCAAAGATTGCATTCTGTACAGCATTCATTATTTATATGTGGGTAGAGAAAACCCTCTTTGTCGGTTTGCATAGCGATTGCATTGCTACCACATATAGATGTGCATGCTGTGCAACCACAACAATCATGTTTGTTATCAATATGAATCATTATGGATTTATGTCTTTTTATTTGAAATTGGGAGCAAATAGTTTATTCCAGATTAAAAGCCTAATTTTATCTACAAGAATAGCAGTAATGAAAAATAATATCAAAAGTCCTGTAATATATAATGTTGCTAATATTCCTGTTTGTGAATTGGCTATATCTTTAATCCAATGGTGCATAAACTTTGGAAATAGAATGAAGTGCTGTAAATATACAGCAAAGCAAGAAATTGCTATCCAATTGATGATACGGTTTTGAATATTCAATTTGTTAAAAAAAAGCAAAAAGAAAAGTGCGGCTATAATAATCAGTGGACTAGAATAATCCATGAATCGAGCAAAGTGTGCAAACTTATCTAGATAAATAAATAGTAACATCATACAAGCAGTAGAAATAGAAGAGACTGTATATATGAATAAATCTTTCCATGCTTTATGTTGACTCCACGAAGGTTTATATTTTCTAATATAACGAGTTAAGAGATAAAGACCTATAAATGAAAAGGTAGAATAACCGCATTCAATGAAATCGGTGCTATGGGAACACCAATCGTAAATGCTTTGGAAGATAAAGAAACATATAAGTGTCCGTTGGATGGCTTTACGGTTTGCTTTCTCAATAAAAGTGTTGAGAACAGGTGCAAGAATATAAAGTCCTAAGTAGGCTTTTACGAACCAGACATTTTTGGATAACATTAAACATTTTATAATACCATCAAGACTGAGTGTTTCAATATTTGCAATGAGGCAAATAATATAAATGCCAAAAGTAAAGAAAAAACATTGGAATAGTAAATTACAAAGTCCTTTCCATTTAAAAGTGATACCAAACCATCCTGAAATTAAAATGAATGTATTGACTCCAACAATAGCGAAAGCTTCAAAAAATGTGCGGGTAATACAAAAGGTTGGGGATAGTAATAGCTCTTTTGGGGAGGGGATACCTAATGCCCCAAAATCAGCATGAACAATGAGCACACAAAACATGCTGATAATGCGAAGTAATTCTATGTTAGAAAGTCTTTGAAATGTTTGAGCAGCACGTAAGTTGTTCATAAAATATATTTAGAATAAATTGTTTTTTAGTTTGTTGTAGTTATTCTTTATCTGTTTGAATATAAAGGTGCGTTCCTTTTTATTACATCCTACAAATAAGATACTTAACATAGAACATGTAAAGGCTATTAAACTTACAATAATAAAGGTTATGAAGCTTTCGTTTAGCTGTTTATGTAACCACATTGGTAGAATACCTGCAGTTATTGATACCATGATTACATTGAGGTATACGTGACGAAAAAAACTATAGGCTGGTAGACCGATCATGCTATGAAGTAGTAAAATTCTAGCTATTTCACATAGTATAGAAATGAATATGGCAACTATCATTACTGTCTCTGGAATACCTCCAAGTTGTAAGACTACATAGGATAATGGGAGGTTAAGTAGATTAAGGCCACCTACAATAATCTGGAAATTGCGAATTTTGCCTGTCGCTAACATGGCAGTGATAAGTGGATTTGCAAGTGATTCGCTCATAGTAAATATCAATACAAGTTGGACGAATAGTTCAGTATGTGCTGGTACTTGTCCTAACCATAGCTGAAGTATGTAATGGGTATTGCATATAATAGGTAATGCAAAGATAAACAGTATATAATAGGATAAGCGTGCACCTTGAAAAATTAACTTGTACATGTAATCATAATTGCCTTGGGCATAATTTTTGGTAATTTGTGGTTTCAAGGCTGTTTGAAAATTATCTGCAAATCCAGCTACCGCACCATTTACTTGGATAGCTATACTACGAGCTGCATTGACCGTTGGTCCTGAAAAAATATTGATAATAATATTGCCTCCATAGTCACGTAAAATGGAAGCTATTGAACCTATAAAATTCCAACCGGCAAAACCGAACATTTCTTTCCAAAGTGGTTTGTCAAATGTGAATTTACTGCAGCATTCTTCAAAATGGTGTTTACAATAGAAAATATAGACGGAGCGGATTATAGTAGCATTGCAGAGGATCAGTGAGGAGAACCATATTAAACGGTCAATAGGGGCAGTGCTGATGCTCCATGCTATAATGAGTTTACCTAGTGCTTGTAATATGCTTATATAAGCAAAAGCGGACATCTTTTCATGAGCAATAATGGTAGCAGTATAAGGAATGACTAGCAAGTCCATCATAAATGATAGTAAAGATAGCTGGTATACCCAATTGGTGGCATATAAACGTTCGGTAGGAATAATCATTTTGTTATTAAGAAACCATAAGCCAATAGTTTCGCCTACAATAAAAATAATACCGACTAATGCGTATTGGATGGTTATGGAAGTTGAAAAAATTCGATTAAGCTGCTTTTGATTATTTCGTCCTAGTTCAAAAGTCAGATAACGACTTATTGAGCCGGTAAGTGCATTGGATATAATGTAGAACATTGATACCAATCCTCCAACTACTCCATAGATACCAAAGTCCTCAATGCCTAATGCATTTAGATTTATACGGCTTGTATACAAGCTGACTAACATTAGTAGTAGCATACGTATATACAAAAGTAGGGTATTCTGGGCTATACGTTTATTATTGTCCCTAGTATTCATTGAATATCAATATTAGCTTTTTATGTGTTTTATAAGAAGGCCATCAAGTACTTCAAAAAGCTTAGGAAGTACGGCTCTTTCATTATATGTAGGTATCATGACTGTTATTTTTTTCAAGTGCTTACAGTTTTGTTATTACCAAGATTATAAGTATATACTCCTAAAATAATTAATATATAAGGTACTATATATCTTATTTGTACAGATGTTTGACAGATTAAAGTCATGACAATACTTAACAGGCATAAGAGAACAATACTTCTTGAAAAAAATTTAGTTGTTGGGTTGGTATAAAAAATAAAGCCATTTATATCGCAAAGAATTAATAATGTGATGATAGCCAAGTATAGTAAGCCTGTATTTAAGATTTTGGGTAGCCAATATGCAATTTTATTATGGAGTAATTTCGGACCGTTATATGGATAATTTATTCCATTCATTCCGTGACAGTCAAAAAGAATAGCTTTACTATTTGTTAAAATGTGCTGTATCATTGAATATTTCCATATTATATACTCTCTGAGGTTTGATAGATAGATTGGTATAAAATTGTGCATATTGGGATTCAAAAAATATTTTGTTTTTAGGCAGTCATTTAGTCCATAATTGTAAAATGTAGTAATATCATCATATATATTTGATGTCATATTGAGTTTTGTAAGGACCTTTTCTGGTGTATAGTCAGAAGAGATAATATTTGCAGGCCAATAACAACTATCTTGTTGGTAACTCATCCCTGTAAAATCAACTATTGCTATCAGTTGTATGCTATTTACTTTTTGATATTTTTTATCAGTTACCAGGTGCTCTATTGTCGTGATGAAACATATAGTGAGAATGACATAGGTAGTAGCCATAAAAAATGCCTTTTTATATGACATCCAATTACAGAATTGAATGTATAGTATTAAAATCGTTATAGGGATTACTATAAAAAAAGCGTCACGACGAATGAATATACAGTTTAAGAGAAAAAATAACGATAAAAATAGATATCTTTTATTATAATAATTAGAAATTAAGTATAATGAGAGACTCAGTAATAAAAAGCTATAGAGCAGTGCATTATTAGTGATATTAGTGATGAAAAGCAAATTTAATGGGAAGTATGCAAATATTAGATATGCAATGTATGATTTCCACGTTTTCTTACATTTTACTAAAAATATGCTTAGAAGGGATGACCAATATAATATGTTTTGTAAGACTCCCACGATATGGGGAATACCTGTTGTTTTATATAGAAGTGCCCATAAATTAGGATAATACCATCCCATCCAATTATTAATATAGAGATGTTCATCATTATAAATATGAGAAAATACCCATCCACTATCCCAATGAATTCCATAAGGATATGCACAAATTCCAGTAAATATGAAACCGGCAATACTAGAGACTACACTTAAGAATGTAATTACATACTTTGTCTGTTTATTAGTCATAATATAATTGGTTTGAGATCTAATTATGGTGGATTAGCATAGAATGAGGATGTTAATCTCTCCTAAAAATATCCCTTGTATAAACCTTATCTTTCACATCTTCCAAGCAAGTATCATATCGATTGGCAGTAATTGCATCGCTTTGCTTTTTAAATTCACTAAGGCTGTTTACTATACGACTACCAAAGAATGTGCTTTCATTTTCTAAGGTCGGTTCATAAATAATCACTTCTGCACCTTTCGCTTTGATGCGTTTCATAACGCCTTGAATGGAACTTTGACGGAAATTATCCGAGTTACTTTTCATCGTCAGTCGGTAAACACCAATTACACAGTGCTTCTCTTCTGCCGGACTAAAATCGCCTCGGTTATAATAGTCATAATAACCGGCTTGATGAAGAACTCTGTCCGCTATGAAGTCTTTACGGGTACGGTTACTTTCTACAATAGCTCCTATCAGGTTTTCCGGAACATCACTGTAATTAGCTAAAAGCTGCTTGGTATCTTTGGGCAGACAATAACCGCCATAACCGAAAGAAGGATTGTTGTATTGCGTACCAATACGAGGGTCAAGACATACCCCATTGATGATGGCTGCCGTATCAAGCCCTTTCATTTCAGCGTATGTATCAAGTTCATTGAAATAGCTGACACGCAAAGCTAAATATGTGTTGGCAAATAGTTTTACAGCTTCTGCTTCCGTAAGTCCCATAAATAATGTATCGATGTTTTCCTTGATTGCTCCCTCCTGCAATAGTGCGGCAAATGTATGTGCCGCTTCTACTAAATGTGGATTATCCATATTGGTTCCGACGATGATGCGGCTGGGATAAAGGTTGTCATAAAGCGCTTTACTTTCTCGTAGAAACTCCGGTGAAAAAAGTAGATTTAAATTTTCTATACCTTTTGCTGCATATTTCTTATAAAGAGATTGACAATAACCCACCGGAATAGTACTTTTGATAACCATTATAGCATCCGGATTTACTTCTAATACTAAGTTAATCACTTCTTCAACATGACTTGTATCGAAATAATTCTTTACCGGATCATAATTAGTGGGCGCTGCTATTACTATAAAATCTGCATTTCTATAAGCCGATGCACCGTCAAGTGTGGCACATAGACTCAAATCTTTTTCTGCTAAATATTTTTCTATATATTCATCCTGTATGGGAGACTTGCGGTTATTTATCAGTGTTACTTTTTCGGGTATTACATCTACCGCGGTTACATGGTGATGCTGACTGAGTAGAGTTGCTATGCTTAAACCTACATAGCCGGTTCCGGCTACTGCAATTTTGATGTCCTTTTCCATGCTTTGAAGTGTTTTTTAAGTTTTGGAATAAATGCTATTACTCTACTATTTTATTTCACCTTCATTATTAAGAATCCCTAAAACGCCGAGTGAGTGTTGGATCATAAAACCACATTGGCTACAAACTAAAATGATTGAAGGTATCGTCTTTCCAGATCCTATAACTATGCTCCTGTAATCATCTTGTAAATGTTCGGTAATATAGCCATCAATAATTGTGAACTGGTTGTGATGGCACATTGGGCATTGCATGTTGGGTATTTTGGTTACAAGGGCAGTTATAATCTGTTTTTTTTTATTCTCGTCTATCATTTGTTACAGATTTTAGAGCGTTGGATAACTCACTGTTTAATTCGTTGTAATTTTTATAAAAAATAAATCTATTTGATTTCAGGTTGAATGGAATGTCTTCCATTTTGCTGTAATTGGCAAGTAAAATGACTGTTTTCCCGATACTATGGGCGATGCCGATTTCATAAAAAACATTCGGATTCCGTCCATCCATTACAGCTATGATTATTTGAGATTTTAGGATGAGCTCTAATGTATATTTTAATATATTACCAGTTTTGAATTCGTCATCACTTCTGGTACATTGAAAGTCAACAGAACTGCATGTCTTTTTTATGGTGTCATACAAGCGGTCAAATGATTTATGGAAAGGCATTAAACAAGTTATACAGTTTTTTTCTACTTCCATATCTTGAATGTTAATGCCCAAATTATGGAAGAAGGATTCATCGATGACATGCTCGCTTAATTTGATATCCGGGCTAGGCTCGTTATAAAAGAGATGATTGGTCTCTTCAAAGCGGAGATTGCTCCCTAATAGTTTCTCGGTAGCTGCGTAAACCTCTGATTCTATACGTTCTCTTTGGTAACTGAGTGTGGCTTGAGTCTTTTTTTCTTTTTGACGTAAAGCGATGCCCTTCTTTAGCTTTATAGCGTTGAAAACTAATATGCTGGTGAAGATTGTAGTAGAAAAAGAAACTATAATAGAAATGAGTGTTATGTTGTCCATGATGATTGTTAGTTGGATAGTATTATGGCGATTAGGAAAACACCGCCAAAGGATAATGCTGTCTCAAAAAAAGTATATATTGTGATTCTACCTATTCTGATGTTGTCATTGTTCAACTCCTTTATGGCATAGCGACGAAAGGTGCTGCTTAATAGCATGATAACAAAAGACATTAGCAATAGTATGAACATTTGATTCATGGAATTAACCATATAGTAAAAGGTAATTAAAGTGGTAATCGCGATTGTGAAAATATCTATAGGCAATTCTATCATGATATTTATGACTTCTTTTTGCTTAATATCTGTTCCAATAAAATATTTTATAAAGGATATTACGAACAGCAAAGTCAAAGAGACTATAAAAGCACCATACAGGGCCTCAATGTCAGTGACATTGGAAGGTGGATTATCCAGAATAAGGGGTGTTTGAGTATACAGAGTGTCTTTATTCATTGATAGTTTTTAAGTATGTGGCAAAGGTTAAAGTTGTAAGCACTCACTGTATGGCTATAATTCCCATAAAGGTATTATAACCCACTTTGAGTTATATTTTTGATTGGAAATAGGAATCAACTTGGGATAATTATGAAGTTTTTCTTCCTGACAAGTACGCTACGCTTTCGCCTCTCCCACATTTTGCAGGAAAGACGAAAGCCATAGTAATTGATAAATGCGAGGCAAAATTACGGATAACTCGTCAGAACACCAAGTATTTTGACAGGAAATGTGTTTTTCCCTCGCAATGAGCAGTGGAAAAAAATCACTCTTTCAGCTTCGGAAACAGGATTTTTACCCCTTCCAGATAGATGCGCCGGGCGTTTTCGGGAGTGGTAAATTTGCTGAACGCGCTCAGAATGTGCTCATAATAGTCTATCTCATAATTATGGAGCCCTTTTTTATGTCCTCAAGATAGGACTGACTCATGTGACACTCTTCGCGGAACATTGCGCGATCAATTTTTAGAAGACGGATTTCACGACTGATGAATGCGCCGAACTCCATGTGGTCGGCGGCTTTTTTTGCTTTTAAAATCATACTGATTTCGTTTTTAAATGTTAATAAATATAATAAACTGTATATCTGTACCCAACTGTCGGGTACAGTTTTTCCGGGGGCAAAGCGTTAACTTCGCCGAGATTTTAAAAATAACAGATAATGAAAGCAAACATGACTACTCTTTCCATATACGAACTGCGAAAGACCATAGGGCTGTGGAAAAGCCGTAAAATAACAGATTCTACCATTTCGAAACTGCTGGACCTCTATTTGGGAGTCACCGCCTACATGAACGATGAAGCGGTTTACCCCGTAGAGAATTTCTACGACCTCGGCCTGTCGTTGAAGTTCAAGAATGCACGCTGCCTGGTGGAGGCGGTCAGGCAAAGCCGTTCGTTCGGCATCGTTCCGGACGGCAATGTGTATGGAATGAAATCTTTCTACTCTTATCTTTGGAAAGCAAAAGATGCTGCGGAAAGTTTACCGGAAAGTTTACCGGAAACATTACCGGAAGAATTACCGGAAAAGTTTCCGCAAGCGGATATATATAATTATAATATATATAATAATTATAAATCTACTAAAGATATTCCTAAAGGAAATCCGATTCCTGCGGAAGAATGTCTGGAAGCTGCCCGGCACTTCTTTCATGTCATCAACGAAAACCCGGTGCAGAAATTGCAGATCTTCATTCCGCTGATCAACCGCTTCCAGCAGGAGGAGGGACTGACACGCGGGGATGCCTGTGCCAACCTTGTGCACTTGGTGAACGAATTGCTGGTTCCTCACTTTGCGGGGCAGGAGCGTTTCATGAAATCCGGTCACAGCGGACGTCTGTGCTGGCTGAACAACCTGCTGAAGTCTGCCCATGGACAACGCCTGCTGAAGGATGCCGCAACCGCCGGAAGGCGGAAAAGGGAGCAGGCAATGCGTGAGATGCGGAGCGAGCAGCGCAACAATCATCCGCTGTGCGAGTTTGAGTGGACGGACACCGAAACCGGAATGCGCTTTTATGACGACCCGATAGAGGGAATGGTCAACATCCCTGATGATGCGTCTCCGCGCCCGGGAGCAGGGAGCGTGTGGAATGTGCTGAGCAATAACTGGGAAGGAGGGAACTTGTGAAACCGTTTTATTATCTCTGCGATTTTCCTGAACGCAAGAACGTGGGTAAGAATTATCTGGCCCTGTGTCCTAAATGCGGCAAGAAACACCTTTCGATTTCCCGCGAGACGGGATTTTACCATTGTTTCTATGCCGGATGTGATTTTCATGGCCGCCTGAAAGACTTTTGGGAAGAACGCCCGCTGTCGGCCGGGAGGGCGTATGGCGGCCCGTCCGCTTCTTTCCCTGCATCGGCGGGAAGGAAGAACGGAAGTGCGGCGTTGGCGGGCAATGCCGGTGGTGGAGAAACTTTCGTGTCCGAAGTCTCGATGATTCCCGATGACTACAAACATCTCTCGCCCGACGTGCTCGCCAGAATAAAGCCGCTGACAGATGAGCCGGAGACGGCCGACCCTGATCAGCTTGCCGCCCGCCGTTATCTTGCCGACCAGGGAATATCCCTGAAAACGGCTGTCAGTGCACATATCGGTTGCCTGACGCACCGCTGTTTCGGTGGAAAGGACGGCAAGGACGAAAAGAACGCTACCGGGACGATGTACCACTGCATTGCCTATGTGAACTACGTCAACGGGCAACCTGTCAACGTGAAGTATCGTTCGTGCGACCCTTCCTCGTCCGGATACACCAAATGCTGGAGTCAGGATTCGCCCACTACGCCTTGTCCGCCCTATAATATCGACTGCATCAACCCGCTGCGGATTTCCGAAGAGAGTGTTGCCCGTCTGATTGTCACCGAAGGAGGAAGGGATGTGCTGACCCTGTACGAGGCGGGCTACCCTTATGTCATCAGTGTGCCCAACGGCGCTGCAAGCGACCTTCGCAAAAGTTTCGAGGCTTTTGTTCCCTGGCTGGACCAGGTGCGCGAACTGGTGATTTGCGGTGATTGCGACCTGCCGGGGCGGACACTCGTGAAGCACCTTGCCGACTACTTCGGGTCCCGCTGCCTGTTCACCACTTTGCCCGGCGGCTGCAAGGACATATCCGATGTGCTTGTGGCATACGGTTCCGGTGTGGTGCGCGAGATTATCGACTCTGCACGTCCGCGGCATACGGCGGACATCATCACCGTAGGCGAACGGACGGATGAGGTGCTGAACGTGCTGCGTGGCGAATACGATCATGGATACGATGTGGGCTATGGCCCGCTGACCGACCAAGTGTTTCATCCCACCGATCAGGGCGGACTGATAATCGTTACCGGGAAGCCCAACAGCGGTAAGACGGATTTTCTGAATGACCTGACTTGCCACCTCATGGCCAAGACCGGGCGCTACGTCTGCTTTCTCTCTTTCGAGGTTCCCGACAAGAATAAGCACATTGCGCACCTCATCCGGCTGATGTTGGGCAAAGTGAACATGACGGCATATACCCGGGAGCAGTTGCAGCCCATTGTCTCTTTTCTGAACGCCCACATGGTGCATCTGGATCTGCATGAGATTTCGCCCACACCTACCAATATCATTGAGCGTGCGGAACGGGTGAAACGGGCTGTACCGTTGAAGTATCTCATCATCGACCCGTATCTTTTCATGGAGATGGAAAGCGGACGCTACAATACGGAAACACAGGCCATTAAGGCCATGCTGACGCAGATGCAGGCATGGGGGCGCAGCAATGGCATCTGGGTCATTATCGTGGCGCATCCCCGCAGCCTGAAGAAGCAGAGTGGAAAGGATGAACTGGAAGAAATAGACATGTACACCATTTCGGGCAGTGCCAACTGGGCCAATCTTGCCGACTTCATTTTTTCTATCAGCCGCATCAACCAGCCGGACCGCAACTATACAAGGCTCGACATGCTGAAGGTGCGCGACCAGGATTTGTGCCGGACGGGCAGCGTGTTGTTCGTGCGGCAGCCATGCGGCCGGTATGATGAGCGCGAGTCGGAACAGCAGGTAATGGCAGAAATGCAGGGCAAAGTGCTGGATAAGGACAGGCTGCCCTGGATTGAACTGCTGAAAAAGGAAGAGGGATGAAAACGCTACGCCGCCCCCTCTCACAAAAAGAGGAGTTCGTACATTTGTTCTGAAAAATCATGCAAAAGTAGGAATTTTAGGGGCAGGAATCAAATGTTTGGTTGTTTTTCCGGGGTTTTACTCCTGAAAGTCCGGGGATTTACGCATGAAATGCCGGGTGTTTGCAGCAGCAACGCCCGGCATTTGCTTTGTAAACGTCAGGGTTCTCCCAGCGCTTCCACGATTGTGTGCACTTGAAGCGGCGTGTAGCATTTGGCGTTGGGAAGCATGCCGCTGGCCCGGAGTTGTTCTTGAAGTCCGGGTTTGAAGGCTATCCAGCGGTTTAGTTTCCGGACAGCGGCTTTGGGTGTGATGTAAGGGCTGTAAAGCATGGCCAGCTCGCTTTTGCTGTAACTGCGTATGGTGAATGAGGATTTTTCCATTGGAACATTTTTATTACGATTGTTGATGTAAAGTTAATGAAAAATGACGGGGTATGAAAGCATGTGCAGAGGTTTATTGCGTCATAAGGTGCCATAAGCCGCGGTAACTCTCCTTATGGTGTGCAAGGATGCGCAAAGGGGTGAGAAGGGGTAGCGGAGTGGGGTGGAGGAGGTATCTTTGCATTGTCAAAAAAGGAGCTCCTGAGAGATTTGACAATCGAGAATTGAAAAGTGAAAAAGTAACAACCATTAAAAAAGTAAAGATTTATGGCAAATGCATTGGTAGTGCGTACACAGCGCTACAAAAAGATTGGAGATAAGACTTCTCCGCTGGTTTATACCCTGAAAAGAAAGCCGCGCGATGCGAAGATGTATGATTTGAAGCGTATCGCGGAAGAGATTGAGGCTTTGGGTGGCATGTCGGCGGAAGATGTGCTGCACGTGGGCAAGGCAATCGTGAGAAACATACGTGAGAAGTTGGCGGACGGAAACAGTGTCCGTCTGGATGATTTCGGGATTTTCCGCACTTCGTTCCATTGTGTGGCTACGGAGCTGGAAAAGGATTGTACGGTGAAGAACATTGATAAGGTGCGGGTCAACTTCAAAGTTGCCGGTACGTTGCGACTGGTGAACGATTCGGTAGCCACCACGAAAGGCGCTCCGAATAACATTACCTACGAACTGGTTTCTGCCGACGGCGGCAGTTCATCGGGCGGAACAGGCGGCCTTCCGGACGATGGGGAAGAGGAAAACCCGTTGGGATGAGAAGAGTGATGAACAAGTTTTTATGAACAATTTAAAATGAAGAAGAAAATGAGTAAAAGTGCAGGTATTTGGGATACAATTCTGAAAGTGGTGATTGCAGTGGCCTCGGCAGTGCTGGGCGTGTTCGGGGCAAATGCGATGACGGTGTAGGAGGGGAGATGTCCTGACAGTGTAAGAGTGTAATGCTCTTTGTTGCATGTTTTGTTTAGAAGGCGCCGGTTGGCGCCTTCTTTTTTTTCTCTACAAAGCCTACGGGCATATCCACATGGGCATATCCCAGTTTGTCCAGACGGACGGCTACTTTGCTTTTTCCGTTTAGGATGACGAGTTCTCCTTCCAGTCCGGCCAGCGGGCCTTTTATGACTTTTACGGCGTCGCCGGGAGCGAGCGGGGCGCTGCACATCTCCACTGCCTCCTGACTGTAATCGAGCATGAAGCGGAATTGTGCCATTTGCTCGTCGGGGATTACGGCAGGCGCACTTTCACCGCGCAACACCATATAGCGGTTGACGGCTTGCAGGCTTAGCGGAAGCGCACGTTCCTGCGGAGTGACGTGCACGAATATCATCATCGGAATTATCAGGCGGTCCACCCGTTTGCGGCGGTCGCTCCACTGGTGAATCTCACTTTGAATGGGCAGGTAGCATTCAATGCCCATAGCGGCGAGCCGCCGGGCTGTCCTCTTCTCAAGGCATGACTGCACGTAAGCCACCAGCCATTGGCGACGAACGGCGTCGGTTTCCGTTTCTGTGTATTTGGTACTTTGCATTGTTTTTGTGATCCATTAGTTTAAAAGGTACGTGCGACGGCAGCGCTCTACCGCCGCAACGTACCGACAAACAAACAAATATAAGCCCGGAGACGGGGACAGTATTTCATGTAGAAGTACCCCGGACTTATGGGGTATATGCTATTTACGGTCGGAGGTGCTGCCATAGCCGTATCCATAACCGTATCCATATTTCTTGCCGTAACCATAGTACTTGCCATACTTGCCGTAGCCGTAGTAATAGCCGTATTTCTTCTTTTTCATATCCAGCCCGTTGATGACGGTGCACAAATTGGGCAAACGATTATTGTTGTACAACTCGTTGATCAGTTGGTAATCGTTCTTATGTGTATAATCGGCGCGGCAGACATAGATACTGGCGTCGGCCACACGAGCTATAAGTTGCGTGTCGGTCACCATGCCGATAGGGGCGGTGTCAAGCACGATATAATCGTAATCTTGTTTCAATATTTCAACGGCATCTTCTAAGGATTGGCGTGCCAGCAGTTCCGTTGGGTTGGGTGGTATGATTCCGCCGGGCAATACGCTGAGATTGGGAGATATGCCGGAAGGTTGTATCATGGAACGCAGATCGGTGCTTTGGGGGGCAGACAAATATTGGGTGATGCCATACTCCTTGTGGGAGATGTGGAACACTTTGTTCAGTCCCGGCTTGCGGATGTCCAGCCCGACGATAATCACTTTCTTTCCCAATAATGCCAGGCTGACAGCCAAATTGGATGCGATGAATGTTTTTCCCTCACCACTCATGGTGGATGTGATGAGAATTACTTTCTTGTCCGGATCGCCCAAAATGAAAAGCAGGTTGGTGCGCAGGCTCCGGAATGTTTCCGCCATAATATCATTGTCGTTTTCGCGGACGGCTATGGTATGAGTGTGTCCGGCTTCCGGTTCGGTAAGGGGAAGATCGCCGATAATGGGTACAGCGGTGAGTTTCTCTACATCGGCACGTCCCTCAATACGGAAACTGAGGAGATTCAGGATGTAAATGATCCCTGCCGGAATACCGAGTCCAAGTGTGAACGCAATCATGTAGATTGACTTACTATTGGGAGATACCGGGAAATCATCTGCCAATGCATCGTCTATGATTTTGGCATTATTGGCGGTAGCAGCCAGTGCGATGTTGTTTTCCTCGCGTTTCTGCAATAGCATGAGATAAAGTCCAGCTTTGATTTCCTGCTGGCGCTGGATGCTGACGAAACGGCGTTCCTGTGCAGGAGCGTTACTGATGCGTCCGGCGTATTTGCCTGCCTGACGGTCGAGGTCGGCTTTGGTGATGAGCAGTCCTTTGCGTGTGCTGGTAATGGTGGTGATGATACCGGCACGCATATCCTGTATATTGCTGTCGAGACGGCGCACAACAGGGTTGGCTTCCGAAGAAGTGCGCAGCAGTCGGTTACGTTCCAGAATCAGGGCATTATATTGGGCTATAAGGCCGGATAGGGTGGCGTCGTTCAGCCCCACGTTGGCAGGTAGGGTGGAGGTTGCATTTTCCGGCTTTTGAATGTATTCGGAGAGATACTGAATCAGATTGAGCTGTGTGCCGTTTTCCACGCACAGCTTTTCGTAGGCGGACTGTTCGCTGACGGCAAGCTGTGCGTCGTTGCTGAGGTCGGTGAGGCCTGCTTCGCGTTTGAAGCTTTCCAGCTCCTGCTCCGTAGTGCCTAATTCCTGATTGATGACGGAGATGCGTTCGTCAATGAACCGGGCGGTATTCTGCGCCACTTCGTTCTTGTCGTTGTTGGCTTTTTTATTATATATTTCTATCAGCTTGTTTATAAAATCCTCGCCGCGTTTCTTATTCGTGTTTTTCACCGATACGGTAACAACGGAAGTGCTTTTGCTGGTCGGTTCAATGGACAAGGCTCCCCGGTATCCTTTGGCTACGGACAGGGGATTGACAATGCTTACATCTATATTACCGCTGCCTGCGGGAGGAACAGAAGGGTTGGACATAAAAGTGAGTGTACCGGCCTCACCGGAGAGAACGGCTGGTAATTTCGTGAAATGTTTGCTGACGGTATTTTCTCCAGTGGTTGCCGTCACATCTATCTGTTGGTCGGAGTGATAGCTGATGTTCAGAAGTATAGGGGCAGACATGCGTTCGGCATCTTCCGGCAGGAAATGCACAAGTATTGGGGATGAACCGTATAAATCGATTCTGTTGAATCCGCTTTCGCCTGAATAGCTAATGTATAAGCCCAGTTCGCTGACTACATCCTTGATGAGCGATTTGCTGCGGAGAATTTCTATTTCATTGTCAATGTTTTTAGCGGACGATATGAAGCCGAAGTTCTCGAATGCACTGAGATCACCGCCGGAATTTCCACCTTTCTTGTCATCCTTGATAATGATGGATGCGTTGATATTGTACACCGGAGTAATGGTTTTCAGATAGAGCCATGCACATGCCATGCAGAGAACGATTGAGGCTATAAACCACGGCCAGCGGATGACATATTTGAAAAGTGTAGCCTGCCAGTTGGTTTTCTCTTCTTTTTCTTCGAACAAGTCGTCGTATATTTCTTCTTTCACGTCCGTAATTTTTTTTATTTACAGTTTTGTCTTTCTGTCTCACTTATTTGGTAATTGCTATAATAAGACTCGCCAATGAAACCAGTGAGCCGACAACCGAGAACCAGATAGTGGTGCTGCTACTGATATTGGATGTTTTTGCCTTGGTCTTATTGGGGGTGACATATAAAATGTCATTCTGTTGCAGGTAGTAATAAGGTGATTGCAGAATGTCCTGATCGTTCAGGTTGAGCGTCACAATCTCACGTTTGCCGGTATTGTCTTCACGAATCAGCTTCACGTTATCGCGAATGCCGTAGATAGTCATATCGCCTGCCATGGCAAGGGCTTCGAAGATATTGACCTTTTCGTTGGAGATGGTAAATGTTCCCGGACTGCCCACTTCGCCGATGACTGAAATTTTATAATTAACCATGCGTACGGTGACAATGGGTGTTCCACGAAACTGGGATTTGAGTTTGTCCTTGATGTACTGTTCGGCTTCTCCTTTGGTGAGGCCGCCTAAGTGGATAGTACCCAATACGGGAAATTCCACATTTCCGTCATTGTCTACGAGATATTGTTGCAGCGCAGGCTGGGAAGTAAGGGATCTGTTGCCGGTGTTGCTGGCGGGAGTTGCTATGGTCAGGTTGAATGGTTCTGCCAGTTCGGGCTCTTCAGGACAGCTCACTACGATTGTCAGCAAGTCTTTCGGCATGATGCGGGCATCATATAGGGCCATGCTGCGTGTGCTTGTATTGGCTGAGGCAATCTGGCTCAAATCATTCTGCAGATAAGGCACTTTCTTGTAGCTTTGGCATCCTGCCAGTAGCAGAGGCAATAATAAAAATATCAGATTTCTTCTTTTCATGTGTTTTTGGTTTTTAACTTTCAATACTCAAGCTTCGATTCACTTCAATAGGCCTCTTTATCTCCTCTTATCAGGTTTTTTACGGTTTTGTAAATGATGTATAGGTCGAGCATGAAAGTCCAGTGTTCCAGATACCAGATGTCTCGTTCCACGCGGCCTTCCATTTGCCACAGTTCTTTGGTTTCGCCACGAAAACCGTTGATTTGCGCCCATCCGGTGATGCCGGGTTTTATGAGATGCCGCACCATGTATTTGTCAACCAGCTTGGAATATTCCTCGGTGTGTTTCAGCATGTGAGGACGAGGCCCCACTACGGACATACTGCCCAACAGGACGTTGATGAACTGCGGAAGTTCGTCGATGTTGCTTTTGCGTAGGAAATTTCCCAACTTCGTTTTGCGCGGATCGTTTTTGGTGGCCTGCATTGTGTCACTGTCTTTGTTTACGCGCATGGAACGGAACTTGTAGCACCAGAACTCTTTGCCGGCTTCTCCACTGCGTTTTTGCTTGAAGAAGATGGGACCGGGTGAGGTGATTTTTATGGCTGTGCCTATTATCAGGTATATCACAGGGAAAAGCGTGCACAGAAAAAGCAGTGAGAAAAGAATGTCGAACATTCGTTTGAGAAGTCTGTTTTCCGGCTGCGCCAATGGTTCCTGACGGATGTATAGAATGGGAACGTTGCCCAACATTTCAAAATGCATGTGGCGTTTGAGGTATCTGCGCACATCGGGCACACTGTAAAAGTGTATAAGATGATTTTCACAGTAATTGATGATGGGCAGAATTTCCTTGCTGTATGATGAAGGAAGTCCGCAGTACACGTGTTCTGTTGGGCTATGTTGGATGTAAGGAAGTGCATGTTGGGGAAGGCCCAGATAAGGGCATTGTTCGGGATAGAGTGGGGAAGGCGCTTCTGCAAAATAGCCGATTATCTTGAAACCGGATGCTGCATTTCCTGTCATTTCATGGTAAAGCTCAATCATGTTTTCACCGTCGCCTAAGAGTATGGTGCTACGGGAGTTGCCGCCCGAACGACGATAGGACTTTAAAATTTGGCGGAAAGTCAGCCGGTAGATAGTTAAGCAAATAAGAAAAAAGAAATAGAACAAGACAAAAAAACGCGCGGAAAGAGTTCCGAAATCTGCAAGACTGATAAGGCTGATGAATACTACTGCATGGAAAAAAGTGTTGCGTATGGCACGTGTCACAATCCGTTCCGGACGCACAATGCGTTCATGCAGAATAATGCCTTTGGAGTAGTTACAGGTAATATAGACCAGGTTCAGAAGGACCAACAGGCGGGAGAGAGAATTGGCAAATGTTTCGCCGAGTGTCTGGACATCTATTATATGATATAATACTATGAAGATAGTATTCAATATACATAAATCACCGGCAATGATGATTAACTTGATGACTTTATTAAATCGTAATACTTGTTTCATGGATTTGTAATACGTTTATAATCAGTTTTTTCCGATAAAAAAAGAATTAGGCCGTACTCTTTAATTGCTTGTTCCTGTTTTTATGTTCTCTTACTTACAAGGTAAGAGAATAAATGAGGCATAGTAAATAGTCTCTCTCTTTTCGTTAACATCTGATTATTACACATTAACGATGCTTATTATTGTTTAAATTGAGAAAATAATGTCAGAGAATAGAATAAAACAGGAAAGAAAAATGTGTAAATAAAATCGAAATGAACGCAATAATGAAAAATAGTTTTTATTTATATTTTATGAGGTTTAATACCATATAATTTGATTAAAATATAAAATCGTTTGTTTATTTGTTGATTTTTTTTCTACCTTTGTCCCCATAAATCTCATTCTCTTACCTTGTAAGTAAGAGAATGAGATAGATATTTTAGCTTTTTCTTTGTATATGTGAATATATTTTACATTTTAACTTACCTTTTTTTCTTTTTCTTTGGATAGATTCTTGAAATGACTTTCCTGTTGGCTTTGCTCATTGCATTGTTGTTGAAGGAGGCGAGATAAACGTTTGTTACTTTTTCGGAGCTGTGTCCCAGGCCTTCGCTTATCATGGCAATGGCTACTCCCTCTTCTTTGGCGGTGGTGGCCCAAGAGTGGCGCGCCACGTAGGAGGTGAGTGGCACGTTTAGATGCAGCATTTTGGAAAGTTGGTGCAGATGTTGGTTGTAAAGGCGTAAGGCGCTTTTGTATTGCCGGTAGCCTTCCGAACCGGTGGACGAAAGTATGGGTAGGAGATAGGGGGATTGGGAATGTTTGTTAGTGTACCGGCGCAGGATGTCGGCAGCGTAAGGTTCGATGTAGACCGATAGCTGCTGGCGGGTTTTGTGGCGGTAGTAATAAATGGTGTTATGCCTCATGTCCGTCTTGCGAAGATAGACGAGGTCGACAAATGGAATTCCTCTGAGGTAAAAACTAAGCAGGAACAGGTCGCGGCTGAAGCATAAATGAGGATGCTGCTCCAACTTTAACTGTGAAAGGCGGCGTATAAGGGCGGGAGAGATGGCCCGCTTGGTGGTAGGCTCGTATCCTGTGAATACGAAGCGAAACAGTTCGTCGGCAGATGTGGCATCGGGAATGCCTTGTACGTACGCTTGGTTGAAGATGGAGCGCAGCATACGCATATAGGCTGATATGGTGTTGTGGCGCCGCCCTTTCTGGAGCAGGCTTTCTTCGTATTTCTTAATCAGTCCCGGTGTGAGTTCTTTGAAGGTAAGAGGTCTGTCTCCGGTGAATTTTCGGAAACTTTTAATGGCGCTGGTGTACAGATTGGCGGTTCCATAGCGTCCGGCATTTTGGGCTTCTTCGATCGCACTTTGTGCGAAAGTATATATTGTGGTCATAATCTGAATTTTAAGATGAATAACGTTTTTGATAAACAAGCTGTCTCATAAAAAGATTTGAGACAGGAAGCTGTTTAGGCATAGAATAAGTTAATATTCTATATAAATTCAGATATGACCGGTCCGGACAACCCCGTAGAAACGTCAGAGTATGCCCGAACGCACTCTACTCAATGTCTCCGGAGTCATCAGCAGATAGGAAGCAATGTGCGACAAGGGAGCCCGCTTGATAACTTCAGGCTGGTGCTGCATCAGCAGGTTGTAACGCTCGCGTGCAGTTTCGAACCGCCAGGAGTCGGCTTTTATTTGTGAAGTGATGAGGGAATATTCGAGTATTTTGCGGTAGAACATATTGATTTCCCAAGACACTTCGGTGAGCAGCATCAGCTTGTCATAAGGCAGCAAGTAGACAATGCTGTCCTCAAGCGCCTCAATCATGAGGTGGGTGGGCTCTTTCTTCAAGGTACTTTCAATGCAGATGATAATGCAACCTTCATAAGAGAAATGTTCGGTGACGTCCTTGCCGTTTTTATAGTAGAACTGGCGCAACATGCCTTTGCCGACGAATACAAGATTATGGCTTATTTGTCCTTCTTTCAATAGAATCTCTCCTTTTTCCACTTCTTTGCGGATCAGGACTTCTTCTATTTGCCGTCTGCCTTCGGGAGCCATGCCGGGATAACGGGAGTTGACTGTAAGGTCCACCGTCTCTTTGAGTAATGTATCCATAACGATTATGTAGGGTTGGGTGTCATTTAGCATGGCAAAGATAGGAAAATTATTTGATATGTATCAATCTCATCTTTTTTTCATTTCCGTATCTTTGCGCGATTTTTACCATAACACATTCTACAATATAATGATACAGCAGGAAAATTTAAAGAAACGGCTTGCCAAGCTGGCGGCTCCTATCTTTATTGAGACGCTACTTATTATGATGCTCGGCGCGGTGGATACCGTCATGCTGAGTCGCCATTCGGATAACAGTGTGGCTGCCGTAGGCGTGGTCAATCAGATTATCATGCTGACGTTTCTGGTGTTTGAAGTGATAAATCTCGGTACTTCCGTACTGTGTTCACAATATATCGGTGCGCGCTTGCATAAGCAGGTGGTGCAGGTGGTGGGAGTTTCCATTTTGGTCAATCTGGTGGTGGGCATCACTATCAGTATGCTGTTGTTCGGCTGTGCAGGGCCTATTCTGCGCCTGATGGGGCTTGGGCCTGAACTGATGCAGGATGGCATGGACTACATGCGCATTGTGGGAGCGTTCGCATTCTTTCAGGCATTATCCCTGACTCTCTCCGCTTCGTTGAGAAGCGCCAATAAGGCGGTGTATCCGATGCTGGTTACGGTGGTGGTCAATATCCTTAATATAATAGGCAACTATTCTCTGATTTTCGGACGTTTCGGATTTCCGGAATTAGGGGTGGAGGGGGCTGCTATCTCCACTGCCTTCAGCCGGGGTGTATCGATGATCATTCTGTTCGTAATCCTGTTCCGCAAGCATATCCATAGTTTCCCGCGGGTTTATTTCCGTCCGTTCCCATGGGTGGAGCTGAAGAATCTGATGAAGGTGGGGCTGCCTTCTGCCGGGGAGCAGCTTTCTTACAGCTCGTCGCAGGTGGTAATCACTTATTTCATCAATATGCTGGGAGTGGAGGCGCTTGCCACACGTACCTACTGCGTCAATATTATTATGTTCGCCTATCTGTTCAGCATCTCTATGGCACAGGGCGGAGCGATATGTATCGGGCATCTGATAGGGGAGAAAAAACCGCATGCCGCTTTTCTGATGGGGAAGTATGTGATGAAGAAGTCTGTAATGATCACTGTGCTCCTGTCCGGCATACTTGCGCTCTTCGGGCATACGATTTTTGGCTGGCTGACGTCCAATCCCGAGATTATCAGAATGGGGGCTACTGTCCTGATGATTGATGTCGTGCTGGAGATAGGACGTCCCATCAATATTTTTGCTACGAATGCACTGCGTGCGGCAGGAGATGTGAACTATCCGTTCTATGTGGGGCTGGTGGTGATGTGGAGCGTGGCTGTGGGGCTTGGCTATCTGTTCGGAATTCCGTTTGGCTGGGGCATTTGCGGCATGTGGGTTGCTTTCTTGCTGGACGAAAACATCCGGGGGGCTATCTTTGTCCGCCGTTGGTACAGCATGAAGTGGGTGAGCAAGAGTTTCATTAAATAGCATTTGTTTAATGGCGTTTGAAGGGGAGCTTGGAAATTTATTAATTTTTTTCTGTCCTTTTAGATTTTGAGTGTTAACGTGTTATCTCTTTTCTTGTCGGATTGCAGAAAAAAATATGCAGGAAAGATTTGCATAGTCCAAAAGTTTACCATACATTTGCACCGCATTTGAGAAGAATGCTGGTTACACTAAGGAAGTTTGGGTGAGTGGCTGAAACCACCAGTTTGCTAAACTGACGTACGGGTAACCGTACCGGGGGTTCGAATCCCCCAGCTTCCGCAAAGAAAGCATCGGTTTGTAAAAGCCGGTGCTTTTCAAATCGGTGGATTCGTCTAACGGTTAGGACACATGCCTCTCACGCATGCAATACGAGTTCGATTCTCGTATCCACTACAAAGTTTTTTTGTAAAATGTTTGAATGCACTCTTAGCTCAGTTGGTAGAGCAACTGACTCTTAATCAGTGGGTCCAGGGTTCGAATCCCTGAGGGTGTACGAATTTTAAACATGAAAAGAAAAGTTCTGAAAATTATTGATTTTCAGAACTTTTCTTGTTTTAGGGCTCTCTCTGCAAAATAGGGGGGAGAGGAGGTTATAGATTTCATCCCGGCAAGATGCTCTTACCGGGATGATGTGAATTGTTACTGTCAATATAATATAATTTAAGAGTAAGGTTCTTGTTGTCTTACTTCAGGTCTGGTAGGGTTCGGGGTACGAACTGTTGACTACTATTTTCTGGCGTATACACACGTCCTCCTCCATATCGCGTATTTCCCTCACCGTTATTGGTATATCCGACATAATTGTCATATGATGAACCGGCACCAGGGAAAGGTTCCCCGGAATGATTCACATATATGTTGGCTTCCCAGTCCGGCCGTAGTAATACGCTGGCCAGTGAACTGGGTTCCCAGCGTTTCTTGCCTTCTTTGTCGTAATAGAAATTGAGTCCTATCGAACTGTTGGCGGCACCCAGTGTACAGAACACACATTCCAGTTGGTCGGTAACAGGGTCATAGGTCATTGTGTTGCCCTGTGCTACGTAGGGTACCCTATTATAGGCCTTATATACTGCTGATAGCAGTTGGGACTGCTGGGTAAGGAGAATAGTGACTTTTTTATAGTCGAAGTCGTCCTTGTCAATGCCTAGAAATTCTGATGCTTTGAACAGATGCACTTTATATTTGGTAGTTGCACGACGGATGCGAATCAGTTCGTTATTACTGCCATTATTCAACGAATAGCTGTATTGCACTATGTAAGTGTCGTAAGGTACAGGTTTCATATAAATTTCGTTATCACTGGCTGTGTATTGGTTGGCAAATATCACGCGTCCGTCCGGACTGTCATTACCTGAAATATTGCTTAAGTTAACTGAATCGGGGCGGAAGAGGAAAGCGTTGATCTTGAATTGTTTGTCTACATCCTTATCGGCTTTATTGAAGATAAACGAAGGGTAATCGGACAGACTGGGTGTCAGCGGTTCATTTGTGTTTATTCCTGCCGGAAAGCGTCCTTTGAGTTCAAACTGCCGGTTAGTCAGTTCATAAAACTCGATGAGGAGATGATGATTCTCTGTCCACTTCAGTTCATTGAAGGGACTGTTGGGACGGTTCAATTCCACAGCATTCAATTCATTGTAGAAAAAGCTCATATAGATGTACTTGTTCAACTTTAGTTTTATGTATTGCGTCAGGGAGGCCCCTTTCTGGTCGAATGCGATAAAGGTTGCACCACCTTCAAATTGTGCGCGGTCCAGATCCATTAACCTGGGTGAAGTTATGTGTATGATACGCTTGGTTGAATCAGTGGGGCTGATATCGGCGGTAGCACTCCAGCCTGCGGGGAGCATTGCTTCGATACGTTCCACATTGTTTGAACTAGTATACGGCACGCTGATGGTATGCCCTTCACGAAGAAATACGATAATGGAATCCACTCCATTATGATCTTTCAGTGCAAGGTTTCCCGGCTTAAGCTTGAAGTTAATTCCCAGTAAGGGGATATTGTAGGAGGTGCCATCGTGCAGGTTGATGGTGATTGAGGTACCGTCATCTGCTTTCACCACACTTTCGATGATTGGATCCACCGACAGAGTTTCTCCTTTGTCTCCTTTGGGTCCAGTGGCTTTTATTTTTTGCCCGCCGTCCAATATGAATGTATAGTTATTCTCTTTCGGGTACTTGATGGTCCAATAGTAGTTTTCGTCTGCGGGGTTGTCAGGGTCTTTGGCGGCACTGATAAGGGGAGTATCTCCGTTTATTCCGTCCTTTCCGGGATCGCCCTTGTCGCCCTTGTCACCAAGGGCTTTATCTTGGGTTTTCACGCCATTGATAATCCAGTAGCCATCATCACTGATGCCCACAACAGGGGAGCGTCCGTCCGTTCCGTTTTTACCGTCGCGTCCATAGGGAATGAAGAACTTGTAGGTATCCAATGTTATGTCTACTCCTATGGTATCCTTTTGTCCGTTATTTTCTACAATTCGGTAGTCAAATCCGGTAACGGTAGGTTTGTTTGCCAGAATGGTATAGAGATTTTTCAGTTCTACGATTTCATTGTTAATGCGTAGAATCTCCGCGTTGATCCCGGTAATCTCGGCTGACAATTGATATTGGCGACTATATAAAGTGCTTATATCTTCTTTGTGACAGGCTGTGACCAGCATAAGTAGTCCCAGCAGGCTTTCTATGACAAATATGGTCTTTTTCCGTTTCATTTCGGTATACTTTTATTGATAGAAATTGATGTTTGGAATATCTGATCAGGAAGCATCAGCGGCTTCCCAGTCTTTTTTGGTTAGCGATAGCGGCGGTGTCACCTTTCTCGGCAGCCATGTGAAAATAGTGTGATGCCTTTGTTGGATTATTTTCAAGTGCTGCACAAACTCCCAGGAGGTTCCATGCCCGATAGTCATCCAAGAGGTGTGACAGGTAAGCGGTAGCCATGCTGGTGTCATTTTTATGCAATGCGATGGCGGCCATGTAGATGCGTGCTATCGGGGCTTCTGGATAGAACTTGAAGGCGATGCCCGCACACTCATTGAATGCTTCGGAATACATCGGGTAGCAGTTGGTTACGGCTATCATTTCTTCCACACTGAGTTTCTCCGGTTGTGTATGTATAAGTCGCGTTGCTCGTTCAATGGTAAATGGAACAATCGTGTAATGAAAAGTATATTCGTTGCGTCTTAACTGCGGATATAACTCGTTCAGCATGCTTCTGTAAGCTGACAAATGTGCAAGTTTGTTTTGACGTGTCTCCACATCCGCATCACTCCGGAGAATGGCAAGTGCACGTTCTTTTTCAGGATTTTCCCAGGCCTGTAACAGGCGCTCAAGTCCATTCCAGTCTTCGGCGTGGCCTCGGCTCTGAATCTGGCTTTCGGGATAATTGAAGTTTTTGGCAATGTGGGAGGCGATGGCCTTTGCGCGGTTTTGGCTGAGTAGGATATTGAAATCATGCGGTCCTTCGGGCGAGGCATATCCGTCAATGGAAATGGAGCTGATGTAGATATCCTCATCGTTGGTAAGCTCTTGGAAAGCTGTAGCTATTTTTCCCAGTTCTTTCAGATTGTCTCCCAACTCAGGTCGTATGTCCCATTTCGAAACAGGGAAGTACAAGTGTGCCTGTCGACTCAGGGAACGTTCCTTACGTATGACTGTGTCAGGTTGCAGGTAGTCGAAAGCGAACTCTCCGTTCGAGAAGGGATTTGTCAATAGGGTCGCAGCAGGCAACACTTCTATTGCAGTCGGTGTGGAATGGAGTTGTGGTTTATTCCGGCGGAATTTCCAGAAAAGCGATACGCCGTTCTGCCAGATGAAGTCGTCATGGCTGTGCCGTATAGTACGTATGCCGTCGAATTCTCGTTTGTTGACCCACACCAGACCGCTGCTTATCTCCAGTCCCAGCTTTTGCGTAAGTGCAAAATGAACTGCGAGGTCACCACCCAACCCGATTGACAAGGGGCGTTGCTTGGGAGATATTCGACTTTTATCACTCAGGGAGTGTGCTTGCGCGTGAAATTTTTGCAGGTAGATTCCCGGCTTTACCAACAGTGATATGGGCTGTTCACGTCCTTCGGGTACGTGGCCAAAAAGACGGTTGAAATTGAACACTGCCTGTAACGAAACTTCCCAGTAACGTGATTCACTGTAGATTTGCGAATAGGGAACTGACTTGATATAGACATTGTTTCCTTGATTCTCCCATATGCCCGCGTTGTCAGGGGCTGTCTGGTAATTATCCTTTCCTCCTAATATAGTATAAGGATAATAAGTCATAGCATCCTCCGTTCCAAGGCGAAAGTTCTCCGCTGACCGAGGTGAGAAGCCGCGCATTCGGCCTACGGATACTCCCATTTCGATTCCAAAAAATGGTGAAAACTTGTAACCGGGCTTGAGGGAAACTTTGTTACCCCAAAAATCATGTTTGTTTGTCAGTGAGCTCATGTCACCGAACATGAATGGTACGGAATAACCCGCACCGATGTACCAGTATCCGGTAGTTTCAGGATAATTCTCCTTCTCTCTGAAGGTGTAGGGAGAGTAGGGACGTATACTGTCCTGAGCTACGGATTTCGCAGACAATTTGCAGGCTGCCAAAGGTAATAGGATGCATGTGAATAAAATTCTTGTTACTCTTTTCATACGTTCACATATAAAATTATATATTATTGATGATTTTGTTGCAAAATTAACTCCTTATAGTAAGAGATTAAAACATCTGTGATGGACATCTTGAATGAGCAATATATTGATATGCAGATGATTATTTGGTTATGTGATGTACATTTAAAGGCAACTTGCACGCACCTCCGGGCCGGTAATGGGTGGAGGAAGGTTTTGCCTAAAATAAAATTATTCACAGCGAGCTTTTAGAACTGTTTTATGAAATCATCCAAAGTCATATTCTCAATTTGCATTTTTTCTTTCAGACGCATTTTCTTTCTTGAAATGCTTCCTTTAGCTATATGATAGATTTCCGAAAGTAAGGAGAGCGAGAACTCCATCTTCAATAGACATGCAAAACGTATTTCTTCTAATGTAAGTTGCGGATATGCTTTTTCCAAACGAAGAGTGAAATCATTGAAACATGCATTCGTGTTCTGTATGATAATATCCCATTCTTCCTTTTTCATATGCATAGCTCCTTGCGAATTCTGGCTTTTCATCAGAATAGGTACGGTTAAGGCATTCAGGCGCTTGTAATATTCAACGCTCTGATTTAGTGATTCTATTTCGATAGCTTCACGATCATGCTTTTCCTGCAAATACTTTATTTCTGTTTCCCATTGGCTATTTTGGAGACGAACCATTGCCAGTTCCTTTTCCTTTAGAGACATCTCAACTTTTTTCTTGGATTGTTTTATACGGAAAACTAGTGATGTTCCCGAAAGCAAGATGAAAGATAAGAGGATAGCCAGCCTGTAATAAGAGAGCTCATGTTCTGAAAGTTCTATGTTCATTTGGGCAATTCTTCTCTGTTGGCGTTCGTGTTCCTGAAAAGCATTCAGATTGCTAATGTATCCTGCCTTATTGTTCATCTCAAGAGAATCTCTGCAACGGATACTCTTTTCCGCATATTCACATGCGGATTGAAAATCTTTCTTCTCCTTTTTCAACAAAGATAGTTTATGATATACATCTTGTCTCTCTTTTAGGGAAAGCTTTTCAATATCTTTCATAAAAATAGACTCTGCTTCTTTTAAGCGGTGCATTTTCAGAAATATATTACCTCTGAGTATATTGCATGTCATTTTAAAGTTATACGAATGTCCGTCTTGCAAGGCTATGTCCGTATAGTATAAAGCTGAATCAAGCATATTCATGGCTAGATAAACTCTGGCAAGATCTTTATTATATTCAGCTTTGGCCAGTTTTTTTTGTGGAGGTACCAGCTCAAGTGCCCGATGCAGCCGATTTCTTGCTTTTATGTAATTTTTCTCAGAAATGCGAAGTTCTGCGAGTTCATGCATAGCCTCTGCCCTGAGAGTGGAATCTTTTAATTCGCAGGCAATGTCGAGAGCACGCTCCAGGCATTCTTTTTCCATGCCATGCATCATTTTGAAGCGATAAATATATGCTTCACCTACTTTGATGGCAAATAACATCCTGATATTTTGCCCTGCAAATTTTTCGGCTTGATTATAAAAAGCATTAGCTCTCAGGAAAGCATACCTGCCAGCATATATTCTTCCTAAGAAAAAATATAACTGGCACAAACGGCTAGAATCCTTTTGCTCTGCAAAATGGCTCAAAGCAAGATCTGATTTGTCAGGTAATGCAGGGATGTCGGGAGCGAGCATCTTGGCCTTAACCAATAAATAATAATAAAATACTTTGTCGGATTTCCGCAAAGTGGTTGTATCCATATCAAGTATTTGCCTCAAGGATTTTTCAGGCATTGTTTCCAAAGAATCTTCCAGTACTAGCAACGACGGGCTATAAATGTTGCTTTGTTGATGACCACATGAGAATAAACACATGACCAGCATTAATGCAATTAAATATGTTCCCAACCGCATATCTTTAACTTTTAATATACCGTTTTTGTCTTTTGGCACTATGAATCTTAAGATAGGGCATTCGTTGGTGATGCCCGACCGTCTGTTCTATCATGCTAAAAGTAATTTATGTATTTGTTTAGTTTTCCATTGCAAAGGAAATAGCTTTTCTCTCGTAAAACAATTTTTATTATGTACATAGTACTATATGCAAACAGTTGTATAACTGCTGTTTAAGCTTTTTGCTAGATGTACATATTGTATATAAATGGTATCTATATAGAAAAATATCTTCTGCATATCCTGTTCTTTTCTATGCTTTCCTTTTGTGTCTCTTACAAATTTGTGAGGCAAAAGCTCGATGGTAAACAATTTGGGAATGGAATTGTTTTTACAGAAAAACAAAGTCATGAAAAATTTTACGTTTATCTTATTAATAGCTGCTGCAGCCGCCAGTTCCATGCCACAGCGTGTTCTTTCGTGCACAGGAATCACCTTGACTGCCAAAGACAGTTCACGAATTGTTGCCCGCACCATTGAATGGGGAGGGAGCAATCTTCACAGCCAGTACGTCATCGTGCCACGTGGTTATGAGCAATATTCCTATGTGCCGGAAACAAACGGGTCGGGAATGAAATTTACAGCCAGATATGGTTATGTGGGCTTGGCCGTTGAGCAAAAGGAATTTATAGCTGAAGGTTTGAATGAAGCTGGCCTTTCAGCCGGTTTGTTTTATTTTCCAGGATACGGTAAATACGAAGAATACAATCCCTCGTTGCGCACTTCGAGTATAGCTGATTTGCAACTGGTATCATGGATATTGGGTAACTTCACGAATGTGGATGAAGTTAAAGATGCGATTCGTAGGGTACATGTCGTTTCCATTGATCCTCGGGCTTCAACTGTGCACTGGCGCATTGCGGATGACACCGGACGTCAATTGGTTTTGGAAATCATAGATGGTAAACCTCATTTTTATGAAAATAAACTGGGAGTACTGACTAACTCACCGGATTTTGAATGGCAAATGACGAATCTTAATAACTATGTCAATCTTTTTCCGGGCAGTGCGGAGACGAAATCATTGGGTGATATCGTACTTACCTCATTTGGTTCAGGCAGTGGCTTTTTAGGTATTCCCGGCGATGTTACTCCTCCTTCCAGATTTGTACGCGCCGCTTTCTTCCAGGCTTCTGCTCCACAGCAGGATGCTGGCGAAGAAACTGTTTTGCAGTGTTTCCAAATATTGAATAATTTCGACATCCCTTTAGGTGTTGAGTTTCCTTCCGGGCAGATACCCGTCAATATACCCAGTGCCACGCAATGGACGGCTGTTTCGGATATGACGAACCGCATTATTTATTATCGTACAATGTACAACAGTAATATTCGTTGTTTTGATTTGAATAAAATCGACTTTGGTAAGGTGGAGTATCGTGCTGTGCCTCTTGATGCAGTAAAACAGCAGCCGATTGAAACAATTGCCATTGAGTGAGATAGGTATTGTTTTTTTGAAGTTTTTGCGTATATTTGGGCTCGTTATGCGTAACAAATAGTTGCAAAGCTATGGAATAAAAATGTCCTTATATATATACGGGACCTTGAGAAAAGATTTATAAAAGTCCGTTGTCTGTGGATAATGGATTTTTTGTTGTTTTATGAGAATAATAAATCATCAGAATTGGGAAATAATATGAAAAAGAATTATTCGTCGCACAAACACAGTAAATGGACATTATTGTTTTTGTTTCTATGTATCGGCCACAGTGCCAAGGCTGATTATCCTATTTTTTGGCAGCGTTATACGGCAGATCCCTCAGGGATAGAATATAACGGGCGCTTGTATCTGTTTTGCTCACATGACACATACAATGCGGAAAGAGGATATGGCTATTTCATGAATGATATAACCTGCATTTCCACAGACGATATGAAAAACTGGACCGATCATGGAGAGGTTTTTCATGCGAAAGATTCTAAATGGGGGGCCAAAATGACTTGGGCGCCTTGCGTGGTTCACCGAAATGGAAAATTCTACTTATATTATGGAGATGCCAACAGCGGTGGGATTGGCGTAGCGGTAAGCGATCTGCCGACCGGACCCTATATTGACAACCACGACCGGCCTGTGGTGGGCATGGATACTCCGGGCGTGCTCCTCTACGACGAGAACAACCGTTGCATTAAAAACAAAAAAGGAGTGCCGGGGGCCATATCGGGTAGTGAGAACTGGGGGATGTGGTGCTTTGATCCATGTGTGTTTGTAGACGATGACGGACAGGCATATATGTATTTTGGCGGTGCTCACCCCGACAATTCCCGGATTATCAAACTAAAAGAGAATATGACGGAGGTTGACGGAAGTGCGGTCAAGCCCAACACTCCCGGATTTTTTGAGGCTTCTTTTGTACACAAATACAGGGGTAAATACTATCTTTCTTATGCCGGACATTATTTTGGGAAACCTGCCAATATAGAATATGTAATGAGTGACAAGCCTATGGAAGGTTTCAGGAATCCGGGAGTCATTTTGCCCAATCCGCCGGTTAATGACGGCTTTAACAATCACCATTCCATCTTTCAGTTTAAAGGTGAATGGTATATTGCCTATCATAACCGTAAAGTTGCCTATGAGAATAACGAACAGGATCAGCGCTCTCGTGAATATATGCGCAGTGTATGCATAGACCGTCTATTCCATAACGAAGATGGCACTGTTCAAACGGTTGAAGTGACGCGTGACGGGTTGGAACAGTTGAAGAACGTTGACCCTTACCGGAGAAACGAAGCGGAAACAATGGCAAAAGGCTATGGAATTGATACGGAATTCAAGGCCAGAGGATGTTCCGACCGCATAGTAACTTCCATTCATAATGGAGACTATTTGAAAATCCGCGGGGTTGATTTCAAAAACGGAGGTGCATCAAAGTTTGCTGCCTCACTTTCCGCATTGAAAGGAAGTGGACGGGTGGAAATACGCTTAGAGGGAGTGGACGGATTGCTTATAGGAACCCTTCCTGTCTCATCGACCGGCAGTTGGGAGAAATGGCAGACGATGACAACGGATGTCAAGCACTTGGGAGGAGTTTATGACTTGTATCTGGTGTTTAAAGGGGAGGAGGGAGAACTCTTCCGCATGGATTACTGGAGCTTTACAAAATAAGTATGAAAAACAAAGCGTAATGAACGGCTTTTCGGGCTGATTCATTACGCTTTGTCCAAATATCGTTTCCTGCTTTTATAACGCGTTCAACTCTTTCATTGCATACATGCTTTTATTTGAATAGTAGCTGTGCCATGTGATACAGGCTTCTGCGCCAAGTGAGAAACTCATGTGCTGTGTCGGGAGAAACAAAAGAGGTTGCATTGAAGCCGGCAGCTTTGAGGTCTTCCACTGCTTTGGTTACACCGGCAGGATTTTCTTTGCTTCCGCAACTGATGAAGATGCTTGCTACCTGATTTTTGTCCTTTATGTCGCCCGGTGCATAGACGCCGCCGCTCAATAGTCCGTAGTAATTGAACACTTCGGGACGACGCAAGGTTATCAGTCTTGTTTCAAAGCCGCCCATGGAGAGTCCGGCCATTGCGCGGTGCTTCTTGTCGGCCAGTGTGCGGAAATTGCTGTCAATGTAAGGTATCAGCTCGTCTACCAGGACTGTTTCAAATTCTTTGGCTGTAAATTGGTTGATATGCCCGAATCTCACATCATTCGTCATGCCGTATGTCATCACAATGATGAAAGGTTCAATCTTGCCTTCGGCAATCAGGTTGTCCATAATCAGGTTGGCGTGTCCTTGATTGGACCAGGCTGTTTCGTCCTCTCCCCAACCATGTTGCAAATAGAGAACCGGATATTTCTTCTTGTCTTTGCCGTAAGTGGGCGGAGTGTAGACAAATGCACGACGGTGAGTGTTGGTGCTCTTTGAGTAGAAATAAACTTGCTGCACGTTGCCATGAGGCACTTCCTTCATTGCATAGAAATCGGCGTCGTGTGCCGGAATCTCAATACCGCTTTCCCAACGGCAGGAACCATAGTAGTTCTTGGCTCCCGGATCATTGAACACGCCACCGTCGATAGTGAGGTGGTAGTAATGGAAACCTTCGTCCATGGGGCCGTCTGTCGTACCTACCCATACGCCTTCTTTATCCTTGCGGAGAACTGTACCTCCACGACCGCCCAGACCGAGACTGACGATGACCGATTTGGCATCAGGAGCAACCACGCGGAAACGGGCATAGCCTTGTGAGTTGACCATGGGATACTGCTGGCCGGGCTGATTGAGTACGGATGGGCGGAAGTCTTCTTTCACCACTGCATTGTCGGCTGCCGGATCAAAATCCTTGATGAGGCTGTAAACGCGTTTCGGCTTATAGTTTTCGTCGTAAGGCAACGGATAGTTGCGCACGCCTACCCATGAGTCCCGGTCGGAAAGATTCCAGAACGTGACATTGTCCACCACATCTTTATGTTTGCGGAGAATCTTGAAGAGACGTGTGTATTGGTCCTCCTGAAGCAGTTTTACTGTCTGACTGATGTCGCCGGCCTCGCGGCTGAAGTTGAGATGTCCTCCCATTTCCTCGTTGGCGCGAATGTCCAGCTCGGTGATATGGATGTGCTTCACTATTGTAGAGTATTTCGTCAGGGCGGCATCTACATCTTCCATACTTGGGCCGTAGATGTTGTAATGTCCCTGCATACCGATACCGTCGATGGGTACACCTTCTTCTTTCATGGACTTCACCATGTTGTAGATGCGGTCGCGCTTTTGGGGATCGGCGGCATTGTAATCATTATAGAAAAGGAGTACGTTGGGGTCGGCCTCGCGAGCATAGATAAAGGCTTTCTTGATGAATTCATCGCCTGCTATCTGATAGAGGGGAGAGTTGCGGTAGGGGCTGGGCTTTTGTCCCATGACCGGCCGTCCGCCGTCGGAAATTGCTTCATTCACTACGTCCCATGCGTATACCACGTCTTTGTAACGTTCCATAATAGCTGTGATGTGGTGTTTCATGTTTTGGAACAGTTTTTCTTTGGATACAAGATTTCCTTTTTCATCCTGATACATCCATTTTCCTATCTGTGCATGCCACATCAGGCAGTGCCCGCGAAGTTTGATTCCGTTGCTGCGGCAGAAGTTGGCGATTTTGTCGGCGTTTTCCCAGTTGAATTGTCCGTAGGCGGGTTCGGTGGGTTGCGGCTTCATGTCGTTCTCGGCCGTAATGCTGTTGAAGTCTTTTTTGATGATGGCAATCTGTTCGGGATTTGTGATGTTTTGCATGTTGACAGCCACACCGATAGAGAAGTAATCCTTGTAGGCATCCTTCAACCCTGTTGCACTGCTTTGGGCGAATCCTGTGTTTGCAGTCATGGCAAAGGCCAATGCACAAAGGGGTAATTTAAGTAAATGTTTCATGTGATAATAAATTAAAGGTTTGTGTTTGAAAACTATTACAAATTACAAAATAAGGCTTTCTTTTAGGAAAAAGCGTCATGTTTGTGTTACATGTTTTTTCTTTGGTGATACATCTTTTGGGTAAAATTCTGTATTTCCTGTGATTTGCTCGAATGAATTGCCGTTTTTTTCGGCTTTACGCGATTTTCCTGTATTTATCTTTTTTCGGCTTCGAGGAACTTCCTATCTTTGCACTCCTAAAAATAAGATAAAACTGAGAAAACTTTGGACTGGCTATATAGTTTGTTTGTCGAACACTCTGCCTTGCAGGCAGTGGTGGTGCTCTCGCTGATTTCCGCTATCGGATTGGGCTTGGGAAAGGTGCATGTTTGCGGCATTTCCCTTGGAGTGACGTTTGTGTTCTTTGCCGGTATCCTTGCCGGGCATTTCGGATTGTCCATTGATCCGCAGATGCTGAACTATGCGGAAAGTTTCGGATTGGTGATATTTGTATATGCGTTGGGACTGCAGGTGGGGCCCGGTTTCTTCAGCTCTTTCCGCAAGGGAGGCGTACAACTCAATATGCTGGCTCTGGGTGTGGTGCTGATTGGTACTTTGATGACTGTGCTGGGCAGTTACGGGCTGAATATCTCGCTGCCGGACATGGTGGGTATCCTTTGCGGCGCTACGACCAATACCCCGGCGCTGGGTGCGGCACAGCAGACTCTGAAGCAAATGGGACTGGAGTCCAGTACTCCGGCTTTGGGCTGCGCGGTGGCATATCCGCTTGGCGTGGTGGGAGTGATTCTTGCTGTGCTGGCAATACGCAAGGCGCTGGTGCGCAAGGAAGATCTGGAGCTGAAAGAGAAGGACGACGCGAACAAAACCTACATTGCGGCGTTTCAAGTACACAACCCGGCCATTTTCAATAAAAGCATCAAGGAGATAGGCGGGCTGAACTATCCGAAGTTCGTCATTTCCCGTTTGTGGAGGGATGGCAACGTGAGTATTCCTACCTCCGAGAAGATAATTAAGGAGGGAGACCGCTTGCTGGTGGTGACTTCGGAAAAGTATGCTCCGGCACTGACTGTGCTGTTCGGAGAACAGGAGCATACCGACTGGAATAAGGAAGATATTGACTGGAATGCCATAGACAGCCAGCTCATATCACAACGGATCGTAGTGACGCGCCCCGAACTGAACGGAAAGAAGCTTGGCTCGCTTCATCTGCGCAACCATTACGGCATCAACATCAGTCGTGTGTATCGTAGCGGCGTGCAGCTTCTTGCCACTGCAGAGCTGACCTTGCAACTGGGAGACCGCCTGACGGTGGTAGGTGAAGCAGCTGCCATACAGAATGTGGAAAAAGTGTTGGGCAACGCTATCAAGAGCCTGAAAGAACCGAACCTGGTGGCGGTGTTCATAGGCATTGTCCTGGGACTGGCTTTGGGAGCAATTCCCTTTTCCTTGCCGGGCATCAGCGCTCCGGTGAAACTGGGACTGGCAGGCGGCCCGATTATTGTAGGTATTCTGATAGGCACTTTCGGACCGCGCATGCACATGGTGACCTATACCACGCGCAGCGCCAACCTGATGCTTCGCGCGTTGGGACTGTCACTCTACCTTGCTTGTCTGGGGTTGGATGCGGGGGCGCACTTCTTCGAGACGGTGTTCCGTCCGGAGGGTCTGCTGTGGATTGCTGCGGGATTTGTGCTGACTGTTGTTCCGGTACTGATAATGGGCGTGATCGCCTTTAAATGGATGAAAGTGGACTTCGGTTCCATAGCAGGTATGCTGTGCGGAAGTATGGCAAACCCCATGGCGCTGAATTATGCCAACGACACCATTCCGGGAGACAATCCGTCGGTGGCGTATGCAACGGTCTATCCGATGTGTATGTTCCTGCGCGTAATCATAGCGCAAGTGCTGTTGATGTTCTTGCTGGGTTGAGAATTAAAAAGTTGAGAAAAGAAGAGTTGTTTTAATTACGGACAACCGAATATGAATCATAAATCTAAAATCATAAATCTTGTCATGGGAACCATTACTCCGGAAAGTATAATCAGCGACTTGCGCTATCTGCAGTTACTGTCGCGCAGTTTTCCTACCATAGCCGATGCCAGTACGGAAATCATTAACCTGGAGGCTATTCTGAATTTGCCTAAGGGGACGGAACATTTTCTTACGGATATTCATGGAGAATACGAGGCTTTTCAGCACGTATTGAAGAACGCTTCGGGCGCGGTGAAGAGGAAGGTGAATGAAATCTTCGGCCACACGCTGCGCGAAAGTGAAAAGAAAGAAATCTGTACGCTGATTTATTATCCGGAAGAGAAGCTGCAGTTGATAAAGGAAGAGGAAACGGATCTGGACGACTGGTATCTCATCACCCTGAACCAGTTGGTGAAGGTGTGCCAGAATGTCTCTTCCAAATATACACGCTCGAAGGTGCGCAAGGCATTGCCGGCAGAATTCTCCTACATCATTCAGGAGCTGCTGCACGAGTCGAGCGTAGAGCCCAACAAACATGCGTATATCAATGTCATCGTCAGCACGATCATCTCGACCAAGCGTGCGGATGATTTCATCATAGCCATGTGCAAGCTGATCCAACGGCTGACAATAGATTCCCTGCACATCGTAGGAGACATCTACGACCGCGGTCCGGGGGCGCATATCATCATGGATACGCTCTGCGACTATCACAACTTCGATATTCAATGGGGAAACCACGATATCCTGTGGATGGGAGCTGCATCGGGCAATGATGCCTGCATAGCGAACGTAATCCGCATGTCCATGCGCTATGCCAACCTGGCGACGCTGGAAGACGGATACGGCATCAACCTGCTACCGCTGGCCACCTTTGCAATGGATACTTATGCGGATGACTCTTGTGCCATCTTTGCCCCGAAGATGAATTTTGCCGATGCCAATTATAATGAAAAGACTTTGCGCCTGATTACGCAGATGCATAAGGCCATTACGATTATTCAATTCAAGCTGGAAGCGGAGATCATCAACCGCCGTCCGGAGTTTGGCATGGAGAACAGGAAGCTGTTGCATAAGATAGACTTTGAACGGGGAGTGTTTGTGTACGAAGGAAAAGAGTATGAGTTGCGCGATGCCAATTTCCCAACCATTGACCCGGCCGATCCGTACCGCCTGACCGATGAGGAACGGGAGCTGGTGGACAAGATACACGCTTCGTTTATGAATAGCGAGAAGCTGAAGAAACACATGCGTTGCCTGTTTACGTATGGCGGCATGTATCTGGTGTGCAACAGTAACCTGTTGTACCACGCTTCCGTACCCCTGAACGAAGACGGAAGTTTCAAGCATGTGCGCATCGGCAAGAAAGAATATTGGGGACATAAGCTGCTGCAAAAAACGGACCAGTTGATCCGTACCGCGTACTTTGACGAGGACGGTTCGGAGGAGAAGAACTTTGCACTGGACTATATGTGGTACATGTGGTGCGGACCGGATGCACCGTCTTTCGACAAGGATAAAATGGCGACGTTTGAGCGTTATTTCGTTGCCGACAAGGCATTGCACAAGGAGAACAAGGGATATTATTATACGCTTCGCAACCGCGCCGATATCTGTGACAGTATTTTAACGGAGTTCGGGGTGGAGCCGGGCCCTCATTCACACATCATCAACGGACATGTACCTGTAAAGACGATTAAAGGCGAACGCCCCATAAAGGCCGACGGCAAGCTGCTGGTGATTGACGGTGGCTTTTCCAAAGCCTACCAGCCCGAAACGGGCATTGCGGGATACACGCTGGTATATCATTCGCATGGAATGCAGCTGGTGCAGCATGATCCTTTCCAAAGCCGTCAGAAGGCGATTGAGGAAGGGCAGGATATTAAGTCGACAACATTTGTCATCGAGTTCAATTCGCAGCGCATGATGGTGAAGGATACGGATAAAGGCAAGCAGCTTGTAACGCAGATTCAGGACTTGAAAAAGCTGTTGGTGGCATATAGAACCGGCTTAATCAAAGAGAAAGAGATTTTTTGAGTTATACTCGGATTCGTCTCGCAGGATAAATAATTTGCTCCTGCGGGATGAATAAAATCATCCCGTAAGATGAATTTATTCGTCTCATGGGATGATTTATTTTATCTTGTGGGATGATTTTATTCCGTCAGTATCGGCTTTAGTATTTGAATAATACTATACCGCCTTCCACAATCACTCCTTTGTCGAAGTTGGCATTTCGGTTGTAATACCTGTCCCAGCCGTAACCGCCGGTAACGAACACACCCAAGCGTTCCGTCAGGCGGTACTCAAGGTTTATGCGGGTCTGGAGAGAGTAGAGGCGTGCCGGAAAACCGTAATCTTTGTTCTTGAAGGTCTCTACATGCTGGTAGCCTAAATCGCCGCTGATGAACAGTTGCTTGTAAAGAGGCAGTTCCAAGCCGGCGCGGTAGAAGAGTGCACCGGAGAATTTGTCGCTGAAATCGAGGTAATGCGTACCGCCGCCGAGAATGGTGTAGAACAGCTCGTTCTTGAAGCGGGCGGCCATATTCAGCTTGGTGGCGTTGCCACCAAAAAGCATCATCTGCACTTGGGTGTCGGGATTGGCATTGACCAGTCCCAGCTGAAACCCGTCCAGCTTCTCTTTGTAATAGTTCACTAAACCTATCTGGAGCCCTTTGGCGCGGACAGCCACGTTTAGGGGGGCAAGTTGAATGCCGGTAGCCGTTCCGCCTGTGATGTTCCCTAAACCGGAGATCTGAATCCCTTTCATATTGTTGCCTACCACGTTCAGCAGGCCGGATGTGGTGACACCCGCGAAATCACCGCCCGAAATGTTGGCAAGTCCTGCAAGCTGCACGCCGCCGGTCTTTTCGCCGGTGATGTTCAGCAGGCCGCCTATGATGACTCCGTTGCTGTTGTCGCCTGCAATGTTGACCAGACCGGAGAATACCACTCCCTGCGCATGATTGCCTGTGATGCCTACAAGGCCGGAAACGGACAGGCCGCAGAGATTGTCACCGTTGATATTGGTTATGCCTGCTACCTGTATGCCTCGCATACTTCCGCCTACTATATTGGATATGCCGGAGAATTGCACACCGTTCATGTCTCTGCCCGTAACGGAACCCAATACGTTTACTCCCAAACCGTTCAGGCGGTTCATGGCAGAGAAGATACCGAGATTGAGGAATGTGCTCCCTACTGTGTCCGTACGTTGTGTGGCAAGGTTCTTCCAAAGAGAGAGGTTGATGCCTGCTCTTTCCTTGCGGGCTGGGCGGAGCTTGTCTGTTTGAGCATAAACAACTGTCCCTGCTAAAAGCAAGGACAGGCAGATGAATGAGAATATACGTTTCATGATTCGTTTGTCTTTGGGAATAGGAATAGAGTATGCGTTTATCCTTTTGCTTCTTGGTATAAGAAACGTTTAATGGATTTTTTCGGCGTTTTCTCAAATTCCTCAGGATATATCTTCATTTTTGATACCTGGCTGTAAGCGGGCAATTCTGCGTTCAGAGCCACACGATTCTCTTCCATGACACGTTCTATGTCATCGTTGGTGAGCCCATGGGCAAAGGCATCGTCGAAATCGGGATATACCAGTCCGACGAGTTTCTCGTTTTGCTGCACAATGATGCTTTCGGCCACGTAGGGCAGGTTGTTCAACTTGTCTTCTATCTCTTCGGGGTAGATGTTTTGTCCGCTTGGACCGAGGAGCATGTTCTTGCTGCGTCCCTTGATGGTGACATTGCCTTCGGCATCCATCAAGGCAAGGTCGCCGGTGTGCAGCCAGCCTTCTTTGTCCACCACCTGTTCGGTGGCTTCTTCATTCTTGTAGTAACCCAACATGGCATTGGGACCGCGGCAAACAATCTCACCGGGGATGTTCTCTGGGTCGGGAGAGAGGATTTTCACTTCCATGCGGGGAGCTGCCTTACCGCAAGAACCGGGTTTGAAGCGTGTCCAATCCTCGTAGCAGATGATGGGGCCACATTCCGTCATGCCGTAACCTACTGTGTAGGGGAAGTCTATCATGCGCAGGAATTGTTCCACTTCCTGATTGAAGGCCGCACCGCCTACAATGACTGCCGCAAAATTACCGCCGAAGGCTTGTATCATCTGTTCGCGTACGGTGGCTTTTATCTTGTCGTTGATGATAGGCACTTTCAGCAACAGTTTCATGGTGGGCGTTTCCAACTTGGGCAATACGCTCTTCTTGATGATCTTTTCGATGATGAGCGGTACGGCCACAATGAGGTTGGGCTTCACGTCGGCAAAGGCTTGGAAGATGATCTTCGGGCTTGGCATGCGGGTGAGGTAATAGATGTGGCAACCCACAGAAAACTCATACAGGAACTCAAATGCAAGTCCGTACATGTGTGCCATTGGCAACATGCATACCAGCTTGTCACCGGCTTTCAGCGGCAGCACTTCAAAGGCGAATTTGGTGTTGGACCACAGGCTGCGATAGGGGAGCATGACGCCTTTCGAGTAGCTGGTTGTGCCGGAGGTATAGTTGATGACCGCCAGTTCTTCGGGCTGGTCTTTGTGATAGTCGATATGCTCTTTGCGGAAGTTCTTGGGGAATTTCTTGCCGAACATCTCATTGAGGTGCTCGCGGGCATAGGTGACACGTTCGTTACGCGACACGAGCAGGGTGAAGTCCGTCATCATGAAAATGCCTTCCAGCAGGGGCATGGCGCTTTCATTGAGGTTTTCCCATACTTGGTCTCCTACGAAAAGGAGCTTGGCTTCGGAGTGATTGACGATGTTGTGCACATTGTCCGCCTTGAACTCGTGAAGAATGGGTACGATGACCGCGCCATACGTCAGCGTGGCGAGGAATGTTACTCCCCAGTGTGAACTGTTGCGTCCGCAGACGGCGATCTTATCGCCTTTCCTGATGCCGCTTGCCTCAAAAATGATATGCAGCTTTTCTATTTTCCGGGCTACATCCTTATATTGCAAGGTTGCTCCTTTATAGTCGGTCAGGGCATCCAGATCCCAGTTTGCTTTGATACTATTCTCTATATAGGCGATAAAACTTTGTTCCATTTATTTGCACATTTAGTTGAAAATTGCGCAAATATAAGGGTTTATATTAGAGAATACAAACTTTTAGTGGGAAATACTATTTGGACGGATGCCCTGAAACGCTACGGTTCTTTCCTGTGTGAGGCAGGTTTGGATTGCCTTTGGGAATTAATCGTTGCCCAAGTACCACCGGTACATTCGTTGCACGCCTTCCTCAATGTCTATCTTGTGATGCCAGCCCAATGCGTGCAGTTTGCTTGGATCGGTGAGTTTGCGCATGGTGCCGTCGGGTTTGGTACTGTCGAACGTGAGTTTTCCCTGATAACCTACGGTGTCCACAATCAGCTCGGCCAGTTGGCGGATCGTGATTTCCTTGCCTGTGCCGATGTTGATGTGGCAGTTGCGAACATCTTTATCACTGGGCTTGTAGGTGTCTTTGAAGTCTACGTGCTCCATAACGAATACACTGGCATCTGCCATTTCTTCGCTCCAGAGGAATTCGCGCAGTGGCGTGCCGGTTCCCCAGAGTTTGACTTCCTTGTCGCTGATGCCGTATTTGGCAAGTATGTCCAGTATTTCTGCGTTGCTGTTGCTGCCGCTGATACCTTCTACGGGACGCTGGTTCATGTCAAGGCGTACGGCATCCCAGTTGCCCTGTTGCAGGCAGTGCGCCAGATGCACCTTACGGATCATGGCGGGAAGCACGTGGCTGCGCTCCAGATCGAAATTGTCGTTGGGACCGTAGAGGTTGGTGGGCATTACGGCGATGTAGTTCGTTCCGTATTGCAGATTGAAACTTTCACACATTTTCAGTCCGGCAATCTTGGCAATGGCATACGGCTCATTGGTGTATTCCAACGGTGAGGTGAGCAGGACATCTTCCTTCATCGGCTGTTCGGCATCGCGCGGATAGATGCAGGTGCTGCCTAAGAACAGCAGTTTCTTCACGTTGTGACGGAAACTCTCGCCAATGACGTTTTGTTGTATTTGGAGATTCTTGTAGATGAAATCTGCGCGATAGATGCTGTTTGCCATGATACCGCCCACGAAAGCGGCGGCAAGGAATACATATTCCGGCTGTTCTTCATCGAAGAAACGGCGTACGGCAACTCCGTCCAGCAAATCGAGCTCTTTATGGGTTTTTCCTATAAGGTTGGTGTAACCCTTCTCTTGCAGGTTTTTCCAGATAGCAGAACCTACCAGTCCATGATGTCCTGCAATGTATATTTTGGCATTTTTTTCCATGATTGATGTTGTCTTGGCAATGTTATTCTTCTTCTTTTGAACGGGCATGCAACTTCTTTACGAACTTCATGTCGTGTGCAGCCATGATTCTTACCAGCTCCTCAAAGCTTGTCTGCTGCGGGTTCCAACCCAGCAAGGTTTTGGCTTTGGTGGGATCGCCCAGCAGTTGCTCCACTTCGGACGGGCGGAAATATTTGGGATCTACCTCAACCAGCACTTTACCGGTTCGGGTGTCGATGCCTTTTTCGTTTATTCCTGCACCTTCCCAACGCAACGGTATGCCTACTTCTTCAAAAGCCAGTGTGGCGAACTCGCGTACGGTGTGCATCTCTCCGGTAGCAATCACAAAGTCCTCCGGCGTATCATGTTGGAGGATGAGCCACATGCATTCCACATAATCGCGGGCATATCCCCAGTCGCGGCGTGCATCGAGGTTTCCCAAATACAGCTTATCCTGAAAACCTTGCGCTATGCGTGCGGCAGCCAGTGTAATCTTACGCGTCACGAAAGTTTCTCCACGCCGTTCGCTCTCATGGTTGAAGAGGATACCGTTGACGGCGAACATGCCGTAGCTTTCGCGGTAGTTCTTCGTAATCCAGAAACCGTATTGCTTGGCTACGCCATACGGGCTGCGCGGATAGAAAGGAGTCGTCTCTTTTTGGGGCACTTCCTGTACTTTGCCGAACAGTTCGGAAGTGGATGCCTGATATATCTTTGTTTTCTTTTCCAGTCCTAAGATACGTACTGCTTCAAGCATACGCAATGTGCCTACGGCATCTGTCTCGGCGGTATATTCGGGCACGTCAAAGGAAACTTTTACGTGGCTTTGTGCGGCAAGATTATATATCTCGTCCGGTTGTACCTGCTGGATGATGCGGATAAGCGAGCTGCTGTCCGTCATGTCTCCGTAGTGCAAATTAATGGTGCGTTTCTGCTTCATGTCACGTACCCATTCGTCAAAGTACAGATGCTCGATGCGGCCTGTATTGAAAGATGATGAGCGCCGCATAATTCCATGTACTTCATATCCCTTTTGCAACAGGAATTCTGCAAGGAACGAACCGTCCTGCCCGGTGATTCCGGAAATTAGAGCTTTCTTCATTGATTCTGATGTTATGTTTTTTCTGATCGTTACATGTTTCGATGTGCAAAAATCGTGATTTATTGTGAGACGGCAAAGCTAATACGGCAAATGATTTTACAATTATTCATATTTTAGGCATTTGCACTATATCGCAGGGGGTAATTTCAAATTTTACATGAACAAATGGGTTTTGCTTTTTGTTTCATCATAAAGATAAATTTTACAAGTATATGAAGAACTTAAATAAAACAGACATTGGACTGATAGGCCTGGCCGTTATGGGCGAAAATCTGGCTCTGAACATGGCTGATAAAGGCTGGCAGGTTTCAGTCTATAACCGTACGGTTCCGGGAGTGGAAGAAGGCGTGGTTGAGCGTTTTATGAACGGGAGAGCACGCGGAAAAAGAATTCAGGGATATACGGACATAGCTCTTTTTGTGGAGTCCATTGCCACTCCACGTAAAATAATGATGATGGTTCGTGCCGGCAGTGCCGTAGACGAGCTGATGGAGCAACTATTCCCTTTGCTGTCGCCGGGGGATATACTGATAGACGGGGGAAACTCCAATTACGAGGATACCAACCGCCGCGTGGCGCTGGCTGAAGAGAAAGGCTTCCGCTTTGTTGGAGCAGGCGTTTCCGGTGGTGAGGAAGGCGCCTTGAACGGTGCTTCCATCATGCCGGGAGGCTCTGTAAGTGCATGGGAAGAAGTAAAGCCTGTTCTACAAAGCATTGCCGCTAAAGCATCGGATGGAACGCCATGTTGCCAATGGGTGGGGCCGGCTGGATCCGGTCATTTTGTCAAGATGATTCACAATGGCATTGAGTATGGTGATATGCAGCTTATTTCTGAGGCCTATTGGCTGATGAAGAATCTCCTGAAACTGGGCAATGAAGAAATGTCTTCCATCTTTTCCTATTGGAACGAGGGCAAGTTGCGCAGCTATCTCATTGAAATCACTGCCAACATACTGCAACATAAAGATAAATCGGGCGGTTTCCTGATAGACAAGATATTGGACGTTGCCGGACAAAAGGGTACGGGCAAATGGTCGGTGGTCAATGCTATGGAACTGGGCATGCCGTTGGGACTGATTGCTACGGCGGTCTTTGAACGGAGCCTCTCGGCGCAGAAGAATTTGCGTGAGGCAGCATCCAGGCATTTTGTCTGTCGGCATACGGATGTGGTATATAACAAGTCGGAAATGGTGAAGGACATCTATTCTGCACTGTATGCATCCAAACTGGTGTCCTATGCACAAGGGTTCGCTGTATTGCAGCGTGCTTCCGAGGCTTTCGGATGGCAGCTCAATTTGGCTTCCATTGCCCGCATGTGGCGGGGCGGTTGCATCATCCGCAGCGTATTCCTTAATGATATCGCTGCAGCTTTCGAACAGAACGAGAAGCCGCAGCATCTTCTTCTTGCCCCTTATTTCAGCAATGAGATGAAACAGTTGCTTCCCGGTTGGAAGCATCTGGTGGCACAGGCCATGAAAGAGGAACTTCCGGTTCCCGCCTTTTCGTCGGCATTGAACTATTTCTATTCATTGGTTTCCGTCAAGCTGCCGGCAAACATGATTCAGGCACAACGCGATTACTTTGGCGCGCACACCTTTGAGCGTGTAGATGAATTGCGCGGACAATTCTTTCATGAAAACTGGACCGGACATGGCGGAGATACAAAGTCGGGAACATATAATGTGTAGCCTTTCTTAATGGAACTCAGTGGAATGTCCTCAAACATAAATAAAGCTATGAATAGATTTGTGATGATAATTTTCGGCGCTTCCGGTGACTTGACGAAGCGTAAGTTGATGCCGGCGCTGTATACCTTATATAAGGAGAAACGTTTACCGGAAAGTTTTGCAGTATTAGGTGTGGGACGCACCGAATACCAAGATGATACTTACCGCGCTTACATCCGTTCCGAATTGGAGCGTTTTGTCGCTTCGGAAGAATATGCGCCTGAGTGCATGGAGGATTTCTGTAAACGCTTACACTATCTTTCCCTTAATCCCGCCGATGTAGCCGATTATGGGAAACTGAATGTACGCCTTCAGGAACTGACGGGTGAGCAGGAGCCGGATGGCATGTTGTATTATTTGGCTACACCGCCTTCTTTGTACGGGGTGATTCCCCTTCACCTCAAGGCTGCCCATTTGAATCGCCCCCACACGCGTATCATTGTGGAGAAACCCTTTGGCTATGATTTGGAATCGGCCCGCGAATTGAACCGCATATATGCGTCGGTGTTCGAAGAACAGCAGATTTACCGTATAGACCACTTCCTGGGCAAAGAAACGGCGCAGAATATTCTTGCTTTCCGCTTTGCTAACGGCATCTTTGAACCGCTTTGGAACCGTATTATATCGACTATGTAGAGATTACCGCAGTAGAAAACTTGGGTATCGAGCAGCGTGGAGGATTCTATGAAGGAGCCGGAGCTTTGCGGGATATGGTGCAGAATCATCTGATCCAACTGGTGGCGCTCACTGCAATGGAACCGCCGGCTGTGTTCAATGCCGACAACTTCCGTAATGAAGTGGTGAAAGTGTATGAATCCCTCTCGCCGTTGACCGGGGAAGATCTGAAAGAACATATCGTCCGCGGGCAATACACTGCATCTGCCACGAAACCGGGATATCGCGAAGAGAAGAATGTTGCTCCGGACTCCCGTACCGAAACATATATTGCCATGAAAATCGGTATCAACAACTGGCGTTGGAACGGCGTTCCTTTTTACATACGTACAGGAAAGCAGATGCCGACCAAAGTAACCGAGATCGTGGTGCACTTTCGTGAGACACCGCATCAGATGTTTCGCTGCGAAGGCGGCCATTGCCCGCGTGCCAACAAATTGATCTTGCGTTTACAGCCCAACGAAGGCATCGTGCTGAAATTTGGAATGAAAGTTCCCGGGCCGGGGTTTGATGTAAAACAGGTGATGATGGACTTCAGTTATTCCGATTTGGGAGGATTGCCCGCCGGAGATGCGTATGCCCGTCTGATAGAGGACTGCATACAAGGCGACCAGACCCTCTTCACGCGTAGCGATGCTGTGGATGCGTCATGGCGTTTCTTTAATCCTGTGTTGAAGTATTGGCAGGAACATCCTGACGCACCGCTTTACGGTTATCCTGTGGGGACTTGGGGGCCTTTGGAAAGCGAAGCAATGATGAACGAGCATGGAGCCGAATGGACTAATCCATGCAAGAATTTGACGAATACCGATGAATATTGCGAATTATGAAAAGTTATATATATCCTACTGCTACTTCGACCTCGCGTGCTCTTATCCGATACATAATTGACATGATGAACCGAGAGCCGGATCGGATTTTTTATTTTGCTTTCAGTGGAGGGACAACACCTTCTTTAATGTTTGATATTTGGGCGCATGAGTATCGCGAAGAAACTCCCTGGATGCGGATGCGCATCTTTTGGGTGGACGAGCGTTGTGTGCCTGTCAATGATTCGGACAGCAATTACGGTACAATGTTCCGCCTGTTGCTTAGCGAAGTGGGGATGCCCGATGAATTTGTATTTCCTATCTGCGGCACGTGCCGTCATCCGTCGCAAGAGGCGAAACGCTATTCGGATTTGGTATGCAGCACAGTGCCCTTGCGCCGGGGATTTCCCGCTTTCGACATGGTGTTGCTGGGAGCAGGTGATGACGGACACACTTCTTCCATTTTTCCCGGTCAGGAATATTTGCTATCATCCTTTCAGCCGTATGAGGAGAGTATAAATCCTTATAACGGCCAGCCGCGGATTGCTATGACAGGCTGCTTGCTTTTCAGTGCTAAAAAGATTGTATTCCTAATTACAGGCAAAGGTAAAGCGGGTGTCGTTTACGATATACTGGAATCGGGTGATACCGGTCCGGCAGCCTATGTAGCACATCATGCCGAAGACGTGGACATCTTTACTGACATAGAAATTACCGGATAAAACAGTTGTCTTTCGGGGAGGCTGTTTTGTTCGGTGCGGCAGGCCGGGTCAGGGTGCAAGACGCACTATTCTCCATCCGTCGGATTCAGGAGATGAAGATGAGGAGATATGTTCTTCTTTGCAAAGAGTATACAGAAAGCGGTCGTGCAACCTGTTTTCCCGCCCTTGCCAAAACTCGAAACGAGTAGGGGTAACGGCAAAACCGCCCCAGTTGCCGGGACGCTGTATTCTCTGTCCGGTCAGCTTAATCGCTTCCTTTACAAAGGCGCGGATGATTTCCGTCCGGTTGTTGATGATCCGGCTTTGTGGGGATATTCTTGCACCTATTTTGCTTTTGTAGGGACGGGTGGAGAAGTAGGCGTCCGAGTCTTTTGGGGGGCACTTTTCTGCTTTGCCTTCAATATGTATCTGCCTTTCCAGCTTATGCCAGACGAAGGAGAGGGAGATGTAGGGATTATCGGCTAGCTGTTGTCCTTTGCGGCTTTCGTAGTTGGTGTAGAAGATGAATCTGCCGTTTTCTACACCTTTCAGCAGCACTGTGCGGGTGGAAGGGCGGCCGTCGGGAGCAACGGTGGCCACGATCATAGCGGTGGGTTCGTCTTCACCGCAATGCAAAGCATCATTAAGCCAGCAGGCGAATTGCTCAAAGGGGTTTTCGGAGATGGTGTTGCGCATCAACTTATCTTTCTTGTATTCTTTCCGTATGTTTGAGAGTTGCAGTTCCATATACTATTCTTTAGGTTGATAACAATGAAGATGCGGAAAGTGTTGAGATCATCCTTTCTTTACGCTTAAAGAAAGGATGATATGCAAACAAAACAAACAATCATCTAGAAAAAGATTTTCTCTAAACGATAAGTCAATGCAAACTTACTTATATTATTTTGATTTTTACGGAGTGAGGGATGTGAATATATATTAATTTTCGAATCAGTGATTATTTTATACATATAATTCTCTATAAATTGACTAAAATATACAAATGTGTGCCGTCTTGTTTAAAGGGAATTGTGGATGGGAGGAGGAGAAAGATCCCGATCTTTGTTATACGATGCTATTTGTACAAATTGAGAATTCTTGTTTTTTTCCTGATATATTTGTATGTTTGCCAGAACTAATGTTAATACTTAAAAACAGAAACATGCTAGGAAAAAGAATTGGCCAGTGGGCATTGCTGGCAGCTATCAGTTGTTGTCTCTCAATAGGGGAGGCTTGTGCTCAGAAGAAAGATTTTGGAAATTTGGCTCGCTATTCCAAAGAAAACGCAATGTTGCCAAAACCAGCCAAAAAGGAGAAAAGGGTTGTTTTTCTAGGCAACTCTATTACGGAAGGCTGGGTGCGGACTCATCCGGATTTCTTTAAAACGAATGGATATATTGGTCGCGGCATTAGCGGGCAGACTTCATATCAATTTCTGTTACGTTTTCGGGAAGATGTGATCAATCTTTCTCCGGCTTTGGTGGTCATTAACGCCGGAACCAATGATGTGGCAGAAAATACGAATCCGTATAATGAGGATTATACCTTTGGCAATATCGTGTCTATGGTGGAACTTGCTAAAGTCAATAAAATAAAGGTTATATTGACCTCGGTACTTCCTGCCGCCGCCTTTAAGTGGAGAATGGAAATAAAGGATGCTCCGCAAAAAATCCAAGCTCTGAATATCCGCATAAAAGCATATGCAGAGGCCAACAAAATACCGTTTGTTGATTATTATCAGGCAATGGTATCTGCCGATAACAAGGCTTTAAACTCCCGCTATACCAAAGATGGCGTTCATCCGACGGGTGAGGGATATGATGTCATGGAACCGCTGATTAAAGCTGCAATAGAAAAGGCACTTTGAGAAGATGCCTGAATAAAGGATATACCATAATGTAAAAGCACTTCCAACGTTCGCTTACGGAGGAAGTGCTTTACACAAAAACTAAACTAGACTTAACTAAACTATTCTATTGGGGAGTTTCACAACTCCTATCTGTTCGCTGCAAAGATAAGGAAACATCTTTTAATATGCAATAGGATATTATTAGAAATCAGCCGGAATCAATAAAATATATACGGATTGATAACTTTTTTAACTCCTTTTATTAAGAAAGTCCTGAAATATTTGTTTGTAACTGTCACTGACAGGAATATAATTCTTGCCAAAAACGATACGCCCTCGGTCGATGATACGTATCTTATCCTTTTGAACGATGTAGGAACGGTGCACACGTATAAAGCGGGAAGCAGGCAGCAGTTCCTCCATAGACTTCATGCTCATCAGTGAGAGAATGGGTTTGGGGGAGTTCTCTTCGTAGATTTTGATATAGTCCTTCAGACCTTCAATGTAGAGAATGTTTTTGAGCTCCACTTGTATCAGTTTATAATCGCTTTTCACGAAGATGCTTTCCACTTCCTCTTTGGGTTGCTGCAACAATTCAAACCATTGCAAGGCTTTGTTGGCGGCTTGCAGAAAATCCACATACGAGATAGGCTTCAGCAGATAATCGAGAGCATTGACTTTGTAGCCGTCTATGGCATACCGGTCAAAGGCGGTAGTGAAAACAATTCGTGTATGCATATCTACCATTTTAGAAAACTCCAGCCCGTTGAGTTCGGGCATTTGGATGTCGAGAAACAGGAGATCGATGTCCTTGCCGGACAGGTTGTTCATTGCCTGTACGGCACTGGAGTATTTGCCGGCAAGTTCAAGGAACGGGGTCTTGTTGACGTAGCTTTCCAAAAGGTCCAAGGCCAATGGCTCATCATCTACGATTGCACATTTCAGATTCATGTTGTCAATGGTTGATTACTAAAATCGATTTATATTCTTTCTCATCCTCACTTACGCTATGCTGCCATTCGTACCGACCGGGATAGGTGAGTTCCAGACGCTTGCGCACTTGTTCCAGACCGATACCGCTTCCACTCTTGTCGGCTTCGTTCTTGGGGTGATAACTGTTGGCTATTTCGCAACACACGCTATCGGCACTTTCGCTAAAATAGATACGGACATAGCTGGGTTCGGTAGGAGAGATTCCATGCTTGAAGGCATTCTCTATGAGAGAGATGAATATCATCGGGGCGATCTCCGTTGGAGTGTCGGGGCGAATGTCGAAACGTGTTTCAACGGTCACATTGGACGAGAGTCGTATGCGCATCAGTGCAATGTAGTTTCGGATGAAATCTATCTCTTTGGCCAGAGGCACGAAATTTTGCTGGTTGTCGTAGAGAACATGGCGCAGCAGGCGGCTCAGTTCCTGTACTGCCATTTGCGCCTTGTCGGTGTCGAAGGCGATGAGAGCGTAGATGTTATTCAGCGTATTGAGCAGGAAGTGGGGGTTGAGCTGGTTGCGGAGATTCTTCAATTCCGCTTCCGTACGGCTTTTCTCGGCTTCGCGGCGGGCAGCTTCCACTTGTACCCAACGTCCGCTAAGGCGGATGGCGGCGCTTAGTCCGACGGTGAGTATCATGGAGAATAAGTCGCGCATGATGAATATCCATTTCGGAGGTCCCATGTGGCTTCTTCCTTCATTTCCTCCTTTGGTGTAGGTGTGGAAAGCATATTCCTGCCAGAAGTGCACTCCGGCGGTGATGCAGACTATCAGCACTATGTTCAGCAGGAGATATTGCTTGATGCGTCCTTCGAACAGATACCGGGGGATGAGGAAGCAGTAGTTGGTGTAGAAGACGATGAGAAACGAAAGTGGAACAATGCTGCCATGGCGCAGGTATTCCACCAATGTTATATCGAATCCTCCACGTGTCATCATCACGAAAGGAAATGCAAATACAATTCCCCAGCCGATGATGTGAATCAGAGATTCGATGATGCGCGATCGTGAATAAAGAAACTGTTTCATACAAATGCAAAGATAGGATTTTTTTAGGATTAATGATTGGCGATTAATCATTAATCACCAATCATTTGCTCACTCATACCGTATTGCTTCTATCGGATCCAGGTCTGCCGCTTTCTTGGCGGGATACCAGCCGAAGAACACTCCCGTCACTGTGCAGACGGCAAAGCTGAGGAATACGCTCCAAGCCTGTATGTAGATGGGCCAGTGGGCCACGCTTTTCACTATCCAGCTTGCGCCGCAGCCTATGATTACGCCAATCAGTCCGCCGGTGATACTGATGAGGATGGCCTCGATGAGGAATTGCGACAGGATGTCTACTCCTCTGGCGCCCACACTCATGCGTAGGCCGATTTCGCGGGTGCGTTCCGTTACAGACACATACATGATGTTCATGATTCCTATGCCGCCTACTATCAGTGATATGCTTGCGATGCAGGCAAGCAGTGTCGTCATCAGGTCGGTGGTGGTATTCATCATCGAGCTGAGTTCCTGTTGGCTGCGTATGGTGAAGTCATCGTCATCGCTGCTTTTCAGTTTGTGGTTCCGTCGCAGGATTTCGGTGATTTCTTCGGTGGCATTGTCCGTCATGTCCTCGGTGAGTGCGGAGGCAAAGATGCCTTGCAGGTAGGTTTGGGCAAGCAGACGCTTCATTACGGTGGTGTAGGGGGCCAGCACGACGTCGTCCTGGTCCATTCCCATGCTGTTATATCCTTTGGCCTTTAGTACACCCACCACGCGGAAGGGCACTTGGTTGAACCGGATAATGCGTCCTACGGGGTCTTCTCCCGTTGGAAAAAGATTCTCTTGTATCGTCTTTCCGATGACGCATACTTTGGCTGAAGTCTGTATATCGGCTTCGGTAAACATTGCTCCGTTGTCCACCGTAAGCTGGCGTATTTCAAGGTATTCCGTACCTACACCGCTTACGGAAGAAGGATAGTTGTTATTGCCTGCAATGAGCTGTCCGGAGGAGGAGACGTTGGGGCTGACGGCGGACAGGAAGTTCGTCTCGTTGCGCAGCGCCTCGTAGTCGGCAAGTTTCAGGGTCTGCATGGCGCTGGGGTCTTGACGGACGCCGCCGCGCATATCCGCTCCCGGATGGATCATTATCATGTTGGAGCCCATTTCGGAGATTTGCGCCTGGATACTTTTCTTTGAGCCTTGTCCGATAGCAAGCATCGTGATGACGGATGCCACGCCGATGATAATGCCCAGCATGGTGAGGAAGGCGCGCAGCTTGTTGTTGGCAAGTGCCCGGAGAGCTATTTTGAAGAGGTTTGTTCCGTTCATTAGTTTGATGTTTTATGAAAAATGTTTTTGAGACTGCCTGAGACTGCCGCATCAGTCGTCCTCCTGTTTGGGCAATGCTGCCAGAGTTTCGGCGGCGTTCAGAATGTCGGGATTCACTTTGTCGTCCTTCACCTGTCCGTCACGTAATACGATGTTGCGGCTGCTGTATTGGGCTATTTCCGGGTTGTGCGTTACGAAGATGATGGTACGCCCTTCTGCATGCAGCTTTTGGAAGAGCACCAAAATCTCGAACGAGGTGCGCGTGTCCAGATTGCCGGTGGCTTCGTCTGCCAGTATTACGGCAGGGTCGTTCACCAGTGCGCGGGCAATGGCCACGCGTTGCATCTGTCCGCCGGACATCTGATTGGACTTATGCTCCAGACGGTCACCCAGGCTTACGGCTTTGAGCGCTTCGATGGCCCGGCTGCGGCGTTCGGAGGCCGATACGGACGAGTTGTACATTAGCGGAAGCTCCACGTTTTCTATGGCGGTGGTCTTGGGCAGCAGGTTGTAGTTCTGGAAAACGAAACCTATTTTGCGGTTGCGGAGTACGGCGCGTTGGGACTTGCTCATGGTGCGTACGGAAATCCCGTCCAACAGATACTCGCCTGTTGTGGGTGTGTCCAGACAGCCGAGTATGTTCAGCAGGGTCGATTTTCCCGAACCGGATGTACCCATAATCGTGACGAACTCTCCTTCGTTGATAGAGAACGACACGCCACGTAGTGCATGCACCGTTTCATCTCCCACCTGGAAGTTGCGTTTTATGTTTTGAAGTTCAATTACGGTCTTGCTCATGGCTGATGATGTATATTTATGGGGATATGGGTTATCATTTGCTCTTCTTCTTGTTGCTTCCCGGAGGGCCGGGCATGAAAGGGCTTCTCTCTCCGCCGGCAGCCTGTTGCATGTCTGCCGGTGCTCCTCCTCCCGGCATCTTTCCTATGGTGGCTTCGGTCACTATTGTTGCACCTTCGCTGATGCCGCTTATAATCTCCGTATTGATGCCGTTGGAGATGCCCACTGTCACCGGATGCGCGGTGAATGTGTTTCCTTCACGCGTCCAGAGTTTGTGGGGGCTTTCGCAGTCTTTCACGATGTCGTTTTCGCCGATAAGCGGTCTTTCGGGGGTGAAGCGGAGGGCGCGTGCCGGAACGGAAAGTACGTCTTTGCGGTCGAGCGTGTAGATTGTGACATTGGCCGTCAGGCGCGGCTTCAGTTTTAAGTCGGGATTGGGGGCGGAGATTACGACTTCATAAGTGACAACTGTGCTGGAAGTGCTGCTGCCGGAACTTGTGGAGCTGTCCTCTCCCAAACGGATTTGTGTCACTGTGCCTTCAAACGTGTCATTGGGATAAGCGTCTACGGTGAACGAAACGCGCTGTCCCTCTTCCACACCGCCTATGTCGGCTTCATCCACGTCGGCCACTACCTGCATTTGCGTCAGGTCGGCGGCAATGGTGAACAGCGTAGGAGTCTCGAAACCGGATGCTACCGTCTGTCCTTCCTCCACCGCACGATTGATGACGACGCCGTCGATGGGAGAGGTGATGGTGGCGTACGAAAGGTTGCGTTCTGCCTTGGCAAGTGATGCTTGACTGCTTTCGTAGTTGCTTTTTGCTTTCTCATAATTATAGACGGACTGTTCGTAGTCGGTGTCGCTGATGAGTTGTTTCTCGTGCAGTCCCCGGTTGCGCTCGTAGTTCTTCTGCTGATACTCGTACTCGGCTTTTGCCCCGTTGTAGGCGGCGCGTTGCGAGGCTACTTCGCTTTGCAGTGTCACGCGGTCCATTTCGGCTATGAGCTGGCCTTTGGTGACTACGGAGTTATAGTCGGCATATATCTTGTCGATGATGCCGCTGACCTGCGTGCCAACTTCCACTTCCGTCACCGGTTCGATTGTTCCGGTGGCGGTGATAGATTCCGATATTTCGCCTCTGGTTACGACAGCCGTTTCGTAGGTCACTTTATGCTGGGCCTTAGAGCTGCCAAAGAGCCAGAAGCCTGCGCTGGCCACAACTGCAATGCTTACGGCGATAAGAATGATTTTCTTCTTGTTCATAGTGCTATATCTTCTTTATTGATTTGTTTTATCTTAACTTGGTGATTGAGAATTCGGGGGAGGGAGACGGATTAAAGCGTAATCTTTTCTCCCTGATAGAATTTCAGCAATTGGGTATTCAGTATCGCCATGTACTTGGCCTGCAAGGTTTCCTGCTGTGCGTTGAGCAGGTTGCTTTTCTCTGTCAGCAGTTCTACGGTATTCTTCATGCCGAGGTTGAATTGCTCTTGGATGAGGTCGTAGCTGGTTTGCGTGCTGCGCAGCTTCTCTATGGCGGCAACGTAACGCTGCTGTGCGCTGCTGGCATCCAGCCACAATCCTTCGATGGTTTTATACAGGGCTTTCTGGTTGTCCAGCAGATCCAGTTCGCTGGACTGTTTTTGGATTTTGGCTTTCTGTACGGCACTCTTGGTTTGACGGTTGTTGAAGATGGGTACACTTACGGTCACTCCCAGTGAGTTGTTCCAGTTCTGCTTGATTTGTTCTCCGAAGGTGAAGTCGTTGCCGTTGGTGTTTGTACTTCCTATACCGGCGCTGAGGCTGACGGTGGGGATGTAGCCGGAACGGGCTATGTTGATGTCGAGCTCCGAGGCTTTGACGTTCAGCCTGCCGGCCTCTATTTCAGGGCGCAGGGTGAGGGCGGAACGGTACACATCGCTCTTGGAAGGCAGCGGAGACAACACGTTCTCATCGCCGAGCGTGGGGATGTAGAGGTCCATTTCCTCTTCGCCGCTCAATTCGAGGAGCTGTTTCAGTTGCAGCTTGTAATCTTGTAGGGTGGCTTGTGCGGTTACCAACTGGTATTTGTCGGTGCTGACTTGCGCTTCCAGTTGGGCGAGGTCGCTTTTGGCGATGCTTCCCGCTGCGAGCAGGGCGCGTGCCCGTTCACATTCCGCTTGGCTCACGTCGAGGGTGGTCTCGTTTACTTTGACGGCTTCGGCGGCATAGAGTATCTGCACGTAAATCTGCGTGATGCTTTCCTCAATGCTGTTTTCACTTTCCGCTACGTTCAGTTCGGCGATGCGGTTGTTCATTCGCTGCTGCTTTAGGGTGTTCAGTCGTTTGCTGCCGTTGTAGAGTGTCCAGTTGGCATCGATGCCGTAGCTGCCGTTATAGCTGGTTTTGCTTTGGCTGCTGGTGATGTTGTCGCCGTTGATGATGGTGTTGGTTTCGCTGTTGGGGCGGTTCACGATGCGCTGGCTGACGGATGCCGTAAGGCTGGGGAAGAGGGCTGCTTTGGCGGTCTTGACGTCCACTTCAGCACTTTCGGCGTTGAGGCGGTTTTTGCGAATGGTAATGTTTTGTTGCAGGGCGTAGTCGATGCATGTCTGCAAATCCCATTGTGCCGGAAGGGGCTGTGCACTGTTCTGCTGCTGTGTGCCGGCGGCTGTTTCCTGAGCCTGCAACGTCATGCTGCCGATGCAGGGGCTTGCCATGCAGAGCGATATCAGTGTCAATCTTTTTACGTTTATCATATTGCCTAATGTCTATAATTTTACTTTGACAAAGGTATGCCGCCTCTCTTGAAGTTGCAAAAGATATAGACGTTTGCCGGATTTATGCCGTCGGATCGCTTTTTTCTGCCGACAATTAACTTTTCGGGATTTTATTTGTTATTTATATAAAAGTATTTTATATTTGTAATGATTATAATTTGAATCCCTATGAGAAACCTCGTGACCGCCATCTGGCAATTCTACGTTGAAGGCTTCCGAAGTATGACGTTAGGACGCACTTTATGGGTGATAATAGCCATAAAGCTTTTTATTATGTTCTTCATCCTCCGTCTTTTCTTCTTCCCGAACTATTTGAATGAAGCTGCCGCAGGCGCTGATAAGGAAGATTATGTCAGTCGTGAACTGATTCTGCGGGCAGGGGGGGACAGCGATTAGTGAGGAATGCTCAGTGAGGAGTGAGGCAGGACAGCTATTTTCGTTGCTTCAACTTATATCTCATACTTTATACTTAACAATTAATATTTAACTCTCATGCTTGAAAACATTGACACTTCCCTGATTGACTGGTCGAGAGCGCAATTCGCCTTGACTGCTATCTATCATTGGATTTTTGTACCGCTGACTTTGGGACTGGCGGTTATTATGGGCATCATGGAAACGGCGTATTACCGTACGGGTGATGAGTTTTGGAAACACACAGCCAAGTTCTGGATGAAACTTTTCGGAATCAACTTTGCCATAGGTGTGGCTACGGGGTTGATTTTGGAGTTCGAGTTTGGTACGAACTGGAGTAATTATAGCTGGTTTGTGGGCGACATCTTCGGTGCACCGCTTGCCATCGAAGGCATTTTGGCATTCTTCATGGAGGCCACATTCATTGCAGTGATGTTCTTTGGTTGGGACAAGGTGAGCAAACGCTTTCATCTGGCTTCCACCTGGCTTACGGGGCTGGGTGCAACGATCTCCGCCTGGTGGATTCTGGTGGCAAATGCGTGGATGCAGAATCCGGTAGGCATGGAGTTCAATCCCGATACCGCCCGTAATGAAATGGTGGACTTCTGGGCGGTGGCTACTTCTCCGATGGCAGTCAACAAGTTTTTCCACAGCATCTTGTCCGGCTGGGTGCTGGCGGCTGTGTTCGTAGTGGGAGTGAGTTGCTGGTATTTGTGGAAGAATCGTGAGAAGAAATTTGCTTTGTCGAGTATAAAGATAGCTGCCTGGGTGGGACTGGCTGCCGCTTTGCTCTCCGCATGGACGGGCGACGGTTCCGGTTATCAGGTGGCGCAGAAACAACCCATGAAGCTGGCTGCCATGGAAGGTTATTATCAGGGACGGGAAGGGGCCGGACTGGTGGCCTTTGGCATTCTCAATCCGGAGAAGAAGACCGCCGATGACGGAAAGGATGCCTTCCTTTTCCGCATGGAGATTCCCAATCTCCTTTCGCTGCTTGCCGAGCGCGACTCAAAGGCTTTTGTGCCGGGCATCAATGACTTGCTGAAAGGCGGGTATCCTCTGAAAGACGGCACAACCGCGCTTTCTGCCCGGGAGAAGATTGAGAAAGGGAAAACGGCTATCGGCGCTTTCTCCGACTATCGTAAGGCAAAGGCCGCTGGCAACGATGCCGAGGCGCAGGTGGCAGCTAAGGTGCTGAAGGAGAATGTGGCCTATTTCGGCTATGGTTATATAAAGGATGTCAACGAGTTGGTTCCCAATGTGCCGCTTACGTTCTATATGTTTCGCGTAATGGTGATATTGGGCGGATACTTCATCCTTTTCTTCATTGCAGTTCTTGTTTTTGCCTATAAGAAAGATCTGTCGCGGATGCGCTGGATGCATTGGGTAGCAATGCTCACCATTCCGCTGGGATATCTTGCCGGACAGGCAGGCTGGGTGGTTGCCGAGTGCGGTCGTCAGCCTTGGGCCATTCAGGATATGCTGCCCACAGGTGCGGCCATCTCCAAACTGGATGTGGGTTCTGTCCAGACCACGTTCTTCATCTTCCTCGTATTGTTCACCGTTATGTTGATTGCCGAAGTGGGTATTATGCTGAAAGCGATACGGAAAGGTCCGGAAAAGGGAGTAACTCATAATTCATAATTCACAATCCATAATTTATAATTCACATGAATACCTATATATTTCTTCAACAATACTGGTGGTTTGTAGTATCCCTGTTGGGCGCTATACTTGTTTTCCTGCTGTTCGTGCAGGGTGGCAATTCGTTGATATTCTGTTTGGGCAAGACGGAAGAGCAGCGCAAAATGATAATCAACTCTACGGGGCGTAAATGGGAGTTTACGTTCACTACGCTCGTAACGTTTGGCGGTGCTTTTTTTGCATCGTTTCCGTTGTTTTACAGCACGAGCTTCGGCGGTGCCTATTGGCTGTGGATGATAATCCTGTTTACTTTCGTGTTGCAGGCGGTCAGCTATGAGTTTCAGTCGAAGGCGGGTAACCTGCTGGGAAAGAAGGCATATCGTGTGTTCCTTGTGCTGAACGGAGTGGTGGGACCGGTGTTGCTGGGCGGTGCTGTGGCAACGTTCTTTACGGGGTCGGCGTTCTATATCAATAAAGGCAATATTGCAGATACGATGATGCCTGTCATCAGCAGTTGGGCCAATGCCGGCCATGGTCTGGACGCGTTGCTCAATCCTTGGAATGTGGTGCTGGGGCTGGCTGTGTTCTTCCTGGCGCGTATTCTCGGTTCGCTCTATTTCATCAATAATATCAGTGATGCCGATTTGGTGAAGCGTTGCCGTCGTGCGTTGTGGGGCAATACGGGCTTGTTCCTGATCTTTTTCCTGTCATTCGTCATCCGCACACTGCTTGCCGAGGGCTATGCGGTGAATCCGGAGAACGGGGAGATCTTTATGGAGCCTTATAAGTATCTGACAAACTTCATCGAGATGCCTGTGGTGCTGGTTGTATTCCTGATCGGTGTGCTTGCTGTGCTGTGGGGAATTATCCGTACGTTGTGGAAACCGGCTTTCGATAAAGGAATATGGTTTGCAGGTGCAGGTACGGTGCTTACGGTGTTGGCGTTGCTGCTTGTGGCAGGTTATAATAACACTGCCTATTACCCTTCTACCGCCGACCTGCAAAGCTCGCTTACATTGGCAAACAGCTGCTCCAGCCAGTTCACGCTGAGGGTAATGGCCTACGTGTCTATTCTGGTTCCCTTTGTGCTTGCATACATATTCTACGCATGGCGCAGCATTGACAGGAAGAAAATTGATGCGAAGGAGATGCAGGATGAAGGGGGACATGCTTATTGATTTTGCAACTCCGGAGATCTGCTTCCGGTTGTCCCGGAGTTTTCATCATAGATGCCCGGAGATATAAGAGAAAGAAGGTGTGTCAAAACTAACATTAACTATCATTTTACTCTGTCATTCAAGAATCTACTCTCTGTGTGAGTAGGAGAAGAGATGCTTCACTACGTTCTGCATGACAGACTATACATTAGCGTAAGAAATAAAAGATATTTTGGGCGAAGCTAATGATATGATTGTCAGAGTTTTGACACACCCACTTTTATGGATGCTTTCCCGATAACCGGAAACTATAATCCGTTCCTTTCCGGTTGGTTATTTTTTCTTGAAACTGATTTCGTCATAAAACTCTTCGTTTTCATCCTTTTCCTGAGCAATGATTACCAATGTGGTTCCGTTCAGAGTTTTGATGGTAGCTTCATCGCTATAACCGTTGAAAGTGATTTTAAGTTTGTTTCCGGAAATGCTCCAGGTGAAGTCCTCCGTATAGGGAGTGCTTCCTGATACATCTTTGTATGTTCCGCTACCGTCGTTCTTAAAGGTGTACACATCTTCGGTATAGGCCTCGTCCCATTCTTCTTTCTCACCTTCGTATATCTCATATCCTTTACTCCAGGTAGATTCCCAAGTACCTACAATGAGTGTTTTGGCATCTCCGGCAATGCCTTCTTCGTCGTCATCACTACAAGCTGTAAAGCCAATGCACAAAGCCATCATTACGCATGACAGCCAAAATTTAAGTTCAAACTTTTTCATTTTATCTTTTTAATTAAATTAGTATTAAAAACGAGGCAAAGGTAGTTGCTTTACAAAAGAAAACGTCTTTCCGGATGTCGTTGGTGTTTATACAAAAGTGTAGAATTGTATTCTACATATTTGTTGAATTTATTTCCTGATGCCGTCTTTTTTGCCGGAATGGGAGAGAGGGTTTTCTTTGAACTCAGTGGAATAATAATCGAAGAAATTACAGTTCAATATGTAGCAGATGCGCATTAATAAGTCAGTGTCTATGTTTTGCCGTTTGAATATGGAGTACACATTGGTGCGGTCACAATACAGTTTCCTTGCAAACCAGATGACGGAACGTTCCTGGCGATGTAGTTCTGCTTCTATCATTTGTCCGATGTGTATCATGGTGCTGGGCATGAAAAAAAGGCGGAACCATTCGTAACCTATCTTGTTCCGAGGTACCGCCAAGCACCCAACCGTATAAATAAGTACGAACAGTTCACGCCTCACAGCGTGAACTTTTACTTACTTATTCTCAACGGTCTTTCAATTTGGCGGTTTTCAGAACAGAGAATAAGAGCTAAAGCTCAATATCTAATAAGTATATGAATGGAAACGCTTTTCCTTAATTATATGAATTCTGTTCATTTAAGTAAATGGCATTATCAGCTGATTTTTTACATTTACTTAATAGTTTATGTTTTTTTCTACTTTTTATTTTTAATATTCTATTTTTACTGATATGCTTTTTGCAAATGTAGTGAATATTCCTTTTTGTTGCATCGGCAAAAGCTGTTTATTTCTTTTTTTTCTTGGAAACCGCAGTTTTTTCCGGTGGGAATTTCGCTACGAGCTTCATCAACCGCAGTATCTGTCCCTGTCTTTTCAGGATGTAGCTCGAAGGGTGTGCGGAGTCAAAGCGTATGGGGTTGGGCAATGTTGCGGCAATCAGTGCGCATTGGCCGGCAGAGAGCTTGGCGGCAGTGGTATGGAACTTGTAACGGGCGGCTGCCTGTGCCCCGTAGATGCCTTTGCCCATTTCAATGGAGTTGAGGTAGACCGTCATTATCCGTTCTTTAGACCAGAAGAGTTCTATCATCCATGTGAAGTAGACTTCGAATCCCTTGCGGAGCCATGAGGATTGCGGCCACAGGAACACGTTCTTTGCCGTCTGCTGGCTGATGGTGCTTGCTCCGCGTTTCCGCTTGCGCTTTTCGTTCTCTTTCATGGCTTTCTGTATTTCGATGAAGTCGAAGCCGTTGTGGGTGGCAAAGCGATTGTCCTCGGATGCGATGACGGCCATAGGCAGGTGGGGAGAAATCCTGTCGAACGGCACCCACTCGTGATGCCATGCGGGACTTTCTCCTTTAAAAACCTGTTGCACGCTTCGGATAACCATCAACGGCGTGACGTACACCGGCACAAAACGATAAACCACTACCATTACAGTAGTGGATACAAAGAAGAAGAGCAACAGATTGCGGATTATCCGCAAGGGGTTGGAAAACTTCATGGGAGAAGGATGATTACGATTGTCCGGCTTCAGCGTTCTTAATCATCTGTTCGCTGGCATACATAAAGATTACCACCCTGCGGTTCTGGCTGGCAGAGAGGCTCTCATCGTACTCATTGTATCCCACGCCTTCCACTTGCTTGAATTGTGAGGGAGACACGCCACAGTCCTGCAAATAGTTTTCTACGGCATAAGCGCGATTTTTGGAAACCTTCATATTGGCTTCGTACGTGCCTACTTTGTCCGTATGTCCGATGATGGCGATGTCCGTAGTAGTATCCTCTTTCAGAATCTTGGCCAAGTCGCGCAGGGATGCCTTCGCGTCGTTGCTCAGCGTTGAGGAGTTGAAAGCAAACAGGATACCGGAGTCGAACGTCACCTTTACGGCATCCAGGTTGTTGGCGTCTTTCACCACTTCCACCTGTGCGCCTTCAATCTTGGCGGCTTCGGCAGCTTTTTTGTCCATTTTGTGGCCGATTGCCACACCGGCACCCGTACCAACGGCTGCGCCCACTGCCGCACCGATAGCCGCGCCTTTGCCCTTGCCGAACAAGCCGCCGATTATGGCTCCTGCAGCTGCGCCCGAACCGCCGCCAATGATTCCGCCTTTGGTTGTGTTGTTCATGGTTCCGCAACTACCCAATAGTATAGTGCCGCTCAGCAAAAATGCTGTAAATTTCATCTTTTTCATACCTTTTATTTTTTAGTTGGTTCAAATTTTACTAATGCAAATTTATGTATATATTACATTTGTTGGCATCAAAAAGTTTACTGTTGCAGTTTTTTTAGAGAATTTTCTTTTTAATAAAGATAAACCATCCTGTCAGAATCAGCCCCTTGGCGATGGTGGTGCTGCTCACTGCCCACCAAATGGCGTCCACTCCCAAACCCATTTCTACCAGTAGCAGGGCCACCGGAATGCGCATGTAGTTGCATCCGATGCTGACAACGGCCGGCGGTACGGTGCGTCCTATGCCGTAGAATACGCCCTGCATGGTGATTTCCAGCATCATGAACAACTGTGAGTAGCCGTCGATGCGCAGGAAATTGCCGCCAGTGCGGTAGGCTGCTTCTTCGGGCACGAAAATGGAGAATACCTCGCTGCCGTAGAAGATGAACAGCAGCGAGCAGAGCGTGCCGAACACTCCTGTCATCCAGAGCGTCGTTTTCCATGCCTGCCACACGCGCGTTTTCTGTCCGGCGGCATAATTCTGTGCGATGAAGGCGCTGAGCCCCGTAGAGAACCCCTGTGAGGTATTCCAGGTGATAGCTTCTATTTGTCCGCCGGTGGTGAATGCCATGAGTCCGATGTGCCCGCCTTGCTCGGCTGCAGTGCGCGAGAGGAACATGTTGACGAAGGCAAACAGTGTGTTCAGCGTGGCAACGGGCAGTCCCAGTTTGAAGATGCGTCTGCTGTACTTCCTCTTGAGCCGGACGAAAAACGGAAATCCTCCGAGCAAGTCGTCCTTTCGCCGGAGCTTATAGACAAAGATGAGGAAGACGGCAGCTTCGGACAGCCACGTGGCAAGCGCTGCCCCTACGGTTCCCCAACCGAACCCGAAGATGAAGAGAGGGTCGAGCAGGATATTCATCACAAGTCCCGTACCGCTGATGTAGAACGGTGTCTTGCTGCGTCCCGAAGCGTTGTAGATGCCCGTAAAGGCAGCCGAGAGAAAGACGAAGGGCAATGCTGTCGAGACAATGCGCAGGTAGGTGACGGCGTTGTCGGTGATATGTGCTTCCAGTTCGAAAAGGCTCATAATGGGCCGGGCGAAAACAAACAGCAGTCCGCCCCAGCAAATGGCGATGAGCAATGCGATGCTGATGTTGTGCGAGGCAAACGCACGCGCGTCGTCCCGGTTCTGCGCCCCGATGGACTGTGCCACACTGACTTCCGACCCCACTTTGTTCAGCAGAGCGATAGAGCCTGACATCCACGTGAGGATGCCCACCGCGCCCACTGCCGCCACCGCTTCGCTGCCCAGACGGCCCACCCATGCCATATCCGTCAGGCTGTATGCCATTTGGATGAAGGAGGTGGCCATAATGGGCATTGCCAAGCTGAACAGTTGGCGGTTGATGGGTCCTTGTGTGAGATTTTTGGCTCCGAGCACGATACTGAAAAAGAGTTATAAGAAACTTATAAAAAGTTTTTTTTTAGAAACAGGCTTTCGGGCGCGTCGCTACTTATAGTTCAGGAAGCTTTCCTGCACCAGTTTTCCCGCTTGCCATACGGCGCGTATGTTCAGTTCCTTGTCCATAATCAGGATGTCGGCGTCTTTGTCCTTTTGCAGGGAGCCTTTGCGGTCGTACACTCCCATGATGCGTGCCGGAGTTTCGGAAGCCATTCGCAGTGCGTCTCCCAGCGGGATTCCGGCCTGTGTCATGGTGCGCACCAGCACGTCCATTGTGGCGATGCTGCCTGCCAGTGAGGAACGGTCGGCGAGTTTGCATACGCCGTCCTCGATGATGTAGCGGGGGTTGCTGGTTTCCTTGCCTTCGGTTGCGGCACAGGAGAGGGCGTCCGTTACGAGGCAGGTGTGCTCCACGCCTTTCAGTTTGTAGGCCAGTTTCAAGATGGTGGAAGGCAGGTGGATGCCGTCGGCTATGAGTTCGATGGTCATGCCGTCGGTCAGGTAAACGCTTTCCACTGTGCCCTCGTATTTGTATTCGCGGCGTTTGTGGAAGCCCGGCATGGCGTTGTAGAAGTGGGCGGCATGGGTGAATCCGGCTTTGTAGGCGGCGCAGATGTCGTCATACTCGGCTTCGGTGTGGGATATGGCTGCCAGTATGCCTTTTTCGCGCAGGTAGCCGGCAAACTCCAATGCTCCCGGCAGTTCGGGAGAGGCGTCCCAGCGGCGGATGCAGCGGGTGTTTTCCACAAGTTCCCTGTATTCTTGTTCGTCAATCTCTTTCACCTGTCCGGCAAACTGCTCGCCGGCCATTTTCCTGCTGAGGTAAGGGCCTTCGATATGCAGTCCGAGTATGGGGCTGTCCGGTTCTTCCATGAGCCGTTCGCACACATGGGCGGCTTGGTGGAGCTTGCTGAAGGGGGAGGAGGAGATGGTGGGGTAGAAGCTTGTGGCGCCATGCTTGAGGTGTGCCTGCACGATGCTGCGGAATGCTTCCTCGGTACATTCGTTGAAGTCGTGCCCGCTGCCGCCATGGGCGTGCATACACACGAAACCGGGCACTATGTACATGCCTTTGGCATCAATGAGACGTGCACCGATCAGTGCGAGGTCACAGTTGGTCACTTCAAGAATCTTTCCGTCACGTATCAGGACAGAACCTTCATTCAGCCAGCCCTGCGGGGTGAATATGCGCCCGTTTATAATTTGAGTAAGCATTTTTAGGTTTTAAGTTTATCGGATGCCAAAATTAAGTATTATAAATCAGAATTCCTACATCCGGGGTTTTAAATGGCTTATCCGGTGTTTTAAATCGCCGGCCTTCCCTTCCGCCTCCGGCGGTGGCGTTGCTTCTGCCGGTACTTGCGTATCTTGCCGTATACCAGCCAAACGAACAGTGCTCCGAATACGGAGAATATCAGCAGTACGATGCCGGTGTTGAGGTTGTCGCCTTTCACGCGGCTCCACATTTCGAGAACCAGTTCGGTGCGGTCGCCGAAGTCGCGTATCATGGCGCAGCGTTCCACGATTTTCCTGTCGGGATATTGTACGGGATTGATTTGCAGGCTGTCCGCGCCCATGCCTTCACCGAAGAAGTAACTGAGGTCGGAGCGTGTTTCTATGGAAGTATCCCGTTTGGCTTCCATGATTTCGGGGGTGGCAACGGCGCTGACGTAGCCTATGGCGTCCATATTGCGCAAGGCGATTTCGGGCTGGCAGAGGTAGTTGATGAAGTAGCTGGCTGCCTTGGGATTCCGGGCGTATTTGGGGATTACCCAGCCGTCGTACCAGATGTTGCTGCCCTCGCGCGGCACTTCGTATGCAAGGTCTACGCCTACGGCCTCGGCTTCGTCAATTGCCCATACGGCGTCGCCGCTCCAGGTGAGGTTGAGCCATGTTTTGTTCTTGGTCATCATCTCCTTGCCGAAATCGGCCTCCCAACCGGAAATGTTGGGTTTCAGGGCTTTCAGGTACTTTTCGGCAAGGGCTATGGCTTCGGGGGAGTTGTCGTTCATGAGTTGTTCCACCGTAACGGTGCTGTCGGCAAGCTGGCGGGCGTGGGCGTAGATGATGGCGGTTCCGTAGGCGTCGCGGTAGCTGTCTTTCATCAGGAGCTTGCCTTTGTTCTTGGAGTTCCACAGGCAGTGCCAACTGCCGGCTTCGTCGGGGGTGATGAAGCTGCGGTTGTAGAGTATGCCGGCTGTGCCCCACATATAGGGTACGGCATAGTCTGTGGTGGTGCGTCCCGGCTGACTGGTCTTGTTCAGTTCCCGGCGGATGTAGGGGGAAATGTTGGGCAGATAGTCCGGGGTCTTGCCGAAGTTGCGGTCGATGGGCAGGAGAAGGTCTTTCTTCAGCATGCGTTCGATGATGTACTCCGAGGGGCATACCACGTCGAAGTCTTCGTGCCCGCGTTCTATCTTGGTGAGCATGATTTCGTTGATGTCGAACACTTGGTAGACAAGGCGGATGTCCTCGCCTGTCTGCTGTTTGTACCAGTCGGGGAATTCGGCAAGCACGTCTTCGTCGATGTAGTCCGCCCAGTTGTAGATTTTCAGTACGTGGCTGCGCTCTTCGCCTGAACCTTTGCACGAAACGGCGGCAAGGGCAAGGCAGAGGAGAAGGAGTATACCTGTCAGTCTTTTCATTTTTTTGTTCGGTAAGTTTATTTTGACTATACTTTCAGTTTTCAACTCTTCTGTGCACGTTCCGCGCGTTTGTTGATGACGATCAGCAGCACCAGCACCGTAATGAATATTATGGTGGAGAGGGGGCGCAGCTCCGGTGTCAGTCCGCCTTTGCGGGCATCGGCGTAGATGTAGGTGGAGAGCGTTTCCAGTCCTTCGTTCCCGATGGTGAATATGGTTACTGCGAAGTCGTCGATGGAGAGTGTAAAGGCAAGGATGAACCCGCTTATCATGCCCGGAAATATCTCCGGAAGGATGACCTTGCGCAATGCCTGGAACGGGGTTGCGCCGAGGTCGAGGGCGGCTTCGTACACGTTTTGGTTCATCTTTTTCAGACGGGGCATCACGCTCAGCACTACGTAGGGGGTGCAGAATGTGATGTGCGCCAGTACCACCGTTGTGAATCCCTGCGATATGCCGAAGCTGACGAACAGCAGGAACAGCGACACACCCGTAATGATGTCGGCGTTCATCATCGGAATGGCGTTGGCAAAGTTCATCACCTGACGTGTGCGTGTGCGCAGGTTGAAGATGCCGATAGCCGCAATGCTGCCCAGTGCCGTCGATGCGGTGGCTGCCAGCATGGCAATGGCAAAGGTGTTCCAAATGGCATTCATCAGTGAGTGGTGCATGCCGCCCGTAAAGAGGGAGCTGTACAGCTTGGTGGAAAATCCCGTCCAGTTGCCCAGCACCTTGGCTTCGGTGAAGGAGAAGATCATAATGATAAGGATAGGCGAGTAGAGCAGCGCAAGCAGCAGCCACAGATAGCCTTTGGCAAGAATACGTGTCATCATATCACACCTCCGCTTTCATTGGATGCGCTGTCCTCCTCGTTCGTGAAGAGGATGGTGACGCCTATCAGCAGCAGCATGATGAGCGACAGGGCCGCACCGTAGTTCCACATTCCGTTGTATATGTTCTCCTGCACCGTTGTTCCGAAGAGCTTGATGTTGTTCATCGTCAGCAGTTCGGCAATGGCAAAGGTGCTTACCGTAGGCATGAACACCATGACGATGCCGCTCATGATGCCCGGCATGGAGAGGGGCAGGATCACTTTGCCGAATATCTGCAAGGGGGTGGCTCCGAGGTCTTGGGCAGCTTCTATGAGGCTGTGGTCCATTTTCTGCAATGTATTGTAGATGGGGTATATCATGAACGGCAGGAAGTTGTACACCATGCCGAACAGGAGTGCGCCTTCGCCCAGCGGCAGGTTCAGGAAGTCGAACAGCGCCACTGTGGCAAGCGTGCGTATCAGTATGTTCACCCACATGGGCAGGATGAACAGCACCACCATGGTCTGCGAGGTGTTGAACTGCTTCTGACTGAGGATATAGGCAGCCGGATAGCCCAGCAACAGGCACGCCAGCGTGGTGATGATGGCTATGCCGATGGAGTAGATGAAGGTGTTCATCGCTTCGGGGTGCATCATAAACTTGCGGAAGTTGGCAAGGGTGAATGCTCCCTCGGCATCCGTAAAGGCATACAGCACAATCAGTAGCAACGGCACTATCACAAATATCAGCAGGAACAGTGCGTAGGGTAGTGTCCAGTTACGCCGCCGCATGAAGAAACTTTTCATTGGCAAATTGTTTTGAGTGGTTAGTGGTTAGTGATTCGTATATTCTCCGGTGCTATTCGTATTCCCACTCTGTCGCCGTCGTCCCATACGTCGTTGGTGTCTACGAAGATGTCCTCGTCCCAGTCGGTGAACACAGTCAGATGATAGTGGTTGCCTTTGTAGAGGATGAATTTCACTTCGCCTGTCAGTCGTCCGTCCTCTTCGTTGTCCTCAAGGATGACGTTCTGGAAGTCCACTTCCACCTTTACGGGTGTTTCCGGATGGATGTCGTGCACCGGACTGCACTCAAAGCTGCATCCCAGGAATTCCACATGGGTTTCGTCCAGCAGTTTGCCTTCGAAGGTGTTGCAGGTGCGTTCTTTCTTCATCACGTGGATGTCGAAGGGCTTCACCAGCAAGCCCACCTCGCGACCGGCTTCGAAGCAGTGGTAGTCCTGCACCATCAGCTCGTAGCCTTCGCGGGTCTGCACCAGCATCTCGTAGTGCACGCCTTTGAAGATGGAACTTGTTACGGTTCCCGTCAGTTGTGCCGCATCCGAGGGGTCGAAGATGTAGATGTCTTCCGGACGGATCACGACGTCCACCTGTGCCTGTTCGCCGAAACCGGTGTCCACGCAGTCGAATTCATGTCCGCAGAAGCTGACGAGCTGGTCGTGCACCATGACGCCGTTCAGGATGTTGCTTTCGCCTATGAAGTCGGCCACAAAGGAGTTGATAGGTTCGTTGTAGATGTCTATCGGGGTGCCTGTCTGCTGTATCTTACCCTCGCTCATGACGACAATCGTGTCGCTCAGCGTGAGCGCTTCTTCCTGGTCGTGGGTGACGTATACGAAAGTGATGCCCAGCTTCTGATGCATCTCTTTCAGTTCCATTTGCATGTCCTTGCGCATTTTCAGGTCGAGGGCGGCAAGAGGCTCGTCGAGGAGCAGCACTTCGGGTTCGTTGACGATGGCGCGGGCTATGGCCACACGCTGCTGCTGTCCGCCGGAGAGGGAGTCCACGTCGCGGTCTTCATAGTCGGTCATGCCCACCATGCGGAGCGCCTGTTTCACCTTCTTTTCGATGGTGGCGGCGGGGAGCTTCTTCAGTTTGAGGCCGAAGGCAATGTTGTTGAATACGTTGAGGTGCGGGAACAGGGCATACTTCTGGAACACTGTGTTCACCGGACGGCGGTGGGGCGGGGTCTGCGTGATGTCTTTCCCTGCAATGGTAATCACTCCTTCCGAGGCGGTCTGGAAACCTGCAATCAGACGCAGCAACGTCGTCTTTCCGCAACCGGACGGTCCCAATATCGTTACAAACTCGCCCTTACGGACAGACAAATTCACATCATTCAGTACGGCTTTATCTCCAAAGAATTTCGATACGTGCTCTACACCGATGATGCAATCGGACTTTTGCATAAGCGTTTCTTATCTTTATCCAAACTAATTAAACAAATCTCTACCTGATATAGTCAGTCATCACAAAAAGTGGCGCAAAGGTACATATATTTCTTGAAAACTTTAAGGGTTATGGAGGATAAGTTACGAGTTATTTGTTGATGCTCGCAAATAAGTCATAACTTTGCACTTCGTAACATCTGATTATGAATTGCTGATTATGAATTGTTGATTATGAATTGTTGATTATGAATTGTTGATGACGAATTGCTGATGACGAATTGCAGCAGAAGCAGCAGCAGCAGAAGAAGAAGAAGAAGAAGAAGAAGATTTGCTGATGATAAATTACAGAAGACGAATTACAAACAATGAAATTCAAACAATGAATTATAAACTATCAGTATGGAAAAGAAAATTGTATTTATCACAGGCGCCTCTTCCGGTATAGGAGAGGGCTGTGCGCGTAAGTTTGCCATGAATGGTTACCGTCTCATCCTCAATGGACGGAATGTAGAGAAACTGGCAGCCGTAAAGCGTGAGCTGGAAACGGAATATCATGCGGACGTCTGCCTGCTTCCTTTCGATGTGCGCGACCGCCGGGCTGCGGCAGCCGCCCTCGATTCGCTTCCCGAAGCGTGGAAGGCGATAGACATCCTGATTAACAATGCCGGACTGGTTATCGGCGTGGACAAAGAGCATGAGGGCAGTCTGGACGAATGGGATGTGGTGATTGATACCAACGTGAAATCCTTGCTTGCCATGACCCGCCTCGTTGTGCCCGGAATGGTGGAGCGCGGACGCGGTCATGTCATCAACATGGGGTCTATTGCCGGCGATTATGCCTATCCGGGAGGTAGTGTGTATTGTGCCACAAAAGCTGCCGTCAAAGCCCTGTCCGACGGCTTGCGCATCGACCTCGTGGATACTCCCGTCCGGGTGACGAACATCAAGCCCGGCCTTGTGGAGACGAATTTCTCCGTAGTGCGCTTTCGTGGAGACAAAGCCGCTGCCGACAATGTGTACAAGGGCATCCGTCCGCTTACCGGTGACGACATTGCCGAAGTGGTGTACTTTGCCGCTGCCGTACCCGAACATATACAAGTGGCGGAGGTGCTGGTGATGCCTGCCAACCAGGCCACCGGGACAATCGTCAGCCGAAAGTAAATGCTTCTCCGTTTTACTTCCCGGTTTGCCCGGACCGGGAGGTAAAACGGGCTTTTCAGGCATAAAAAAAGAGAGTTGCTTGAGTGTAACTTGAAAGATTAAATCAGTCTTTGCACTTTGTTGTGCTTCTATTTATTTGTTTTTCAAATAATATCTGGCTATATTTGCAAAATATTCGTGGAATACAAAAGCGATATATTCGTGTTTCTCAATAATAGAATATTCGTGTAATACATAAATGTATCGGAACTATGGCAACGATAGCAGAACTGTTAGCATCTTCTTTGAATGCGCTGAAACAAGTACAACGGGGTGAGGATTTTACGATAATTAAAAGTAGCGACTTATCCCGGACGCACATAAAAAGATTGGTAGATAATCATTTTCTCAAGCCCATCATTAAGGGCTGGTATGTGGTTACCGACCCAAGGGCAACGCCGGGCGACAGTACGGCATGGTATGCTTCGTTTTGGAGCTTTATTACCCGGTATGCAAATGAACGCTACGGCAATGAATGGTGTCTATCTGCCGAACAATCGTTGTCGATATATACAGGTGCCACCATCATACCGAACCAAGTTCTTATAAGAGCACCTAAAGGTAACGACTATATGGTTCCATTAATTCCTCCGACCTCTGTTTTTAATTTAGGGGCGGAATTGCCCTCAAAGATTGATACGAACAATCCGTATAATCTCAACCTCTATACATTGGCGGAAGCTATTATTGTAGCTACGCCTACCATGTATCGCAACGATGCGCTAACGATGCGGACTGCCCTTGCAATGGTTCATGATAGCTCGGATATTTTGAAGATATTGGTTGATACAGGGCAAACAGTCCGGGCAGGCAGGGTGATTGGAGCATTCCGTAATATCGGGCGAACGGACATGGCCGATGAAATTGCCGGAACTATGAAACGCATGGGATATATCATTTATGAAGAAGACCCATTCGAAAGGGTGATGGAAATTCATGTGTCGCAATCTCCATACGCTGTCCGTTTGCGCTTGATGTGGCAGAATATGAGAGAAGATGTAATAGCTAATTTCACCCGGCTTAAAAGTAATCTTTCCGCCAAAGAATTTTTAGAGCGAATGGAAACCCGGTACAAGTTGGATGCTTATCACTCCTTGTCTATTGAGGGGTATCGGGTCACTGATGAATTAATAAATAAAGTAAAAAGCGGTGTATGGAAGCCGGATGGAGAGGATATGGATTCAAAGAATGCGCTTGCGGCACGTGGTTATTGGCAAGCCTTTCAGGAGGTCAAAAAGAGCGTATCCGATATTTTCGAAGGTAGTAACAGTGCTGAGGTTGCGGAACGGGACTTATCGGTATGGCACAGTGAAATGTTCATGCCTTGCGTAACGGCAGGCATTATCAAACCATCCGATATTGTCGGTTATCGTTCCCATCAGGTCTATATTCGTAACTCGATGCACACACCTCTGAATCCGGATGCACTTCGTGATGCCATGACCACTTTGTTCGAATTGCTTAGAGAAGAACCGGAAGCCTGTGTAAGAGCCGTTTTAGGGCATTTCCTGTTTACTTATATTCATCCCTTTATGGATGGAAACGGTCGTGTCGGGCGGTTCTTAATGAATGCCATGTTGGCTTCGGGTGGCTACGATTGGCTGATTATTCCGGTGGAAAGACGAGATGAATATATGGCGGTCCTCGAAAAAGCAAGCGTTGAGGGAGATATAGTTTCTTTTGTGAGATTTTTATCGAGTATTTAATTCAATTCCAGTGAAAAGTCTTTTGATACATAAGAGACGGATTTTTCAGTGTCAGTGCTTCATTGACTGTCGCTTTCATTCTAGGTTTAACTCTCGGTTTAACCGAACCATGTAAATCAACGCAATTTGAGCATAAAAAAAGAGAGCTACTTTTGTGTAACTCTCTGATTTTCTGGTGATCCGCTTGGGGCTCGAACCCAAGACCCCAACATTAAAAGTGTTGTGCTCTACCTGCTGAGCTAGCGAATCAATCCTTTACTGCTGTTAAGCGGGTGCAAAGATAGAGACTTTTTTGGAAGTTGCAAAGGAATTTCGCTTTTTTTCCTATCTTTGTACCGGGATTATAGATGCGGTAGTTCTTAATTCCCTGATAATACAATGTTTGATACATTGATATTCCATTAAAAAATGTATTGCTAAAATAAAGAAAGGTATCACAAAGGGTATCACAAGAGTATCACAAAAGAACATTATAAAGCGATGTCGTAATAGCGGTATTATAAAAGAAACATTATAAAAAGAACATTATAAGGAAACATTATAAGGAAACATTATAAAGGAACATTCATAATTTATATTTCATACTTTATACTTAAAATTACATGGCAACAGTAGACGATAAGAAAATTATCTTTTCTATGGTAGGGCTGAACAAGACCATTCAGCAGAACAACAAGCAGGTGCTGAAGAACATCTACCTTTCGTTCTTCTATGGAGCGAAAATCGGTATCATCGGTCTGAACGGTTCGGGTAAATCAACCTTGCTGAAGATTATCGCCGGCTTGGATAAATCCTATCAGGGCGAAGTGGTGTTTTCACCCGGATATTCGGTAGGATATTTGGCTCAGGAGCCTTATCTTGATCCTACGAAGACAGTGAAGGAAGTGGTGATGGAAGGCGTGCAACCCATTGTGGATGCGCTGACAGAGTACGAGGAGATCAACCAGAAGTTCGGTCTGCCCGAATACTACGAGGATCAGGACAAGATGGACAAGCTCTTCACCCGTCAGGCAGAGTTGCAGGACATCATCGACGCTACCGATGCATGGAACCTCGACAGTAAGCTGGAGCGTGCGATGGATGCACTCCGTTGCCCGCCCGAAGACCAGTCCGTAGAGCATCTTTCCGGTGGTGAACGCCGTCGTGTGGCACTCTGCCGCCTGTTGCTCCAGAAGCCCGACGTGCTGCTCCTCGACGAGCCCACCAACCACCTCGATGCAGAGTCCATCGACTGGTTGGAACAACACTTGCAGCAGTACGAAGGTACGGTAATCGCCGTAACCCACGACCGCTACTTCCTCGACCATGTGGCAGGTTGGATACTCGAGCTCGACCGCGGCGAAGGCATTCCCTGGAAGGGCAACTACTCCAGTTGGCTGGAGCAGAAAACCAAGCGCATGGAGCAGGAAGAAAAGACAGCCAGCAAGCGCCGTAAGACGCTGGAACGCGAGCTGGAGTGGGTGCGTATGGCTCCCAAGGCCCGTCAGGCAAAGGGAAAGGCCCGTCTGAACTCCTACGACAAACTGCTGAACGAGGATGTGAAGGAGAAGGAGGAAAAGCTCGAAATCTTCATCCCCAACGGTCCCCGTCTGGGCAACAAGGTCATCGAAGCCAAGCACGTGGCAAAGGCGTTTGGCGACAAGCTCCTGTTCGACGATCTCAACTTCATGCTGCCGCCTAACGGTATTGTGGGCATCATCGGTCCCAACGGTGCAGGTAAGACCACCCTTTTCCGCCTTATCATGGGGCTGGAGACTCCCGACAGCGGCGAGTTCGAGGTAGGAGAGACTGTGAAAGTAGCCTATGTGGACCAGCAACACAAGGACATTGACCCCAACAAGAGTGTCTACCAAGTGATTTCCGGCGGCAACGACCTCATCCGCATGGGTGGACGCGACATCAACGCACGTGCCTACCTGTCGCGCTTCAACTTCTCCGGTGCCGATCAGGAAAAGCTCTGCGGCGTACTCTCCGGTGGTGAGCGCAACCGTCTTCACCTGGCCCTCTGCCTCAAGGAAGAAGGCAATGTGCTGCTCCTCGACGAGCCTACCAACGACATTGACGTCAACACCCTGCGTGCCCTCGAAGAGGGTCTTGAGGACTTTGCCGGATGCGCCGTTGTCATCAGCCACGACCGCTGGTTCCTCGACCGCATCTGTACGCACATCCTTGCGTTTGAAGGCGATTCCAATGTGTTCTTCTTCGAAGGGTCGTATTCGGAATATGAAGAAAATAAATTGAAACGTCTGGGTAAAGAAGAGCCGACTCGTGTGCGTTATAGAAAGTTAATGAATGACTGATTTTAGATTTTAATTTGAAAGAATATACGTTGCATTTGTGACAAAAAGAAAGCTCCGCGAGAAATTGGCGGAGCTTTTTTGTTTTTAGAGTTGCCCGAATCGTTTATTAACTTGAAAAATTGTAGCATAATTGTAATGAATATCTAATTTAATAATATTATATTTGCAACTCACGAACTTTTTTAAATATTAATTAACACTATCTATTAACTAAAAGTAGAATTATGAGAAAAAGTCTAATTCAATTTCTGTTGATGGCTGTGCTGTCGGCTTATACTGCCGTTGCATGGTCTCAGACTACAGTACGAGGTCAGCTTGTTGATGCTGAAACAGGTGAGCCTTTAGTCGGAGCCGCCGTAATGGTAGAAGGGACTACTCAGGGATCGGTGACCGATATTGACGGCTATTTCAAGCAAAGCGTTGCTTCTAATGCCACATTGTTATTCAAGTATGTGGGTTATAAAGACTTGAAGGAGAAAGTTAAACAGAAGGGCGCTTCTGTTAATTTGGGTATTATCCGGATGACCCCCGATGCTGTGATGCTGAAGGATGTGGTTATCACTTCATCTGTGGCAGTGGCTCGTAAAACGCCGGTAGCCTTGTCTACGGTAGATCCGGTTTTCATCGAAGAAAAATTGGGGACGCAAGAGTTTCCGGAGTTGCTGAAGTCCACACCGGGTGTGCATGCCAATAAGCAAGGCGGTGGTTTTGGAGACTCCGAAATCTATATGCGTGGTTTTGACAATAGTAACATTGCCATGATGGTGAACGGTGTGCCCATGAACGAAATGGAGCATGGCGGCGTGTACTGGTCCAACTGGGCGGGACTTAGCGATGTGGCCCGTAGCATACAGACGCAACGCGGTCTGGGTGCGAGCAAGGTGTCGGCTCCTTCTGTGGGAGGTACCATTAACATTGTGACCCGCAACCTGGATGCCAAGAAAGGTGGATTCCTTTCCTATGGAATGGGCAATGACGGGATGAACAAAATACTCTTTTCTATTTCTTCGGGCATCAGCAAGAGTGGCTGGGCTTTTACCCTGATGGGTGGTAAGAACTGGGGAGACGGATACATTCAGGGAACCGACTTCGAGGGATACAACTGGTTTGCTTCTATCTCCAAGCGCATCAATGATGAGCATCAGCTTACGCTGACGGCTTTCGGCGCTCCGCAGGAACATGGACAGCGCAGTTCCTCATACGGAGGTCTTACGCTGGCCGACTGGAAAATGGTGGAAACTGTTTATGGCGTGAAAGACCACAAATACAATCCTACTTTTGGTTATCGTTCCAACGGTGAGGCATACAACTCTTACCGTAATAAGTATCATAAGCCGCAGATCAGCTTGAACCACCAGTGGCAGATAAACTCCAAATCATCACTCAGTACGTCCTTGTATGTGTCATTGGGACGTGGTTCCGGCTTCTCAGGTCAGGGAAATACAGAATTCTCTCCCTATTCCTATTCCTCTTGGAGAGGGGCTTATAAAGGTACGCTGTACGACACTTTCCGCCGCAGTGACGGAACGTTCGACTATGCTGCCATCGAAGAGATTAACCGTACGAGCCAGTACGGTTCTGCCATGGTTGCGGCACGTTCCAACAACAGTCACGACTGGTACGGATTGCTTTCCACCTATACCACTAAGATAGGGCAGAACTTTGACTTCTACGGTGGTGTGGACTACCGTTATTATAAAGGTGTACACCGCAATGAGATTTCCGATCTTTTCGGCGGTTCCTATTATCTCGACTCCGAGCGTGGAAATGTGGATCCGAAGAATAATATACATGCGTCCGATCCCAACTGGCGTTATCAGAAATTGGGTGTAGGCGATGTTGTTTTCCGCGATTACGACGGATTTGTGATGCAGGAAGGCGGATTCTTCCAATTGGAATATAACAAAAACCGTCTGTCGGCATTTGTGGCAGGTTCGCTTTCCAATACGGGGTATTGGCGTTACGACCGTTTCTACTACGACAAGGAGCACGCCAAGTCTGATGTGGTGAACTTCCTGGGCTTCACAGCCAAAGGTGGTGCTAACTACAATTTCAATGACAACCACAATGTGTTTGCCAATGTAGGTTATATCAGCCGCGCTCCCAAATACTCTTACGGCGCGTTCATGACAGCCGACAAGAGCAACGTCCTGAACAAGGAAGCGGTGAACGAGAAAGTGTTCTCGGCAGAGCTGGGCTACGGTTTCCGCAACTCTTGGATTACCGCCAATCTGAACCTCTACTACACCCGTTGGATGGACAAGACCATGACGAAGAGCGTGACGCTGGACAATCAGCAGAACGGTAACATCAATATGGCGGGTCTTGCCGCTTTGCACAAGGGTGCCGAACTGGATGTCAAAGTCCGTCCTTTCCGTTGGCTGGAGCTCACCGGTATGGTTTCTCTGGGCGACTGGAAGTGGGATAGCGATGCCACAGGCTACGTGTATGACGAGATGGGCAATGCCATGACCAAAGCCGGAACAGTGACTACTCCCGGTGCGGAAGATCATGCCAAGGCTGTTGTTAAGATGAATGGTGTACGTGTGGGTGGTTCGGCACAGACTACGGCTGCTGTGGGAGCCAACGTAAACATCACTAAAGCATTGCGTGTAGGCGCAGACTGGACCTACTACGGACGCAACTATGCATACTATGCCGTAGACGGCACGATCCTTTCTGTCGGAAAAGAGACGGCAGTGGCAGAGCCCTGGAAGATACCTGCTGCAAGCCAGTTGGACATGAACGCTTCGTATCGTTTCAAGTTTGGCAAGCTGGATGCCGTTCTTTCCGGTAATGTGAACAACCTGCTGAACTATCAGTACATCTCCAAGGCTTGGAACCCAAGTAGTGCGAGTGCAGTGGCTACATCCGATAATGTATATGTGTTCTATTCTTTCGGACGTACATATAACATAAGATTGAAAGTTAACTTCTAAAACGAAAAAACATTCACGATATGAAGAAGAAAATATTCGCTTCGATAGCGTTACTGGCTCTGTTGACTGCTTGTGACGACCATTACGATGATCAATTCAACATCAATCCCGGCATTACCGACGTAAAGGACATTGCCATGACACTGGCTACATCCGACTACGGCAGTATCTCCAAGCTGACCGCCAACCAGGAACTGGCACTTTCCAAAGACCCTGAGGGGAAGACGTTTGTAAAAGCCTTGGAAGCAGTAGGCACCAACCACTATTTTACGGAGGAAGCTCCGGCGGAAGATTACGTTCCCGCCTATCTGAAGTCCAAATACCCCAATGCCGATGCAGGCTCCAAGTTTGTGGTGACCTACAAGCTTTTCGACCCGTCGGACTATATGGACGATTTCAAGAAACTGTCCACTTATGATTTGACAGAGGAGGATTACAAAACGGTATGGGGCGAGAGTGTAAAGGCTTCTTTCCTTTCTCCGTCCACATTGAAGAAGATTCCGGTTTTGCTGACCGCTGCTGTCAGCAATCCTACTGACGGTGAGATGAAGGTGGTGAACTATGCTTACTCCAACTTAGAACCCAGTTCGGGAGAAGGACTGGCAACTGTCTATCAGCTTACCAAAACGTTGGACCAAGAAGGTGGAAGATATGTGATAGCTGCTAAGGGAAAAGACGGAAAATATTATCCGTTTGGAAAGTTGGACAAGGACTCGTATTCTTTTGGTTATATGAATCCTGCCCCGATAGCCGTTGGAGAAAACAATGTTATCAGTACAGAGGACGGCAGCGGCTGGGTTATAACCATTGCAAAGAGTGCAAATGGTTATACAATGCTTAATCCGCTGGAAAAATACATCTATCAGCAAGGGACGTACAACAGCTTTAATGTAAGCAGCAAGCTGCCTGATGAAGGAGCCGAATGGGCGTTTAAGAGCAATGGCGATGGAACTTTTGCCGTATCCAACGTGGAAAAGGGAAAGACTATCAAACTGACCTATACTAATAGCAAGTTCTCATTTGGTTCTTATCCGGCTGATATGTTCGAAGGAAAAGTTTATTGGACTGAAACAGTAGCAGAAAATGACGGAGGCTTCAAGGTGCATAACGTATCCGATGGCGGTGCTCCAAGTGCTATTTGGACCTATGACAGTAAATATAAATATTGGAAAGCTACCGGGTATATCATGGGAAAAAATTATGCTACGGAAAGCTATCTTATTTCTCCGGAAATAGATCTGACAGCAGCAAACAATCCACAGCTTTCTTTTGATGCAGCTCTGAATTATTTGAAAGGTGCGGATGCATCGGCTGTCTTAGGAGTAAAGGTATCCGAGGATTATACGGGAGATTATGCAACGGCTACATGGGAAGATGTTGAGGTGCCTAATTGGCCTGCCGGAAACAGTTGGGACATGGTAAATACCGGTGGTATAGACCTGTCGGAGTTTAAAGGCAAAAAGATACATTTTGCGTTGAAGTATACAAGTACCGACAAGGGAGGTACCACTTGGGAAATGAAGAACTTCCTTGTAGAAGAGAAAAATGATTATTGGGATGTATCTCTCTATAAAGAAATTCTGGACAATGACGTTGTAGAGACCCGTTCTCTTGCCGCCACTCGTGCCACTACCGTTTCTCCTACGGCTTCTGCGCTCTACGTGTACGACGGTGAGAACAAGACATGGAAGCCATACACTCTGAAAGAAGCCAAACTGCTTGTGGCAGAGCCTGCTCTCTACGAATCATTGGGTGCAGACATGATTGAGAAACCGGAAGCTGTGTTGCCCACCTATCTGAAACAAAAATACCCTTACGCTGCTGTGGGTGACATGGTTGCGGTGGTCTACAACAAGAAAGCCGATACGCCTGTGGTTGCCGAATACACGCTGGGAGAGGACTGGACAGAGACAACTTCCTGTAAGCTCGTCACTACCACCTTTACGCAGGATGCCGAGGGCATCAGTGTTGAGGCAAGCATGTATCTGAACGAAACGTTCAAGAAGGATATGGGCAGCTTTACTATTCAGGACATATTCCTCAATGACGTGAACTGGGTATGGAAGTTGGACTCTTACGGCTATATGAAGGCATCCGCCTATGCCAACAAGGCTAATCATGCAGCCGAAAGCTGGCTCGTGTCGCCCGTTATGAACTTCAAGAAATCGAAAGCACCCGAACTGTTGTTCGACCATGCCTGTCGCTTCCGCACTGAAACTCCTTCCGATAACCTCAATGTAATGGTATCCACCGATTACTCCGATGATGTGAAAACCGCTACATGGACAGCCCTGACAGTGGAAAACTGGACAGATGGCACGAAGTGGGACTTCATAAGCAACAAGATAGACCTGAGTGCCTACAACGGACAGAAAGTCACCATTGCCTTCAAGTATGTCAGCACCGATAATGTTGCTCCTACCTGGGAGGTACAGAACGTGGTAGTTCGTGAAAAAGTGACAGAAGGAGAGGGAGAAGAAGGCGGAGATGCCGAAACTCCTGCCGAATAAATAAAGACGACGCTTAGGCGGAGCGGAACATTCCGCCCCGTCCGGGCGTCATAATTCAGAGTTGTATTCTTTAATACAGAAAATCAAAAAGAAAAATGAAAAAGATAAGCAATATATTAGGATTGTGGCTGTTGATGCTTGCAATGGTTACGGTGGTTGCATGCGAAGGTTCCGATGCGCCCTATAACGGATACGTTGAAACAACGCAGGACAATGCCGCCACACTCGTGTTGAAAGGTTATGAAAATCCGCAGGCAGGATTTACGGTGTTCGAGCCGGACGGTTTCCAGTCTCCGTTCTACATTCAGGACAAGACATTCTACGGCAAGCAATACGCCTTTGTGAAGAGCACCTCGACCCGTCTGGACGAGATGAAAACCCGTCCCGAAGCCGATGCCTGGCAGGCTGACGGTGTTCCCGTAGTGGACGGCGCCACCTATTGGGCACATACGGAAACGCTGGCTGCCCACCAATACGTCAAGTTCCGCGTGTGCAGCATCAGCGGCAACAATGTCACAATAGAATATGTGGTAGAGGAAGACGTAAAGCCCAATGCCAATGCCAACGCCAAGGACAAAAGCGGCTATTCGCTCAACCTTGAGATACCCCGCCTGAACGAAGCCAACGTTTTCGTGGCACATTCGCTGAAAGTGAACGGCGCGGAGCTGCTGAACTACGCTTTGGAGTGGGACGACACAAAGAAGCACTCCTCATGGGTGGCTTTCGCGTTCGATGAAACAACCCGCAAGGCAGGCGATGGAGTGAAGCGCAAAGACAATTTCGTCGTCGACCCCTTGCTTCCCGAAGCCATGCAGGTCACCGATGAACAGCACAAGAGCGATGGCTTTGACCGCGGACACATCTGCGGTTCTGCCGACCGTCTTTTCACGCAGGAAGCCAACGACCAGACATTCTATTTCAGCAATATGTCTCCCATGATACACTCCTTCAACAGTCCTTACTGGGCTGAATTTGAGGAACAGGTACGCAAGTGGGGCGGTGCGGAAAAAGACTTCACCACTACTTACAGCAAGCTGTACGTGGTTAAAGGCGGTGCGCTCAATGAACTGCTGGTCAGCTACACAGGTCAGAAGAATGGCGGTGACAACATAAAGCCTACGACCGATGCAAACGGCTTTACCAAAGGCGGGCTGGCTTGTCCCAAATACTACTTTATGGCCGTCCTCTCCGAAACGGACGGTGCATATCATGCCATTGGTTTCAGAGTGGAGCATAAGGAATACAGCAAAGCGCCTACATTGGAGGAGCTGAAAGCCAGTGCTTTGAGCATTGATGAGTTGGAGGAAAAGACCGGAATCGATTTCTTCTGCAATCTGCCGGATGATTTGGAAAATACAGTAGAAAGCAGTATGAATCTGGACGATTGGGCATGGTAATTGTCCTGCCGGTTACTTTCATAATATAAAATGAATTAGTCAGAACTTATTCTGCCGGTTACGAATAAAAAGAGAAAGGGTGACGCCCCAATAAAATTCAGCTGCTTTGAATGGCAGAATGATAACTGAATTTGATTTGGGCATCACCCTTTCTCTCTTTTAAGCATCTCTTGTCTCTTTCTTACTCTTCAGACTTTTCTTATTTTTCCCGATGCTTCTTTCCGGTTCTTTTTCCCGGCTCTTCTTTCCGGTTCTTTTTCCCGGCTCTTCTTTCCGGTTCTTTTTTCCGAGCTCTTCTTTCCGGGCTGTCCGCCTACCACTTCTCCCTCTTCACCTCGAAGCAAGGGCATTGCTTTGTCCATTCCATGGGTTCCACCTCGCCGTTGCCGTTGAGGTCGGGGCTCAGGTCGCGATGTCCCACCACTTGGGCGCCGGGATAGTCCAGCAGCAGCGTCCTGACGAGGACGCGGAGCGAATGGCGTTGCCACTCGGTGCGAGTGTCTTTGGGCATGCCGTAGTGGTCCAGACCGCCCTCATAACAGATGCCTATTGAGTGGGCGTTGTAGCCGCGGGCATGTGCTCCGGGGCGTTCGGGGGAGCGGGTGGTGAGTATGCGGCCGTCGCGACGGATGTAGAAGTGATAGCCTGTGCCGTCGAAACCGCGTTGGCGGTGGGCGGCTTCCAGTGCCTGCTCCGTAAAGGGGCGGTCTTCGCACGTGGCGCTGCAATGGATGATGATCAGGGTGATTGTACGCATGGGAATGAGGAGATAGGAGTGAGGAACGATGAGTGATGAGTTACATGGGCATGGCTTTGGCGCCTACTGCGCCGAGAACGGCCGATGCTACTGCGATTACGATTTTGAGGAACTTGTCCCACCAAGATGATTTTGTTGCCATAGGAGTTTTGATTTTTTTGATTATTAATTAATTGTGCGAATCAGTATTTGAATTAAGTTTATAACCTTGCAAGTAATGAATGCTTTCACCACAGAGTACACAGAGCGCATAGAGTTTTACAGAGTGCATAGAGTTTCACAGAGTTTTACAGAGTGCACAGAGTTTCACCGAGTGTTAATCTTGCTACTCGATAGTATCTGTCATTCAGAGCGTAGCGAAGAATCTACTCTCTCATGTCAATACTCTCTCATGTCAATACTCATCCCAGTATAGGGAGAGCAGATTCTTCGCTCCGCTCTGAATGACAGAATGTTTTGCCTCATAAATAAAATGTTTTGCCTCATAAAATGTTTTGCCTCATAAAAAGAGAAAGACTCTGTGAGTCTCTGTGCCCTCTGTGGTGAAAAAGCTCAAATCCGTATAATAATGAACTATAAATTCAACTACTGATTCGCATTAATTGTGAATGATTGCTTTGCAATTGTGAATTGTTGCTTTGCAATTGCGAATTGTTACCTTGCAATTACGAATTGTTACTTTGTAATTGCGAATTGTTGCTTTGTTCCCCCCCCCTCATACACAGGGAGAGGGGGAAACCGGATAGCTTTCCTTGCGGGACTTATCCCAGCGGATCTTGTTCTTCTCCGCCGTCACCGCTGCCGCTGCCACCGCCACCGGAGGGACCGTCCTCTTTGGGGTTGTAGAGGCTGAACGCCACGTTGTTGGGGCTGCCTTTGGTGGTGGCTCCGGAGTCGTTGACAAGGCGCAGACCGCTGTCGGTGAGGAAGCGGATGTTCACTTTGTCGATGTTCTTTACGGTGCATTCTTCCGAGCTGGCGGTTCCTTTGCTGTGGAAAGTGGTGTAGAACACACCGAGGCCGTCCAGTTTTACGCTGTCGCCGTCTGTCAGCTTGCGTTTGATGTTGCGTACGAGGGCGGTGACCACGTGTTCCACGTCTTCGGCGGACATGCCGCCCAGTTCTTCAATCTCTTGCGCGATGCGCTTGGTGTTGTACAGGCGGGAGTTGTTGGCTTTCCGCTTCAGGTAGTACAGTTGCGGGGAAGTCTTGTCACCGACTTTCTGATAGCGTTGCACAGGTTCTACGATGATTGCCATAATGAAGTTAGTTTTTTTAGAATGTCGTTAATACTGATTGATTGTCTCTGACGGTTGGAGGAGAAGAAGTCTCCGCGGCGATATTCCTTACCTCGTTTCGTTGAAACAAAGATACGGCAGAGGAAAGGCGGAAAATACGATTCGGTAAGGTTGGGTAAGGTTTAGTAACGATAAGTACGCTTTAGTAACGATAAGTATGCCTTAACAGTGCTGTGCATGCCTTAACAAATGCTGTGCATGCCTTAACAATACTGTGCATACCTTAACAAATGCTGTGCATCCATTAGTAATAATATATAGGTTGTTTCCTTTTATTTCTCCGGTAGTTGTATTTTTTTTGCTCCGATATTGTATTAATTTATAATAATCATGCAAATAATAACCAAAAAGTGTTATCTTTGAGCATCTTTCTTTCTGAAAGGGGAGTGAGGTATGTGTTTTTTGAGGGGTTTTCCCTTAGGTGTTTTTGTGTAAAGTTGATAAGATATTTCCTCACATAAACTAAAAAAATATAACAGATCAATGGATAAATGTCCTGTATGTGCCTGCCTCATGAAGCGGGATTTGGAAGAGGCCGCCGATCCTTATGAATTTCTCGATGAGAACTTTTCTATTTCCGGTATTCTTGACAATTTGGATAAACTCTCCCCGAAAGAACTGAAATGTGCCTGTTGCCTGTTTGGGACGGCATTGCAGCAAGCCCGCAAGAAGAAAAAAAGAAAGTGGTATCGGAGATGAATTTCTCCGGGTTTGATTGCTTATCTCGCTGAAAATCACTATCTTTATGTCTCCAATTCGAATGAAAATTACACTAATGGAGACTCTGTATGGGAAAGCCCGATGAAGATATTGTAGAGAAAGCCTTTGTGGTGCGCAGCTACGGCAAGGGCGAATTGGCAAGCATGTATATAGACGGTGTGCAGCAGCAGACAGCCGTCAAGCAGTTCAACGAATGGATACGTACCGCGCCCGGACTGGAGCAGCAGTTGCAGGAAACGGGCATGGCGCCTACCGCACGACGGTACACGCCCGCACAAGTGCGGCTCATCATAGGGGTGCTGGGAACACCATGACCCCATGTTTCGCAGAATGAATGTTTTCCGTTTCGCAGGACGAAACTTCCCGCTTCGCAGGACAAAACTTTCCATTTCGCAGGACAAAACTTTTCATCCCGTAGGACGAAACTTACCGTCTTACGGGATGAAATTATTTATCCCGCAAGGGGAAATTATCTGTCTCACAGGAAGAAATTCTTTTATCCTGCAGGAGGTTTGTATCTTTTTCGGGCTTATTTTATTGTACGGGGTGTATTATTTCTTTAATCATTCGTTGAATGATGGGGAGCATCGGAGGGATGTCCTCTTTCAGGGTTTTGAATACGATTTCTGCATCCATTTCAAAATAGTGATGAGCTATTTTGTCTCTCATTCTCATAACTCCGATCCAGTATATTTCGGGGTAATGGATAAGTAGTTCTCCCTGAGTTATTTTATCTAATCCTTTTACGGCTTCCCCAAGTGCTATCAAGTTCATGCAGATAGCATCCAAGCGCAACATTCCGTCCGGCGACATCAGAAAGTCGTCCGCGGTATTGGCTACAGCAGCACGTTCGGTTATCAGTAACAGTGCATCTTGGATGTTATATAGGCTGTCGAGTGCTAATTCCTTGTCATACATAGATGCTTTCTTTTAGAATTCGTTGTTTCAGGCGGCTGTTCATGCGTTCGCGTATTCTTATCAGGTCTACCGGACTTCCCAGTAGGTTTTCCAGTTCGCTTTGGATACGTTCAAGCGTGAGGAGTGAGGGGGCGTCTCCTTCGTAGCAGATGTCAACATCACTGTGTTCCGTCTGTTCTCCGCGGGCTACGGAGCCGAAGATACCGAGACGTCTCACGCCGTATTTGGCGGCAGAGTGTGCCTTGTAGATACGGAGCAGCTCTAATATTTCGGTAGTCGATTTCATGGGATGATGCTTTTATATATTGCTTGCGATGTTCGTACATCGTACACAAAGATACGAATAGTTTTGAGAAACAGCCTTGTTTCTTTTGTTTTTATTTTTCCAAAGAGCCCCCGCCCGTCGAATTGTCGGGGCGAGGGTTCATTTAGGGTTCATTTCCTTATAGCCCCTGTTTACCTTGCCTTTTTCTGCGTTTTCGGTACTTATCTTTCTGTTTCACAACGAGTTCTTGTTCAACGGCCTTTCTCAGGTAACGTTTGGCTGTGGACACAGATATGCCGAGTTCTTTGGCGGCATTGATGAAGTCGATGTAAGAAAAAATCCTCGGTAATTTCTTGAGAACGTCTTCAAACTGGTGGAATTTACGCATGGCTACCGGCGGGTGTCCGGTGTCGGGCAGCGAAGTGCCCAGCAGCAGGCTGTGCTCGATGACGGTGGCTATAATCTGCATGGCGGTGTCGAAGTCGGCATCGGTGCAGCAGTATTCCTTGGCATAGCGGTAGTCGTCCCACTTGCGGAAGATGGTGAGGATGGACGCGAGGCGCATGGCAAGCAGTCCATGACGGAAGACGATGCTGGTGGGGAACTCCTTTCCTTCCACCAGGGCCGACTTGAGCCACACGCCGAACTGTTGCGTATGGCGTTCCCATTGTCCGGGGGTGAAGGTGACGAGGGTGGGGGATTCCAGCAGCAACTTGTGCATCTCGAAGAGTTTCTTTCCCAGCGTATGGAAGTGTTCGCGCAGATCCACGCGTCCTTCGCCGGGGGCACACGTCTCCCAATGGGGGTTGAGCTGGCGGGTGTAGATGAGGAAACGACTGTACAGACCGTTTTCGTGGCTGCGGAAGAAGCCGGTGAACTGCTCCGGTGTGCCGGACATGATGAGTGCCAGGTGGGGACGGGGAACGACTATCGGGTCGCCGTCTATCTTGTACGACTGTGAGATTTCCTCGTGGTGGGCAGCCTTGCAGAGGATGTCCTCATACTTGCCGTAGTCCTGTGCGAGCGAGGAGATGAGGGTGTTGATTTCGGTGGACGACATGTGGCAGCCGAGTTCGCCGTTGGTGGCGAGCTGCTCCAGCAGACGGCTCTTGCTGGTGGTGGAGGAGGTCTTCAGGTATTTGGCTTTGGGTTCTTCGGGCTTCTTGTCGGAGTCGGGAGAACGGTGTTCGCGCAGTGCCTGATGTACTTCGGCTTCCCATGCCATTTGGGCTTTCTCGAAGGCTTTCTTCTGATCGCGACGCTGGCGGTCGTAATATTCCTGGGTGGCATCGAGCAGGCTGAGGATGAATGCCACGACGCCCTTTCCGGCTGCTGCGTTTGCCACGAGGGCATGGTAGAAGTGGGAAGAGTAGAGGGCGTTCTTGTAGAAGAAGCTGACACCGGGGAAGAGGGCGCTGCAACAGTTAAGGCTGCCAAGCAGCGTGATGTCGCGTTCGCGCGGGTCGGAAGCGTATTGCACACAGTCTTTCAGGAATTGGGGCAGACCGCTGTATGCGCTGTCGGGAATGTAGGGAGACTGGGCACGAAGTTCGTTGTTTTTTTCCAACAAATCTTCTTCTTCGGAGCCCGCATCGGGCGGCTCGGCGGGGTCATAAGGGAAATGAACCCTATTTGAACCCTCGCCGGGAATTTCCGTTTTTTGCGGAAGGGAGTCAATGAATTGATAACCAGCGGTTATGCGTTGACGGATGTCTTCGGCTGTGAAATCGGTTGCAGCATAGCGGCGGATGAAGAGGCTGATAACTTCTTCCAACTCCTTTTTTGAAAAACCTTTACTGCGAGACACACGACCCAGCTTCAACGCAAGGTCGTTTCGCTCACCACGACGGAAGGGGTTGCGGTGCTCAAAGTCGTTGAGGAATTGCACCAGAAAACCGGGAGCTGTTGCTCCTGATGCTGATTTTTCTGAGTTTGTCACTCCTGAGTCTGTCACTTCTGAGATTGCTCCTCCTGAAACAGTTCTTCCTGAGTCTGTCACTTCTGAGATTGCTCCTCCTGAAACAGCTTTTCCTGAGTCTGTCACTTCTGAGATTATTCCTCTTGAAACAGTTCCTCCTGCATTTGCTGCTGTTTCTGAAATTGTTCCCGCTTCCTTTCCCGTTTCTTCTCCCCACTGCATCTTGAAAGTCTCCGCATCGGGATTGTAATACGCATCTGCGTCCCACGAATAGAAGCTGGGTTGTGTCAGGATCTTGCATTTGGAGTCGTAGTTGTGTGCGGCATGCCGGCTGACGGCTTCTCCTACGGCGGCATAAAGCTGCTCATAGTTCCGCATCACATCTTCGGCTGCCACGCGTACAAACGCCCGTACGCCGTTCTGCGAGAAACTCTTGTGCACCACTGTCACGTAGGGCAGTTCGCAGAGCAGCCGGCACACTTCGGCGGTGCGCAGCAGGGTGTGGTCCATGTCTATCTGGAGCAGTCCGCTGTGCTTGACGAGGTTCTTCACTGCGTGTCCGCCGCTGCACACTCCGGCGGGTACGATGCAGGGCATCCCGTCCTTCACCCTCTGCGCTTCGGCTTCATGCCCCGGCAGGGCGGCAAGGCGGCGGTATTCCTCCACCTGCGCCTTGAATGTGTTGCTACGCACTTTGTTTACATACTCTTGCAGACTGATGGTCTGTGATTGTTTGCTTCGGACTGAGCCGAACTCGGAGATTTTCACTTCTCCTTCCGTACATGTAATTGCCATGTCTTGTTTTTATAAAATGAATACTTATTGAAGCAGACTTCTGCTCCCGCCGCTTGCAATTTATGGCGGAGGGAGAGAATATGTCCGTTCAATGTTTATTACCGCAAATGTACTGAAAATAAGATAGATGCTTTGTCCTGTTTATACACTTTACGCCACCTATTGCGGTGTGCTGCAACACTTTGCCTTTGTAAATATGTATAAACATCGTTTTGGCCGTTATTTGTGCTTTGTTAACGATTCAGGGACTTTTCCCGCTCTTTTTCCCTCTGTTCCAGCTTTTTTTCGTAGGCCTTAATCAGCTTCTCGCAGTTTTTCACTATACGCTTCAGCGTGTGATAGGCTTCGTCGCTCACCTCATACTTCCCGTCGGTTACGGTTTTGATACACTCCATGGCTTTTCTGACATGCTTCAGATATGCCCAACCTTCTTTTTTTTAGTTTCCATCATAATGAATTATTTTTAGGATAAAGGCGGCAAAGGTATTTAATTTTTTTTCATTGCAGCGAACTTCTGCTTCCGCTTTTCCGTCATGCCTTGCATACGGTGCACTTCTCTTTCTGCTCTTCCCTCATGCCTTGCATACAGTGAACTTCTGCTTCTGCTCTTACATACGGTGCACTTCTCTTCTGCTGCTTTTCCGTTACACCTTATTATATAATACATCTTTCTGCTTCAGAATAATTTCTTAAAAAATGTAGCAGAATTGTAATGCTTTTACATATATTTTTGCGTACCTTTGCAAGTGTTTTAAGAAATATAACATTTTTCAAAAACCAATTAGAAACAATTATGTTAAAAAGAATGAGAGTTATTTTTACGCTGATGCTGGTCTTGGCGGCTATGGGCGTAAATGCACAGGTCACCACCTCGGCCATTAGCGGCAAGGTGACCGACGAACAGAATGAAACTGTAATCGGAGCGACGGTTATAGCTGTTCATGAACCTTCGGGCACACAGTATGGCGCTGTCACCAACGTGGACGGACGCTATACGATGCAAGGTATGCGTACCGGCGGCCCGTACAAACTTACAGTGTCCTACGTGGGCTATCAAAGTGCCGCCTTTACGGGCATCATGCTGGAACTGGGTAACACTTATACACAGAATGTGAAACTGACTCCCAGCTCGGAACTGCTGGACGAAGTAGTGGTGGTGGCAGAAGCCAAAGCCGCTGCCGGAGCCGGACAGAACTTCTCACTGGGAAAGATTGAGAACACACCCACCGTAGACCGCAACGTCTACGACATCGTGAAGAACATGCCCTTTGCCATGCCTTCCAAAATCGGCGGTATGACGTTTGCAGGCTCCAACAATCGCTACAACAGCTTCCAGATAGACGGTACGGTGAGCAACGACGTATTCGGCCTTGCCTCTTCAGGAACCAACGGAGGACAGACCGGAGCCAACCCCATCTCAATGGATGCCATTCAGGAAATACAGGTAGTAGTAGCACCCTTCGACGTTCGCCAAAGCGGATTCACTGGCGGCGGCATCAACGCCATCACCAAGCAGGGTACGAACACCACCAAAGGATCGGCCTACACCTACTTCAACAACCAGTTCATGTATGGCAAGTACAGCGCCGTACGCGACTATGCCAAGAGCGAACTCGGACAGCAGTTCACACGCACCTTCGGCGGCACACTGGGCGGAGCAATCGTGAAGGACAAACTGTTCTACTTCGTAAGCGCCGAAGCACAGAAAGAGTCTTATCCCGCCAGCATCTATCCGGGATACATCAACTCCTACCTCACTTCGGCCACAGCCAAGCAGATTGCCGATAAATACAAGGAATATACAGGCATCGACGAAGCCTACTCACAGCGCGACGTAGACCGCAAGTCCTTCGGCTTGCTGGCACGTGTGGACTGGAACATCAATCAGGACCACAAACTGGCACTGCGCTACCAGCACAACAACTCCTTCGATGACAACTATTCTCCCGGAGCATACTCCTACGTGTTCAACAACAGCGGCTACCGCATGAACAACAAGACCAACTCCATCGTTGCCGAACTGAACTCACGCCTCGGACAGAACCTCTACAACGAGTTCCGCGCCTCGGCCAGCTTCGTTCGCGACAACCGCGAAGTGGCCTATCAGGGACCCACCGTACAGATTGAAAACGTGAAAGGAAACGACGGCAAAACCAACATCACCGCCAACATCGGTACGGAATTCTCCTCCGGAGCCAACAAACTGGATCAGGACATCTATACCTTCGAGGACAACCTCTCATGGTATTTGGGAAGCCATACGATGACCTTCGGTACGCACAACGAAATCTACCGCATGAGCAACCTCTTCATTCAGGCCGTAAACGGTTCATGGTACTTCAACTCTTTGGACAACTTCCTGAACGATGCACCTTATAAATATACGTATAAGTACACCAACCCCGAACTGACAGGCGGTGACCTCCGCTACGCCCCCATCATGAAGTCGGGACAGTTCGGCTTCTATGCACAGGACAAGTGGAACATCAACACCAACCTTGAGTTGACCTACGGTATCCGCTTTGACATCCCCTTGCTCTTCAACGACCCCACAACGAACGAAGCCTTCAATACATTCGCTGCCGACAACGACATCACATCGCGCGTAGGCGAAATGCCGGGCGCCAAAGTGCTGGTTTCTCCGCGCGTAGGCTTCCGCTGGTATACGGACGACTCTCACAAGACACTGATCCGCGGCGGTGTGGGCATCTTCACCGGACGCGTACCTTTCGTTTGGTTGTCCAACGCCTACAACAATACGGGCATGGAGTCCATGGGTACTACCATCGAACCCAAACAAGGCAACAACCACACCAATACGGCCCCTTCACTGGCACAATATGCCAAAGATCCTATGGGAGCAGCCACATCGGTGGAAACCGGAGCTTTGAGACCGGACATCGTTACCGTAGACAAAGGCTTCAAGTATCCGCAAGTGTTGCGTGCCAACCTCGCACTGGAACAACGCCTGCCGGGTGACGTGAAACTGACTCTGGAGGGTATCTACTCCAAGACCATGAACAACGTGTTCTTTGAGAATCTCGCACTGAACAACAACGGCGAGAAGGTATATGCCATCCCCGGTGTGGAAGCATCTGCCGCTCCTTTCTACTCCAAGACCAAGAGCAATTACTACTCCATCGTGAACCTGAGAAATACGAACAAGGGCTATACCTACGCTTTCTCCGCTTCATTGGCGAAGAGCTTCGACTTCGGTCTGGACATGTCGGCATCTTATACCTTCGGACGTTCCAAGTCTGTGAATGACGGTACAAGCTCGGTGGCTTACTCCAACTGGAAGTATAACTACTCCCGCGACACCAACTCCGAAAACGAACTCGGCTTCTCCAAGTTCGATGTTCCTCACCGCCTCATGGCACAGCTCTCTTACACCACTCCGAAGTATCTGAACGGCTGGACAAGCACCACCATTTCCGTTATCTACAACGGTTTCTCCGGTAGCCGTTACAGCCTGACGATGAACGAAGTCAGCGACTTCAACGGTGACGGCCAGAAAGGTAACTCATTGCTTTACATCCCTACCGAAGCCGAAATGGACAACATGAACTTCGTGGATTATACGGATCAGAAGACCGGCAAACTGATTATGAGTGCAGCAGACAGCCGTAAAGCCTTCACCGAATGGGTGAACAACGACGACTATGCCAAGAACCACCGCGGACAGTATGCCGAACGCAACTCCAACCTGAGCAACTGGGAACATGAGATAGACCTGCACTTGGCGCAAACCATCTACAACGCTCAAGGACTGGGCAAACTGGAATTTACATTCGACATCATCAACTTTGCCAACATGCTGAACAAGAAGTGGGGCGCAAGCTACAGCTCTGCCTACAACTTGTCACCGCTGACAGTGGTAAGCCTGAGTACGGATGAAAATGGTAACAGAAACCCGGGTTACGCATTTAATAATGCCAAAATCAACAAGAGTGACATCTCTTCACGCTGGCATGCACAAGTGGGCATCCGCTTGACTTTCTAAAGCCATTTTTTTTGTTTTTCTATATTTTAGTAAAGGCTATTCCGGGAAACCGGGATAGCCTTTTTTAATATACTCTTTCTCTTTTGTATATCCTTTTGCGCTTTAGTATTTCACCGTAAATATCACCGGATTGTGGTCGCTGCACAGATCCAGATCGGGAGAGTAATAGTCGGTGCAGTCCAGTTTGGACGAATGGAAAGCATAGTCGATGCGCAGCATGCGCTTGGCGTAGCGGTAGGTGTACATATATCCATGTCCGCCTGTCTTGAAACCGTCTTGGAGGATTCCGGACAGTTGGCGGTAGGTGTAGGACGAGGGTAGGGAGTTGAAGTCTCCGCACACCAGTACGGGGTGCGGACTGGCGATGACAAGGCGGACGATGCTGTCGGTTTGGGCGGCACGCTTCACGAAGTTCTCGTGCAGGGTTTCCGCAGCATCCTGTACGGCTTGCGCTTCGCGGCGGGTGTCGTTGGCGGCGAGTTCGCGTTCCCACTTCCTGCGGTTCTGACTGACACTGGTGGTCTGCAAGTGATTGTTCAGCAGGCGGAGGGTGTCTGCACCCAGAACAATGTCGCACGCCATGCTGCAATTGGAGCTTCGTGGGTAGGTGATGAAACGTCCTCCCGCAAGCGGGTAACGGCTGAATACGGCAACGGGGAGAATGCCGCGAATGGAGTCGTCCGCAGGAATAAGGGCGTAGGGCCAGTGCGAAAGGGCGCGGCGCAGACTGTCTGTCGTGAAGTGGGGATTGTCACCGAACTCTTGGAAGCAAAGCACATCGACATGACGCTGCTGCATGTAACGGGCTATTTCCTTGCAGGAGTATCCGGTGATTTCGTTGCCGAAATGATGTACGTTGTAGGTGGCTACGGTGAGGCAGCCGCCGGACTTGCCTTCCCGGTTCGGCGCCGGAGCAGTGGCAGGTACATCATCATCGGTGGAACCGAACCGGACGACTGCCGTCAGATATTCCCAGTTGAAGAAGAAGGCTGCCAAAGGAATGATAGCCCACTTCTTGCGTGCCAGCGCCCAGCAAAGGGCTGTTATCAGGCAGGACACCAGTAATATCGGTACGGCAAGTCCCAGCAGGGGCATCACCACAGAGCTGTCCGGATGATAATGTCCGGAACGGGATGCTGCAATGGTAACGGCAGCCAGCATCCACGTGGCACCTACCGGCATCCAACGCAAGAGTCCTTTGACAGCGGATTTTCCCATAAACGAGATTTTAGGGGTTAGTGATTAGTGATTAGGGTTTAGTGATTAGTTTTTACTTTGTCACTGCATTAATCACTTTCCCGTCCAGAAACGCTTTCACATTGTCCAGCATGATCTGCATGAGGCGTTCGCGTGCTGCGGCGCTTGCCCATGCGATGTGTGGGGTGATGTAGCAGTTCTTGGCGGTGAGCAGCGGGTTGTCGGGGCGGGGCGGCTCTTGTGAGAGCACATCCAGTCCGGCGGCAAGGATAGTGCCGTTGTTCAGGGCGTCGGCAAGGTCTTGTTCATTGATGAGCGGGCCTCGTCCGGTGTTGATGAGGATGGCGTTGGGCTTCATCTGCTTCAGGCGGGCGGCATTAACCAGTTCGCGGGTGGAGTCGGTGAGGGGACAGTGCAGACTGATGATGTCGCAGTTGGCAAAGAGTTCGTCGAGCTCCGTCTTTCTGATTTCGGGGGGAAGCTGGAAGGTGGATTTGGAGGTGTAGGCATGCACTTCCATGCCGAAACCGATGGCAATGCGGGCGGTGTTGTAGCCGGTTTGTCCCAAGCCGATGATACCGATCTTCTTGCCGCGCAGTTCAATGAGCGGAGTGTCCCAGAAGCAGAAGTCGGGATTGCTGCTCCAACGGCCCTTGCGCACTTCGTCGGTGTAGTGCTGCACTTGCTGGGCTATGTTGAGGATGTGCGCAAAGACCATTTGGGCTACGGAAGGGGTGCTGTATGCCGGGATGTTGGTGACGACAATGCCCCGTTCTTTGGCAGCGGCAATATCGACAACGTTGTATCCGGTGGCAAGGACGCCGATGTATTTCAGATGGGGCAGCGCAGCTATGGTATCTGCGTTGAGCACAACTTTATTGGTCAGCAGAATATCCGCTCCGGCAGCGCGTTCCGGAACTTCCGAAGGTGCAGTGCGGTCGTAAACACTGCACTCTCCCAAACTTTTCAATTCGTCCCAGGAAAGATCTCCGGGATTGGCGGCATAACCGTCGAGAACTACTATTTTCATGATTATCGGTGATTTGGTGTTAATACTTAATGCTTACAGTTTAATCTTATGCTAAGTGCCTCCTGTCCCTAATCATTCCCTTTCTTTCCCCATAGGGCTTGCATCCTTTCTTTGTGCTTTTGTTCGGCGGGGTTGTCCTGCGGTTGCCAGATGCGGTGGTCTTTCAGGTCGTCGGGCAGGAACTGCTGGCGGACAAAGTTGCCGGGATAGTCGTGGGCATATTTATAGTTGTCGCCGTAGCCAAGCTGTTTCATCAGTTGGGTGGGGGCGTTGCGCAGGTGCAGGGGGACGGGCAGGTTGCCTGTCTGCCGCACCAGGGAGAGGGCATCGTTGATTGCCATGTAGGCGGAGTTGCTTTTGGGGCTGGTGGCGAGGTAGATGGTGGTCTCTGCCAGTGGGATGCGTCCTTCGGGCCAGCCCACTTTCATGATGGTGTCGAAGCAGGCATTGGCAAGCAACAGGGCGTTGGGGTTTGCCAGTCCGATGTCCTCGGAAGCGGAGATGACAAGGCGACGGGCTATGAAAGCGGGGTCTTCACCGCCTTCCACCATGCGTGCCAGCCAGTAGATGGCTCCGTCGGGGTCGCTGCCGCGAATGGACTTGATGAAGGCGGAGATGATGTCGTAGTGCATTTCGCCGTCTTTGTCGTAGGCAAGGGGATTCTGCTGGAGGCGTTCGGTCACCATCTCATCGGTGATGACCACAGGGTCGCCGGCTTCGGACTGCACAACGAGGTCGAGGATGTTGAGCAGCTTACGGGCATCGCCGCCACTGTAACGGAGCATGGCGGTAGTCTCCCTGAGCTCTATCTGCCGTTCTTTCAGTTGGACATCCGTCGTTACGGCACGTTGCAGGAGTTCCAGCAGGTCGTCCTTCTCCAGCGATTTCAGCACGTAGAGCTGGCAGCGCGACAGCAGCGGACGGATCACCTCGAACGAGGGGTTCTCGGTGGTGGCGCCTATCAGTGTCACCGTACCCTGCTCCACCGCACCGAGCAGCGAGTCTTGCTGCGACTTGCTGAAACGGTGGATTTCGTCGATGAACAGTATGGGGCTTGCCTGTGAGAAGAAACGGTTGCTCTTGGCGCGGTCTATCACGTCGCGCACGTCCTTCACACCGCTGGTGACGGCGCTGAGGGTGTAGAATGGCGTTTCCAGCTTGTTGGCTATAATCTGCGCAAGCGTTGTCTTGCCCACTCCCGGAGGGCCCCACAGGATGAAGGAGGAGATGCGTCCTGCGTCAATCATCTTGCGGAGCACCGCTCCCGGTCCTACCAAGTGTTTCTGACCGATGTATTCGTCTAATGTCTTCGGCCTGAGACGTTCTGCCAATGGTTGCATAAATCGCTAAAAGATCATCAGTATCATAAACCGTACTCCGCCTTTCTTCACTCCCGGAATGTCGGTATAGGTGAGGCGGCGTACATATTCTATATGCAGCAACTTGAAGATGTTGTAGATGCCCACGCTGGCTTCGACGTAGGGCGTATGGCCCATGACATGGCTGGTGGGCATGCCGTCGCGCATAGGGAAGAGGAACAGGTCGGAATTGCTGCTTTTGTAGGGGTTGTTCTTGTCGGTCAGTGTGCCCCACATGCCGCGGATGCGGAACATCTCTCTCCACTTCAGCTTCTTGATGAGGGGAATGCGGTTGAAGAGCTTCCCGTTCATGTCGTAGCTGAGGGCGAGCGAGGCGTAACGGTCGTTCAGGAATTCCATGTTGTCGATAAGGTTGAACGATTCGTTGTTCTGGGTGATGTATGAAAGGTTTGCCATAGGCAGGTTCAGCAGCGGGAAGGGGACGGTGTTCCACTGTGCGCCTGCGCGGGCTGTGACGTCCAGCTTGCCCCATGAGCCGAACCAGAAGCGCTTGCGGATGCTGGCTTCCGTAAGGTTGAAGTTGTATTCGCCGCCCAGCACGCCTTTCAGTCCGACGGTGTGCGAAAGGGTGAAGGTGGGCGCATCCAGCGATACGGGTACGCGGCGCTGCTTGGTGTTGACAAACGTCTCACCGGGGGCATAACGCAGGGTCAGACCCAGTTCGGTGGTGGTGATGTCGTGCACCAGTGTGTTCTTCTCGTCCCACTCGCCGGGAGTGGTTCCGTTGTTCTTCCAGTATTGCAGCATGCCGGCAGGCTGGTCGTTGCGGTGGCGCGCCATGGCCTTGACGGAGAAGCCGGTGTTGGTCTCCAGTTCGTAGGTGAGGGTGGCGTCGCGCATGTACGACATCTGGTCTACGGTGGTCCATTTCCAGCCGACGAACATATTGTCCTTGTCCGTTGCCAGATACTTGTCCATGGGAGACATCACGTCGTAGGTGTACTGGAAGGCGAGGTAGTGCTTGGGGAATTCCCAAAGGACGTATTCGCGCTTGTTGAAGGAGTAGGCGGCCTGTCCGGAGTAGAACCATTTCTTGTCCCGCGTGCCGTAGGCCCCGTACCCGCTGAAACTCCAGTGAGGATGCAGGTTGCCGGTGGTCATGCCGCTGAGACGGAAACGGGTGCCGTTCACGTAGTTACTGGTGATCATGGTGTTGATGGGTCCGAAGTCGAACTTGCTGGGGTGCTTTTTGCTGCCCGTCTCCACGAAGTTCTCTATCAGCGCCTTTGCACCGAAAATGACGTATTTGAAGCCCGGTATCTGCTCGATGCGGTTCATGAATACGTCCATGGAGCTTTCCTTCTTGGTGAGTGGCACCTGACGCACTTTGGCCCAGTATTCGTCACTCTTGGCAAGCATGTTGGCTTCCTTGATGACGTTCCCTTTCAGGCGGAAAAGACGGGGTTCTATTTCGTCGAATTTATAGTCGCTGTACTTGGTGGTGCGCTGCACTTCCAGTCCTTGTATGCCTTTCATCAGGGCGAGTTCTACGGTCATGTCGTCGTCGGTGAGCACCCAGTTGCTGTCGGGCAGTTGCTCAAACTGCTGCACGATGTCGAGGTTCTCCACGAAGTTGACGCCTGTCTTTTTGGGCAGGTTCATAATGGCTTTCTTTACGGCGTAGGTGGAGTCTTTCACCACGTACAGGTGTCCGGTGAAGCCGAAGTCCTGTGAGTTCTGGGGCACGAAAGTGAGGTGGACGCATTCTTGCTTGTCCACCATGAGCGTGTCCATGAGGTAGAACTTGTAGAAGCTGATGGCTCCGCGTCCGATGGGGCTGACGAAGCGGCGTTGCAGCAGGCGGATGTCGTCATCGTAGATGTTGACGTCGGAAAAGACGTCGGTGAGGATCGTGCCCAGCATATCGCCTGTATTGAAGAATTCTTCGATGCCGCTGGAGTTCATACCCTCGATAATGGTCTTTTCGCTTTTGGGATTCTTACGGTAGATGGTCTTGGAGGAGGTCTCCTTAATGGAGATGGGCAGGATCATCTTGTTGGTTTTGGGCGATACCTCCACCTGATCCTTGAAGAAGGAGAATTTCTTGTAGATGCCTTTCTCCATTTTCTCCGGCGTGACGTCGTTGACGGACATCTTCATCTTCTCGTACTTCTGGTACTGGTAATAGTCGTTCTCCTCCAGCTTCAGGGCTTTCTTGTTCTCGATGACTTTCTTCATGAACTCTACGGCAGGGTTGTTCTTGCGCGAGTACTTCTCTTTCTTGGGCTTGACAACAACCTCGGAGAGCATCACGTCGGCAGGAGCCAGCTCCACGTTGAGTACTTTTGTGCCAGGGGCGAATTTCACTTTTTTGGTGATGTAACCTATGGCGGAGAATGTCAGTTCATTCCAGCCTTTACGAGTCTCTACCTGGTATTCTCCCTCTGCATTGGAGATGCCTCCCACGCCTTTTCCTTCATATTGTACGGTGATGTACATCAGCGGTTCGTGGGTGAGGGAGTCTGTTATGACCCCTTTTATCTGCGCCGACACACCGGTGGAGACGGATAACAGAAGCAGGAGAAGCAGAGCTATGCTATATATTTGTTTCATACATTTCATAATCAATTTGCAAAGTTAGCAATTTGCAGTTAATCAAGAAGCAAATATTTTTTAAAGAATAAGAGGGATACTTAAGAGAGAACGCGAGCTTTTCTATATCTTTTCTCCGTTTATCAACGTCTGTACGATGCGCTCGGCTGTACGTCCGTCCCAGCGGTCGGGCAGGGTGGTGTGTTTCCAGTCGCCATGCAGCAGTTTGTCGAGAGCGGCGGAGAGGGCAATGGAGTTCTCCCCGACGAGCTCATTGGTTCCGAAACGCCACGTTTCCGGGTGTTCGGCGTAGGTGTTGAGCGTGATGCAGGGCACATCGAGGAAAGTGGCTTCTTCGGCAATGTTGCCGGAGTCGGTCACGATGCCCTTGGCCTGGTTGATGAGGAAGCCGAAGTGCAGATAGCTCTGGGGCGGCAGGATGTGCAGGTGGGGCATGTCAAGCCCCAGTGATTTTATGGCGCGTTCCACGTAGGGATGCATGGGGGCCACGACAGGCATGTCGCCAGCCTTCGCTGCCAGCGTCTGCATCAGGGAACAGAGTATGGCTTTCTTTTCCAGCAGGTCGTGGCGGTTCAGGGTGAGCAAGAGGTAGTTTCCCTTGCGCAGTCCGAGGGTGGAGAACCATAGCGGCTGCATCAGGCGGTGGCGGTTGTAGCGGATGGTGTCGATGAGTATATTGCCCACGTAGTGGATGTATTCCGGTATCATCCCTTCTTGGTTGAGGTTGCGGTTGGCCACCATTCCGGCAGTGAAGAGGTAGTCGGAAATGGCGTCTACGATCGTGCGGTTCACCTCACGCGGCATATTCATATCGAACGAACGCGTACCGGCAATGACATGGGCTACCTTCAGACCACGCTTCTTGGCTACGATGGCGCAGCTCATGGTGGCGGTCATGTCGTCCACCACCAGCACTACTTGGGCGGGATGTCCGTTGAGTTCCTCTTCGAAAGCGAGCATAATGGAAGCCGCCACCCGCGAATGGTCGCGTCCGCTGATGCCCAAGTAAGCGTCGGGCTTAGGCATGGCGAGGTCGGAAAAGAGCGAGGCATCCAAAGTGGTGTCGTCCTGAGGACCGGTGTAGACTATGCGATAGGATATGTTTTTACCCGCTTCTCTGGCTGCGTCTATGGCGCGGCACAGGGGGGCAATCTTCATGAAGTTGGGACGTGCGCCCGATACGATGGTTATTTTCATTGCTCATATAAATTGGTGAGACAAAAATACATTTTCTTAGGGAAATTATTTGTTACTTTGCAAAAAAAGAAATCCTTTCATGCCTACATTTGTTCAGATACTCGACTTTATTGGCACATTTGCCTTTGCCATCAGCGGCATACGCCTTGCTTCGGCGAAGCGCTTCGACTGGTTCGGCGCTTATGTGGTGGGGTTCGTAACAGCCATTGGAGGCGGTACGATACGTGATCTCCTGCTGGATGTCACTCCCGGCTGGATGACAGATCCTATTTATCTGATATGTACCGGACTGGCCTTGCTGTGGGTTATCTTCTTCGGGAAGCACCTCATACACCTGCACAACACGTTCTTCATCTTCGATACTATCGGCTTGGCACTGTTTACGGTGGTGGGAGTGGGCAAGAGCCTCTCTCTGGGCTATCCCTTCTGGGTGGCAATCATCATGGGCAGCATTACCGGAGCTGCGGGGGGCGTGATACGTGATGTCTTCATCAATGAAATTCCTCTCATATTCCGTAAAGAGATTTATGCAATGGCATGCGTGGTGGGCGGTACGGCCTACTGGATATGCGAGCTGGCGGGCATGCACTCCTACGGTTGCCAGGTGATAGGCGGGATGTCTGTGTTCATCACCCGTATCCTTGCTGTGAAATATAAGATATGTCTGCCCATACTCTCCGGAAACGACGGGGAGGAAGAGGGGAAAGAAAGCTGACTTTTAGATGCCTTTTCCGGTGCTTGTGTTTGCCTGTAATGACGGTGTGCTTTCATTACAGGCAAACATTTCTTGTGACCCCAACCTGTGTTCTTCTCTTCATAGGGCCTGTTTTTATTTATCTTATGGTAATATTACTATAATTTAGCGCTAAAATCACCTCTCACGCCCGTTTATGTTGTTTCCGCATCGCCTGAAAACTGCCAAAACAGGGGGTAATATCTGTCAAATGTTAGTTTTCACCCCCAAGACTACCCGTATTCCATCCCTCCTGATTCGGAAATTTCCGTATACTTGCAACCACTAAACCTAAACGAATATTAACCATAAAAAAAATTAGCAAAGTATGAACACTTACAGTTTTAGAAAAGATTTGCTTGCTGTGCAAGAAGAACTGCTTCGCTTTGCATACAAATTGACGTCCGATCGGGAAGAAGCGAATGATTTGTTGCAGGAGACCTCTCTTAAAGCCTTGGATAATGAAGACAAATACGAGCCCGATACCAATTTTAAAGGTTGGATGTACACCATTATGCGTAACATCTTTATCAATAACTACCGCAAGATAGTACGTGAGCAGACGTTCGTCGACCAGACCGAAAACCTGTACCACCTGAGCCTGCCGCAAGATTCCGGCTTTGCCAGTACCGAAGGAGCTTACGACCTGAAGGAAATGCACCGCATCGTCAATTCATTGCCACGTGATTATAAAGTGCCGTTTTCCATGCACGTCTCCGGATTTAAGTACCGCGAGATAGCCGAACGCCTGGGACTGCCTCTTGGAACAGTAAAAAGCCGCATCTTCTTCACAAGACAGAAGCTGCAGGAGGAATTGAAGGATTTCATTTGATAAATTAAGAATTAGAAAACTTTTAATGCTCGATTTACTAAATGATATAAAACATATCTTTTGAATGAATAATTATAGGGTTATTTTGACTATATGTCAGAATAATCCTTTATATTTGTATATACCAAGTTAACCTGATGAACAAATCGTAAATTACCTATTGCAATGAAAAAAGAAATCAAATTCAGTCTTGTTTACCGCGATATGTGGCAGTCGTCCGGTAAATATCAGCCGAGAGTGGATCAGTTGGTGCGCATCGCCCCGCTGATTATCGAAATGGGATGCTTTGCCCGCGTCGAGACCAACGGCGGAGCCTTCGAGCAAGTGAACCTTCTCTATGGCGAGAACCCGAATAAAGCGGTTCGTGCCTTTACCCAACCCTTCAAGGATGCAGGCATACAGACCCATATGCTCGACCGCGGGCTGAATGCGTTGCGCATGTATCCCGTACCCGCCGACGTGCGCCGCCTGATGTACAAGGTGAAACATGCGCAAGGCGTGGACATCACCCGCATCTTCTGCGGACTGAACGAAACGCGCAACATCATCCCTTCCATCCGTTATGCACTCGAAGCCGGAATGATTCCACAGGCAACGCTCTGCATCACCCATTCGCCTGTGCACACAGTGGAGTATTATGCCCGCATAGCCGACCAACTCATTGAGGCCGGAGCCCCCGAAATCTGCTTGAAAGACATGGCGGGCATCGGTCGTCCGGGGATGCTGGGAGAACTGACGAAGACAATCAAAGAAAGGCATCCCGACGTATTGATACAGTATCATGGGCATAGCGGACCGGGACTTTCGATGGCTTCCATCCTCGAAGTCTGCGAGAACGGCGCCGATATTATAGATGTGGCCATGGAACCCATGTCGTGGGGAAAGGTGCACCCGGATGTTATTTCCGTACAGGCAATGTTGCGCGATAAGGGTTTCCAAGTGCCCGACATCAACATGAAAGCCTACATGAAAGCTCGTGCCATGACGCAAGAGTTTATAGATGACTTTCTCGGCTATTTTATGGATCCCACCAACAAGCATATGTCGTCCCTGCTCTTGAAATGCGGGCTTCCGGGCGGCATGATGGGCTCTATGATGGCAGATTTGAAAGGTGTACATTCCGGTATCAATATGATACTGAAAGGTAAGAACCAGCCCGAACTCAGCATAGACGACCTGCTGGTGATGCTCTTTGATGAAGTGGAATATGTATGGCCCAAACTGGGGTATCCGCCTTTGGTAACTCCGTTCAGCCAGTACGTCAAGAATGTGGCGCTGATGAACGTGATGCAACTGGTGAAAGGTGAAGAGCGCTGGACAATGATCGACAATCATACCTGGGACATGATTCTGGGCAAGAGTGGCCGCTTGCCGGGCGAACTGGCTCCTGAAATCATTGAACTTGCCAAATCCAAAGGTTACGAGTTTGTCGATACCGACCCGCAATCCAATTATCCGGACGCTTTGGACGACTACCGTAAAGAAATGGACGAGAACGGCTGGGAATATGGCGAGGACGATGAGGAGCTTTTTGAACTGGCCATGCACGACCGGCAATATCGTGACTATAAGTCGGGTGTTGCCAAGAAGCGTTTCCAAGATGAGCTGGAACGTGTCAAGGATGCATCTATGATGAAGAACGGATATTCGGAAGAGGAAATAAAGAAACTGAAACGGGCCAAAGCAGACCCTATCATAGCTCCGTCCAAAGGACAGGTGCTTTGGGAGGTTTCGGTAGAAGGGCCGTCGGCAGCACCGTTCATCGGACGCAAGTATCAGCATGACGAGGTGTTCTGTTATCTCTCCACCCCTTGGGGAGAATACGAAAAGGTGATGACCGGATTTACCGGTCGTGTTGTGGAAATATGTGCCGAGCAAGGCGCCAATGTCAATAAAGGAGATGTGATAGCATATATCCAAAGAAGCGATATCTTTGCGTAAATAAAAGAATAAGTGAAAAGGGCCGTATCATTGCCCTCCGAAAGGGAGGGAGGATACGGCCCTTTTATATTTACCTTTTACAAGTTGCGGCTTTCCCCGGCACTCATTTCTGCTTTTGCACATCTTTCTCTTCCAAATGTCTTTCTATCACTTCTTTAAGTTCCTCTTGCTTGTAGGGCTTTGTCAGGAACTCATTGCATCCGGCCTTCAGGGCTGCTTGCCTGTCACACTCGTAGGCATAGGCGGTGAGGGCGATAATGGGTATTTTAGGCGAAAGTTCACGAATGATTTTCGTAGCATCCAGACCGTCGAGGTTGGGCATCTTCATATCCATCAGGATGAGGTCGGGATGCAGCTCTTCAAACATTGTTACGGCCTCCATACCGTCCCTGGCACGTTCCAAATGGTATGACTTTCCCAAAATGGCCCTGACGAGAATATAATTGCTGTCTGTATCTTCCGCCACCAGTATGGTGGGAAGCCCGGGCTTTGAGGATTCATGGGGCTGTTCGGAGCCTTGATGCTCTTCGCCGGAAAGGGAAGCATTGTTTTCCTTTTGGGCATAGGTTGGGGCGTTGACGCCCGATTTATGTATGTCGGCATGCTTGCCTGCTGTTTCTTCTTGTTTCTCAGGCAGGGTAAAGGTGAAGGTGGTTCCTTTGCCCATTTCCGAGCTGGCAGAGATTGTGCCGCCCAACCGTTCAATAATGGTTTTGCAGATGGACAATCCCAGTCCTGTGCCTTGTGCGAAGCTATTCATCTTGACGAAACGTTCAAAGACCTTGTCCAACTTGCCGGCTTCGATGCCGATGCCGGTGTCGCTGACGTGGAACTCTATCCCGTCTCCTTTGCGGCGATACCCATAGCTGACTTTGCCCTGGGTGGTGAATTTAAAGGCATTTCCGATAAGGTTGGATATCACCTGGAAGATGCGGTTCTTGTCTCCTTCGATGGTTATCTCTTCGTCCGAAGGCTCGTAGATGAGTTTCACCCCCTGCGGACAGCGGAACTTCAGCGCATCGTATATCTCCCTGCAGAGTGAATGTAGGCGGACGGGAGTGATGGTGAACTCCACTATGCCTGCTTCAATCTTGGAAAGGTCGAGAATCTCGTTGATTAGTTGCAGCAGCCGTTCGTTGTTGGCTTCCACAATGTCGTAGAAGCTTTTCCGTTCTTCGGCATCGGTGCTTTCGGCAATGATTCTGGAGAAGCCTACAATGGCATTGAGCGGGGTGCGTATTTCGTGGCTCATGTTGGCAAGGAAGGCGGACTTCAATTGGTCGGAAGCCTCTGCTTTTTCTTTGGCAACGAGGAGTTCCTGCTTCATCCGTTCCATTTCGGTGATGTCCCATTCGATGCTCAGCAGGATAGGGGAGAAGTCTTTGCTCTCGATGCGCATTTTCCGTTTGTCGAGGATGATGGATTTGCCGTTTTGGTCGTACTCCTCGGTGATCCAATGCTTTTCGATGCCGGTTTCGGCTATCTCCATGTCCTGCTTTCTCTTTTTCTGTGCGATGTCAAAGGGGTAGAAGTCGAAGTCGTCTTTGCCCAACGCTTCCTTCATGGGGATGTTCCGGTTGTACGATTCACGATTACGGTATAAGTACTTGAAATTGTTTTTGATGTCTTTCACGACGATGCCTGCCGGAAGATTCTCAATGGTCTTGTCCATCACTTGGCTGAACCGTTTGATCTGTTGCTCGTCCTTGATGCGCTGCGTGATGTCTTTTCCGAACGCCCACAGGCTGTATTCGCCTTCGTCGCTTGTCACCCAAAAGGCATTGCCTTCCATGGCCAGCACTTCCGGGTGGAGGGGCAGAGGGTCGTAGAAGATGAACCCTTTGCGTTGGCTTCCTTTGGGTATGGACGTTTTTATTCTGTTCCACTCTTCCTCGCTGCGTGCGTGCGAGTTCACCTGATAGATTTTCAGTTGGGTGATGTCATCTGTCAGTCCGATGTTGTGGTGCTGCCTGAAGAAGCGGTTGGCAAATATGAGGGTTCCGTCTTCGTGGGCGGCAAAGATGTCTTCGGTGGCGTTGTTGATGGCATGCGTCAGCAGGGTGATGTCATTGCGCCGCTGCTGGATATCGGTGATGTTCTGTATGTATCCTTCGAGGACTGTGTGTCCACCGGGGCGTTTCTCGCAGGAGAAGGTCTTTTGGCGGATATAGAACACTTTTTGCCGGAAGTGGATGCGATACTCCACGCTTTCTTTCATGTCTCCTTGCAGGTTCTCGTCGAGCCATTTGCAGAATATCTCCCTGTCTTCGGGCAGTATGTGTGTTATGTAGCTGTCGAGTGAGACGGTCTGTTGTTCCTCATCGAGCGTGATGTCGGAGTATCCGGAGTAGCAGATGCATTCCTTGCCGGAGTCGTACCACCACCTTCCGATGAGCGCTACTTTCTGTATTTCGTTCAGCTCGTAATTCTTCTTTTCCAACTCCAGTTTGCGCTGGCTTCGTTCTGTGATGTCGCGATATTGGCAGAGCACCATATCTTCGTAGGGGCGCATGATGCACTTGAAAAAGTAGGTCTTGCTGTCGGTGGCAAGCTCATAGTTCCGGCTGGAGACTTCTCCTCGCAGAAGCACTTTCTTGAACTCCGGGTAGATTTTCCGGTAAGTGGAGGGTGGCAGCAGCTGGAGTATGTTCTTGTCCAACAACTGGTCTTCTGTCAGAAACCATAGGTTGATGTCGTGCACTGCGATGTCCACGCAAACGCCGTTCCGATCCAGTAGGATCATGGTGTCTGACGTCAGGTTCAACAGCTTTTCGGCATTCTCTGCCTTTTTCAGGATGTTTTTCATTTTTCTATCGGTTAAGCTCTTTGTGCCTTTTCCCATGCGCCATTGGTCTGTCCCCGGCGTTTGCGCAGGTAGTTGAAGCCACGTACAACGTTGATGTTCATGAAAAGGAAATAGTAGGGAACAAAGAGTATCTTATTTTTGATGCGTTTCTTTGACAAATAATATCCCCAGCTCGCCATGAGGTAGAACAATGTTTGCAAGAGCCAGATGACGGCATAGAACAAAGGAGAGTCTGTCGTAAAAATAAGAATTGTGTTCAGAGGAAGTAATGAGAATAGTAAAACAGGTGTCAGCGACCACCGTAGTACGCGGTGGGAGATATATTGGAAACAAAATGTGCCGTAGCGCAACGGGTTGAGCAGTGTGCGCAGGCGCCAGACGGACTGTAAACCGCCGGCAGCGATCCGCACTTTCCGTTTTTCCTCTTCGTGCATGTCTGCCGAACCGCTTTCGGTGGCATAGGCATCGGCACAATAGGCGATGGTGTATCCGCGCATCACGATGCGCAGGGAGAGGATGAAATCGTCCAACAAGGTGTCCGCAGGCATTTCCTCGAACAGTTCGCGGCGGATGGCAAACAGCTCGCCGGCTGCTCCTACTGCGGAGTAGAGGCGGGCATCGAGTTTCTTGAGAGCGGATTCGTATTTCCAGTAGAGGCCCTCGCCACCGGATGCGGCGTTGTCTTTGGCCTGTACGGCGATGCGCTTTTCTCCTGCCACGCAGCCCACTTTGGGGGTGGCAAAGGCATGTATTATTTCGCGCAATGCTTCGCGGTTGAGGTGTGTGTTGGCATCGGTGAAGACAACGAGCGGTGTGGTTACGAAGCGGATTCCCCGGTTCAGCGCAGCGGTTTTTCCCTGCCGTTGGGGCTGGTGGAGTACGGTGGCTTGCGGCCAGTGCGAAAGGCGTTCGTTGGTACGGTCGTTGCTGCCGTCCGTCACCCAAAGTATATGCAGTTTGTCGGCAGGATAGTCCAGAGCAAGGCAGTTGCGCATTTTCTCATCTACGACGTCTTCTTCGTTGTAGGCGGCGATGAACAGCGTCAGGTCGGGGAGGGAGTCATCTGCCGGTGGGGGTGGGGCGGCTGTTTTGCGAAAACATTCCTTCAGTTTGACAAGGGCATAGAGGAGCATTCCATAACCTATATATGTATAGAACACAATGAATAAGCCGATCCAAAAGATGATTTCGAGAACCCCCATCAGTATTAGAATATAAATAATTATCTTTCAGTAATTTGAGATTAACGTCCAAAGATATGTATAATCTTTTAGTGCTGCAAGGGAAAGGAGGAATATATTGTTGATTTATGGTGAGCGGTTAATCATCAATCATCAAATTGCCAATGTCAATCATCAAATTGCCAATGTCAATCACCCAATTGTCAATGTTAATTACAGAATTGTCAATGCCAATCACAGAATAATCCTTTTTCTTAAAAAGCCTCGGTCATGTTGAAGTAGAACAATGTTTGGTTGTTTACTGTGTTTTTACCCAAATCCAGACGCACGTTCATACGGGGCTGCACTTCGATGCGCAGGCCTACGCCATAGTTGGGCAGTACACCTTCAATCTTGCCCATGGTGGGGCCCATGAAGCCGCATCCGGTCCATGCCACGAAGCCGATGTGGTGCAGCATGCGCTTCATCCAGTTGCTCCGGTCGGTATTTATCATCTGGCGGTATTCGGCCATGATGACATGAGAGGATTTGTCACGATATTGTCCCATGTAGTAGCCGCGCAGGTCGAAGGGAGTGCCGGTCAGTGAATATTGGGTGAGGGGGACGTTGCCGAACACGTTTTTGCTTTGCGCTGTCCAGGCGAGCACCTTGCGGCGGCCTACGGACTTGTACTGGCGGTAGTCCATTTCCAGTCGGTAGAAGTTGTTGTCGCTGCCAAACGCCTTGCTGTACATCATACCCCGGAAGTCAAGGTAGACGCCTTTGTAAGCATTGGCGGGGATGTCGCGGCTGTCGTAGGTGAGGAGGAAGCCCAGGCCGGAGTTGAAGTTCTTGTAACCGCTTGCCGTACCGCCGGCTGCCACGTAGTCTGGTTCTTCTATGAGATGTTTGGCGGGATCGGTGATTTTGTCGTAGTTGATGTCCACTTGGGGGCCGGCAAACACGTTGCTTTCGCCCAAACGGAACAGAAACCAGGGATTGATTTGTATGCCGCTGTAACGATATTTGCTGGTGCTGTCGCTACGGATGTAATTCTTGTTCGTATTGTAGCCTATGCCGTAGAAGTTGTCTTCAGTGTTCTTGTAGACGAATTTTCCGAAGATGCGGAAGCGGTCGCCTTTAAAGAAGAGTTGCGGTTTCACCATCAGGTTGACGCCGCCCTTGAACATATAGGCTATGGACATCGGCAGCACCGAACGCAGTTGTGTGGTGTCGCCGGGATTCATACGGAAGGTCATCAGGGCGCTTCCGCCTATCAGCGCACCGAAGTCGGGTGTATAGCTTGGGCCACCCAATATGTTGTAATGGAAATTTCTGCGAGCCACCCTTTGTTTGCGCAGTTCCTTTTTGCTCAGTGCGGGAGTTGTGTCGTTGGTAACCGTAGGGGACTGTTCTTGTGCTGAAACACTTACAGTTGTCAGTATAATAGTAAATATACCCAGTATATATCTTTTCATATCGTACGAATGTGGCTGCAAAGAAAACTATTTTATTTGAATCGGTTTTTAGAAGAATAGATAATAAATCTAAAGAGGGCGCTAAAATTATCAAAAAAGACATTACATTTGCCTTTTCATCGGTCTCGTGGTACGGGAAAATCCGTTCCGTAAGGTGAATTTGTTTGCCTTGCGGGATGAGACGGATCATCTCACGAGATGATTTTTGGGGGCTCGTGGGATGAATTTGTTTCTTATATCAATATACATAATACATACATATATACATCTTGACATGAATAAACGTTTTTTATCTGTAATTGTTTTCGGCACCGCACTGCTTTCGGTGCAGGCACAGGACGGCCAAGGCGGAATCACTTCTGCCATGCTCAGTCAAATCCAGCAAAGCTATCAAGGGACGGCGTCCGACAAGGCGCTGCGCAATGCCATTGGCAACAACGACATCCGCAAGTTGGCGCTCAATCAGGAGAACATGCAGGGCATGGATACCCATTTCTCCATTAAGGTGGACTCCAAAGGCATCACCGACCAGAAGTCCTCAGGGCGTTGCTGGCTCTTCACAGGGCTGAACGTGATGCGTGCCAAAGCCCTTGCACGCTATGGTTTCCGGTCTTTCGAGTTCTCGGAGATATATCCTTTCTTTTGGGACCAGCTGGAGAAGTCCAACCTTTTCCTGCAAGGCATCATCGACACTGCGGAAAAGCCGTTGGACGACAAAACAGTGGAGTGGCTGCTGAAACATCCGCTGAGTGACGGAGGCACATTCACCGGAGTGGCGGATATCGTTTCCAAATACGGCCTTGTGCCCAAGTGTGCCATGCCGGAGACCAACAGTAGCGAGAACACCGCCCGTATGGCCAATCTCATTTCTCTGAAGCTGAAGGAATACGCCCTCCGGCTTCGTGACCTCGCTGCCAAAGGCGCCAAGCCTGCCGCCCTGGAGAAGGAGAAAACCGCCATGCTCGGCACTGTCTACCGCATGCTGGTGCTGAACCTGGGCGTTCCGCCTACGGAGTTCGACTACGTGCGCACCGACGCACAAGGCAACCCGGTGGAGACGGAACATCACACCCCGATGTCTTTCCTTGAGAAGTATGGCGACAAACAACTGCTCACCAACTACGTGATGCTGATGAACGATCCCAGCCGCGAGTATTACAAATGCTATGAGATTGACTACGACCGCCACCGCTACGACGGCAAGAACTGGACTTACGTCAACCTGCCCGTAGAGGACATCAAGCAAATGGCCATTGCTTCTCTGAAAGACAGCACCATGATGTATTTCTCCTGCGATGTGGGTAAGTTTCTGAACTCGGAACGCGGTCTGCTTGATGTGAAAAATTATGACTACGAATCACTCATGGGAACCACCTTCGGAATGGATAAGAAGCAACGCATCCAGACCTTCTCCAGCGGCTCCTCGCATGCCATGACGCTGATGGCTGTGGATTTGGATAAAGACGGGAAGCCGGTCAAATGGATGGTTGAGAATAGTTGGGGCGCCGACAGCGGTTATAAAGGCCACCTCATCATGACGGACAACTGGTTCGACGAATATATGTTCCGCCTGGTAGTGGAAACCAAATATGTCCCCGCTCAAATAATGGAACTTTTCAAACAAAAACCTGTCCGCCTGCCGGCATGGGACCCGATGTTTGCAGAAGAAAAAGATTAGTGGTTAGTGATTAGTGATTAGTGATCTCTCCGTCCTAATCGCTATTCACTCTTCTCGTGTTCGTTAACGAAAGGAATTACGGAAATTTCTCCGTAATTCCTTTCTTTTTTGCTACTTATTCACATTCTTTTTTGCTACTTTTGCGGGCAAATTAATGAAACCATTATTTTATATAAACGCATGGCAAATGTAATTAAGTTACGCAAAGGCCTTGACATCAACCTGAAAGGCAAAGCTGCCGAAGAGTTTATGTCTGTGAAAGAGCCGGGATTTTACTCGTTGGTGCCCGATGATTTTACAGGTATCACTCCGAAAGTGGTGGTGAAAGAACAGGAGTATGTAATGGCCGGGGGACCCTTGTTTATCGACAAGAATCATCCTGAATTGAAATTTGTTTCGCCCGTAAGCGGCGTAGTGACGAGCGTGGAACGCGGTGCACGTCGTAAGGTGCTGAACATCGTGGTGGAGGCTGCCGCTGAGCAGGACTACGAGGAATTCGGCAAGATGGATCCGTCCAAGATGAGTGCGCAGGAAGTGAAGGAAGCATTGCTGCAAGCCGGTATGTTCGCTTTCATCCGCCAACGTCCGTATGATGTGATCGCCGATCCGACGGTGACTCCGAAGGCAATCTTCATTTCTGCTTTCGACAGCAATCCGTTGGCTCCCGACTTCGAGTTCGTCTTGAAAGGCGAGGAAGCAAACTTCCAGACAGGACTTGACGCTTTGGCCCGAATGGCAAAGACGTACCTGAGTATCAGTGTAAAACAAAAATCAGCCGCACTCGTACAGGCAAAGAACGTTACCGTTACTGCTTTCGACGGTCCTAATCCGGCTGGTAACGTAGGTGTACAAATCAACCACATCTCTCCCGTAGTGAAAGGCGAGACGGTATGGACCATCGGTGCGGAAGCCGTAATCTTCATCGGCCGTTTGATGAACACCGGTCGCGTGAATTTCACCCGTACCGTAGCCGTAACAGGCAGCGAAGTGCTGAAACCCGCTTACTGCAAATTGCAGGTAGGAGCGTTGCTGACCGATGTGTTCAAGGGTAACGTAACCACCGATAAAGACCTGCGCTACATCAGCGGCAACGTGCTGACAGGCAAGAAGATTGCCGCCAACGGTTTCCTCGGCGCTTTCGACAGCCAGCTCACCGTAATCCCCGAAGGAGATGAAATCCACGAAATGCTGGGCTGGATTATGCCGCGCTTCAATCAGTTCAGTGTCAACCGTTCTTATTTCAGTTGGCTGATGGGCAAGAAAGAATATGTGATCGACGCCCGCATCAAGGGTGGCGAACGTCATATGATTATGTCGGGCGAGTACGACCGCGTATTCCCTATGGACATTTTCCCCGAATATCTGTTGAAGGCCATTATTGCAGGAGACATCGACCGCATGGAGGCTTTGGGTATCTACGAAGTAGCTCCTGAGGACTTTGCACTTTGCGAATTCGTATGTTCTTCCAAAGTGGAAATCCAACGCATTGTTCGTGCCGGTCTCGACATGCTTCGTGCCGAAATGGCGTAAACTAATTATGAATGATAAATTTATGAATTATGAATTGCGCCAAAAGGCAGTTCGCCGATTTATAACTTTAGAATTCAAAATTTAAAATTCAAAATTCAAAACTATAAATGAAAGCGTTAAGAAATTATCTCGACAAGATAAAGCCGAACTTTGAAGAGGGCGGCAAATTCCACGCATTTCGTTCGGTGTTCGACGGCTTCGAGACATTCCTGTTCGTGCCCAACGCCACTGCGAAATCGGGAACGCATATTCACGACTCCATCGATAGCAAACGCATCATGTCGATGGTGGTTATTGCGTTGATACCGGCGCTGCTGTTCGGTATGTATAACGTAGGTTACCAGCATTTCCACGCTACCGGGGCAACCGGCAGTTTCATCGAAATGTTTGCTTACGGTTTTCTGGCTGTATTGCCTAAAATCATTGTATCATACATAGTGGGTCTGGGCATTGAGTTCGTTGTGGCTCAGTGGAAGAAGGAAGAAATTCAGGAAGGTTTCCTTGTTTCGGGTATCCTGATTCCGATGATTGTGCCGGTGGACTGTCCGTTGTGGATTCTGGCTGTAGCCACTGCATTCTCCGTAATCTTTGCCAAGGAAGTATTCGGCGGTACGGGTATGAACGTGTTCAACGTTGCCCTGATTACGCGTGCTTTCCTATTCTTCGCCTATCCAACGAAGATGTCCGGTGATGCCGTTTGGGTATCGGGCGACAGCATCTTTGGTTTGGGACAGACGGTAGACGGACTCACCGTTGCCACTCCGCTGGGAGCTGCCGCTACTGCGGGTGCATATCCGGAGTTCTCATGGGACATGGTGACCGGACTTATTCCGGGTTCCATCGGTGAAACCAGCGTCATAGCCATTGCCCTCGGCGCCATTCTGCTGCTGTGGACAGGCATCGCAAGCTGGAAAACGATGTTCTCCGTATTTGTGGGCGGTGCATTCATGGGCTGGGTGTTCAACACCATCGGACCGGACACTGCAATGGCGCAAATGCCTTGGTACGAACATCTCGTATTGGGCGGTTTCTGCTTCGGCGCCGTATTCATGGCTACCGACCCCGTTACTTCTGCCCGCACAGAAACCGGTAAGTACATCTTCGGATTCCTGATCGGCGCAATGGCTATCATTATCCGCGTGCTGAACCCCGGTTATCCCGAAGGTATGATGCTTGCCATCCTGCTGATGAATATCTTCGCTCCGCTGATTG
>OJNR01000004.1_pt1 | contig 150753 bp, 118 predicted proteins | sample 1597901 | NCBI WGS metagenome assembly OJNR01 (sample SAMN01915223, study PRJEB22387) | human gut metagenome | isolation source: stool | host: Homo sapiens | place: USA | reverse complement strand
AGTTTATGCTTTATTAACGAGAAGTTTTCTATAGGGGTGCTGAGTAGTTACAAATTGAAATTAAGTTATAAACTGTCCGCAAATTTATAGTTTAGTATCCAATAATACAATTTTGTTTCGCAGAAACTTATGTTAAATATCTGCAAAGCATGTGGTTGATAACACAGCCGGACCATCCTTAATATACTAAAGACGGTCCGGCTGGATAATGGGTTCGGGACGAAAATTATCGTGCACCTATTTCTTGGATAAGACGTTCCGCCTTGCCCCATCGGTCGATGATGTAAAGTACATAACGGATGTCTACGCCGATACAACGGGTCAAATCCTGTGTGAAAGTAATGTCGCTGCTCAAGGCGTCCCAGTTACCGTCGAAAGCCAGTCCGATAAGTTCGCCCTTGCCGTTGAACATCGGGCTGCCGGAATTTCCGCCGGTAATATCGTTGTTCGTAAGAAAACAGAGTTGCATTTCGCCGCTTTCCTTGTCTTTGTAAGGGCCGAATTCGCCTTTTTCGAAGAGAGCTTTGACTTCCGGTTCCACTTTATATTCATCTATTCTGTCGCTTTGTGCGACTTTATCCAACAGACTCGGCATGGTAGTAAAGTAGTTCTGGTGTCCGGCAGCACTGGTGTAGTCGTCTACGAAACCGTAGCTCAGGCGCATGGTCGAGTTCGCATCCGAATAATGCGGCTGGTCCATTTCCATTTCAAGTATGGCTTCGCAAAGCAGTCTTTCCTTTTCTGCCACGTCCATGTTGTACTGACTGATTTGGTCAGATACTTTTCCGCCAAGTTCCATTACACTCTTCAGGCATTTCAGTGCCATGTCATTATCTTTTTGTTCTTGGGTCAGCGTCAGATTGACACAGTTTGTATCGGTCAGGACCGACTGTTTGAACATGGCATCCACATAGGTACGGATGTCGTTATTGTATTCTTTTTCTATCGTCTGATAGAAGTCCGGCAGATATTCGGGTTTTACTTGCTTGGCGTAATTGTCTATCAAGGCCGTCATCGTTTCCTTGTCGACCTCCTCGTTCCAGTCCTTGTATTGTTGACGCAGACGGTTTTTCCAAGTTGCCTTGCCCGTTTCTCCTCCTGCGTTTTGCAAGTTGTCGAAGTAGAAAGCGATACGCATCAGGTCGGGACCTCCAAGGAAAGACTCGTTCAGGAACGCGATGGCGCGGTTGCCGTCTTTGCGGGCTGCGTACGCTTTTTCAAGTTCGGGAGCCAAGTTGCCGAAGCGTTCTTGTCTTTTTTTGCTTTTTTGTGCCCATTCGTTGATTTGTTGTTCTTGTTTTTTCTTCTGTTCTACGACTTTCAACTCTTTAAGCGCCTTGTTCATGCCGATACTGTTTTTCCAATAGTTGGAACTGTTGGCATATTTGGAAGCATACTGCAAACGGATTTTCGGATCGCTGTCCATCCATTTCTTCCATATCCCTTGCTTCACGCCACGTACATTGATTCGGGATTCGTTGGTATTCTCCATGCGTTCCACGATTCCGTAAGAAGAGAGATAACGGTTGGTACGTCCGGGATAGCCGATGGTCATACAGTAGTCTCCTTTCTTGAAACCTTCTAAAGAGACTTTTGCATAACGTTCGGCTTTCAACGGGCGGTTGTCCGCACTGTATTCGGCAGGCTGGTTGTCCTTGTCGGCATAAATGCGGAAGACACTGAAGTCGCAGGTTTGGCGCGGCCACATCCAATTGTCCGTTTCACCGCCGAACTTGCCTAAGCTTTGAGGAGGTGCGAATACCAGACGGATGTCGTCGTATTGTTTATATACGTTGACATAGAAGGCGTTTCCCGTGTAATAGGGGCTGACTTCACAAATCAACTCCGGATATTTCTTTGCATATTCGTTTTCTATGGCCAGGCAGATGGAGTCCACACTGTTCCAACGCATTTTTTCTTTGGCATTTTCACCCAATTTGGCCATCTCGGCGGCATGTTCCTTGTAGTATTTGTCCAAAGCTTTGTTTACCCGTTTGGTGATATCTTCCGTCCTTTGGAGGATCTGTACATAAAGGCCTTTTGCTGGAAGTTCTTCCGCTTGTGTACGGGCCACGAATCCGTTCTTCAGGATGTCGTTTTCAGGTGTGGCCAAAGCCTGTATGTTGCCGAAGCCGCAGTGGTGGTTTGTAAAGACCAAACCGTCCGGTGAGACTACGACACCGGAACAGAAGCCACCGAAACTGACCACAGCGTCTTTCAGCGAGGTGCCTTTCGTATTATACAATTCCTTTTCGCTCATTTGCAGTCCCAAATCCTTCATGACCTTCATACTTTTGGGCGAAATGTGGCTGAGCATCCACATGCCTTCATCGGCCTTCATACCGTTGAGACCACAAACGAAGGCGAGTAACGTTAAAAACTTTTTCTTCATATTTATCTGTTAAATGGTTATTTTTTGTTGTTTTCTATCTTTGTTCCGACAATGAGTTTCATGTTTTGGGCTTTCAGTCTGGCTTTGAGCCATTCCTCCATCTTCTCCCGATTCTGAGCCGATAACTTTTCTTTCAGAGTAAGACTTACCAAGGTCAAAGAATCTTTCTTCGTACTGTCATCGACAGTATAGGAAATGGTGCGAGAGATACTGACGCGTGCCGCTTCGGGGAACAGAGTCGCCATTTCCGCACTGACGGACTGGGCTTGTTGTTCAGTAGCTTTGTAAAAGTCCAATTCTTTCTGCAACCGGTCCCCGCGTTCCTGTTCATTGGCCAACAACTGTGCACTTTTGTCTGCCTGTTTGACGGCCGGATCGTTCAGCATCGACTTCAGTTCGTTTGTGCTGAGATTCTTTGTACCTTGTACGATGGACAGTTTGACGTCCTTTAATCCGAAGCGTTCCATCTGGCTTCTCATCCTTTCCAATTCATTTTCGGCTATCTCTTCCCCGATGGTAACGAGGCGGATTTCTTTGGTGCGGTAGTCTGCCTTTTTTGTGATGACCTGCGTCTGATCGGACGTGACGACTTGTGTTACGAAATTATTGACCTTACTCATGAATATGTCTTCCCGAACTAGCGTATAGGTAAGAAGGGCAGAAGGTAGCATCGTGAGCACGGCTATGGTGATAATGATATGCTTCACTCGCTTTTCCCGCTGTTTGTCCACAAATACCTTCTTCTTGAAATCCAGGATGTTCACTCCTACGAACGTGGCCAAAGCAATGAAAATGGAATTGATGAGATAGAGATAGAAGGCTCCGGCTGCGTAAAGCCAGTTGCCCGTGGCCAGTCCGAAACCGGTCGTACAGAGGGGAGGCATGATGGCTGTGGCTATGGCTACGCCGGGAATGACGTTACCTCCGCGTTGCCCCGTGCTACACAAGGCTACGATGCCGGCCAGTCCGCCGAAGAGCGCGATGAGCACGTCGTAAATCGTAGGTGAGGTTCGGGCCAGCAGTTCGGACTGAGCCTCGTCTATCGGTGTAATGGCAAAATAGAACGTTGCCGTGAGCACACTGAAAATAGTGGCGGTGGCAAAACTGCGGAACGCCCGTTTGAGCAGTTCGAAATCGTAGATACCCACGCCCAGTCCCATGCCGACAATCGGACCCATGAGCGGAGAAATCAACATGGCACCGATGATGACGGCGGCAGAGTTGGTGTTCAGGCCCAGGGAAGCCACAAAGATGGCGAAAATCAAGATCCAGAGATTGGCTCCGCGAAAGTCGATACCAGCCTTGATAGAGGCTATGGTTTCTTCTTCCGGCGCCTTATCTTCCTTCATGCTTAAAAGTCTGCGGATAAACAGGTTGAGGTAACTCCGTTGTTTTTTGGGTTTATTTTCCATGATTTTACTTTTGAGGTTTACGAAAATATTTGCCGATGACCGGTAGGCTTCGTACCGGTAGGTCGTGTTTCAGGATATGTCCGACGAAGAGCAGGATGAGCACCGTGTTGATACCCAGTCGTGTCCATACGGGCCATTCTTCGGGCGTACAGGCCATGATGGCGTAGAAGCCTCCGGCAATCAGTACGTAGATGCCGATGGATTTCAACGGATAGCGGACGGGGTTTTTCTTCTGTCCCACGATGTAGGACAGGAGCATGGCCGTGGCGTATCCGGCGAAACCGCCCCAGGCACATGCCATGTAGCTGTACGTAGGGATGAAGATGATGTTGACGGAAAAGAGGACCAAACAACCGGCAGCCGAGAACCAGGCCCCCCAAATCGTCTTGTCGATGAGCTTGTACCAAAACGAAAGGTTGAAGTAAACCCCCATCATGATTTCGGCTGCCATGACAATGGGGACGACACGTAAGCCGGGCCAATAGTCCGGAGCTATGATTCGTTTCAGGATGTCCATGTAACCGATGACGCAAAGGTAGGCCAGCAGGGTGAAGATGATGAAGAACTTCATGACCGTGGCGTAGGTCTCTCCGCTGTTCTTGTCCTTAGCCTTGCCGAACACGAACGGCTCATACGCATAGCGGAAAGCTTGGGTGATCATGGCCATTATCATGGCAATCTTCACGCAAGCACCGTAGATGCCCAGTTCGGACTTGGCCGCTTCCGTGTCGCCGTACACCAACGGGAAGATGATTTTGTCGGCCGTCTGGTTCAGGATGCCCGCGATACCGAGAATCAGGATGGGCCAACTGTAGCCCAACATACGTTTCATCAGCCGGGTGTCGAACTGATATTTGAATCCTGTCAGTTCGGGAATGAAGAAGAAAGTGATGAACGATGTACAGACAAGGTTCAGGATGAAGGCATATCCCGGTCCTACAGACGGATCATAAATTGCGCCCACCCATGCGTGGCGGACGTACAATGCCGGAAGCACGACGAAATAAAGGATGTTCAACGTGATGTTGAGCACGATGAACAGTAGCTTCAAAGCGAAAAACTTGATAGGACGGTGCTGGTAGCGCAGCCAGGCAAAGGGAATGGCCTGAAAGGCATCCAAGGCTACCGTGACCGCCATGATTCCCACATATTCCGGATGGTCTGCGTAGCCTATGCCGGAAGCTATCGGATGGAGGAAAGCCAGTACGAGCAAGGCAAACAGCAGAGACAGGCTGCCCACCATGGTGAGCGTCGTGCTATAGACGGTTTGCGGGTTTTCCCCCTCTTTGTTGGCAAAACGGAACAGCGTGGTTTCCATGCCGAACGTGAGGATGACCATCAAAAGCGCCACGTAGGCATAAATGTTGGTCACGATGCCATAGCCTCCGCTTTCCACGGTCATCTTGGCCGTATAGAGCGGGACCAGCAAATAGTTCAGGAACTTTCCGATGATGCTGCTTAGTCCGTAGATGGCGGTGTCTTTGGCCACCGATTTCAATTCTGCCATATTTCGTTCAGTTTGTTTCTATTATGCTCCGAAAAAGAGATAAGCCACACCGATGGCGGCCACTATACCTGCCAAATCGGCCAACAGGCCGCAAGCCACGGCATGCCGCGTGCGGGTGATGCCCACACTGCCGAAGTAAACGGCCAATATATAAAAGGTGGTGTCGGTTGCGCCTTGGAAAATACAGCTCAACCGCCCCACGAAAGAGTCTGCACCGTAGGTTTCCATGGCATCCACCATCATGCCGCGCGCCCCGCTGCCGCTCAACGGTTTCATCAGTGCGGTAGGCAATGCACCGACAAAGTCTGCATCGCCGCCGCAGGCTTTGACGGCAGCGGCAATGCCGCCGGTCAACAAATCCATGGCTCCCGAAGCGCGGAATACTCCGATGCCCACCAAGATGGCGACTAAATAGGGAATGATACGTACGGCTGTGGTAAAACCGTCTTTTGCTCCTTCGATAAAGGCGTCGTACACGTTGACGCGTTTCCTGACACCGGCAGCAATGAAAGCGATGATGATGCAGAAGAGCAGTACGTTGGCGATGGTCGTACTCCACAAGTTCATCTCTTCTTTGTCCAACCGGCTGAAGCCATACACGATGCCGGCTACGGCCAGACAAGCCCCTCCCAATGCCAGTACGACCACCCGGTTCAGCAGGTTGATGCGTTGATAAAGGCTGGTGACGATGATACCCGTCAGCGTGGAGGCAAAGGTTGCCAGCAGAATCGGGATGAACACATCCGTAGGCTGTGCCGCTCCCATTTGGGTTCGGTAAACCATGATGCTGACAGGGATGATGGTCAGTCCCGAAGTGTTCAGCACGAGGAACATGATCATCGGGTTGCTGGCTGTGTCTTTTTTCGGGTTCAGTTCCTGAAGGCCTTCCATGGCTTTCAGGCCTAACGGCGTGGCCGCATTGTCCAGTCCCAACATATTGGCAGAGATGTTCATGAAAATGTTTCCGATGACGGGATGGTTCTTGGGAATGTCCGGGAAGAGCTTGCAGAAGAGTGGGCTGAGGCCGCGTGCCAGAATGTGGACCACTCCGCCTTTTTCCCCGATTTTCATGATGCCCATCCAAAGCGAGAGCACGCCGGTCAGGCCGAGGGAAATCTCGAAAGCCGTCTTGGCGGAACTGAACGTGGAGTCCATGATGGCCGGAAACACGCCGGCATCGCCTGCGAAAACCAACTTCCCTGCCGCGATGAGGAATGCGATGCCGAAGAATGCCACCCAAATGTAATTCAGAACCATAGAAATCTCTCGTTACATGATTGAAAGGCAAAGTTACATAAAAAATGGGACGCATGCCCGTTTTGTGCAGAAAAGATGCTATCTTTGCCGCACAATGGAAGAAGATTTCGACATACGCCGTTCCTCAAACTCGTCTGCCGAGCGCGAGTTCGAGAATGCCTTGCGTCCGCTCCAGTTCGGGGATTTCAGCGGACAGTTGAAAGTGGTGGAAAACCTGAAAGTTTTCGTCGAGGCTGCCAAGTACAGGGGCGAGCCCCTCGACCATACTTTGTTGCACGGTCCTCCGGGATTGGGGAAGACCACGCTGAGCAACATCATAGCCAACGAACTGGGCGTGGGTTTCAAGGTCACGTCCGGCCCGGTATTGGACAAGCCGGGCGATTTGGCCGGTATCCTGACTTCGTTGGAGCCGAACGACGTGCTCTTCATCGACGAAATCCATCGGCTCAGTCCCGTAGTGGAGGAGTATCTTTATTCCGCCATGGAGGACTACCGGATAGACATCATGATAGACAAAGGCCCGTCGGCACGCAGTATACAGCTCGACTTGAATCCCTTTACTTTGGTGGGTGCCACTACGCGCAGCGGTCTGCTTACCGCTCCCCTCCGTGCCCGTTTCGGTATCAACCTGCATCTGGAGTATTATGACGCCGAGGTGCTTTCGCGCATCGTGGAACGTTCGGCGCACATCCTTTCCGTACCCATCGAGCACGATGCCGCCATGGAGATTGCCGGGCGCAGCCGTGGAACGCCCCGTATCGCCAATGCGCTTTTGCGCCGCGTGCGCGATTTTGCCCAGGTGCGCGGCACGGGACGGGTGGACATGGCCATCGCACGTTATGCGTTGGAGGCACTGAATATCGACCGTTACGGACTGGACGAGATAGACAACAAGATTCTGCTTACCATTATCGATAAGTTCAAGGGCGGACCGGTAGGCATCACGACCATCGCCACGGCCATCGGGGAAGATGCGGGAACGGTGGAAGAGGTGTATGAGCCTTTCCTGATTAAAGAAGGGTTCATCAAGCGCACGCCGCGCGGACGGGAGGTGACGGACATGGCTTACAAGCATTTGGGGCGCAGCCGTTTCACGGCGGAGCTGCAAGGCAGTTTGTTTGACGATTAAAATACAGGAAAGAGATGATTACTTACAATACGGACGGCGTGAAGATGCCCTCCATCAAGAAACGCGAAAACACGGCCTGGGTGAAAGCCGTGGCTGCGAGTTACGGCAAAAGGGTAGGCGAGATTGCCTACATCTTCGTGGACGACGAGAAGATTCTGGAGGTGAACCGCCAGTATCTCGGGCACGATTATTACACGGACATCATCACGTTCGATTACTGCGAAGGTGACGTGATTTCGGGCGACCTCTTCATCAGTCTCGACACGGTGCGAACCAACGCCGAGCAGGTGGGGGCAACCTACGAAGAGGAACTGCACCGTGTCATCATACACGGTATCCTGCACCTTTGCGGCATTAACGACAAGGGGCCGGGCGAACGTGAAATCATGGAGGCGGCCGAAGACAAGGCTTTGGCTTTGCGTTCCTCGTTGGGCCAATGACAGGAGGATAGCAAATGTGGAAGACCTTGTTGTGCGTCGGAGCCGGTAGTTTCGTGGGTGGCATAGCCCGCTACGGGCTGACCCGGTGGGTCTCGGCGGGCAATTTTACTCATCTCCCGTTGGGGACGATGGTCGTCAATGTGGCGGGTTGCCTGTTCATCGGCTTGTTGTACGGTTGGTTTGAGCGGGCGGATGTCTTGTCCCCCGAGTGGCGTTTGTTCCTCACGGTGGGCTTTTGCGGAGGGTTTACCACCTTTTCCACGTTCGTACACGAGAACTACATCCTTTTCCTTTCAGACAGGTTCTGGTCATTTGCCGCATACGCGGTGTTGAGCTTTGTTTTGGGGCTGTTGGCCGTGTGGTTCGGCCATTTTCTGGTACGTGTTTTCTGATTTGCGTCCCAAAAACACAAGATTGTCAATCTTAGACGTAAATCTTTTCCGGCGTTTCCCACGGAAAGGACTACTTTTACTCCGGTTAAACATGAAAGGGAAATGAAAAAGATTCTTTTTACGGTTGGGCTGTGGTGTCTGGCTCTGTGCGTACAGGCAGCCGGGCATATCAGCCGGTTGAGGGCGGAACTGCAAGACAGCCGCTCCGATTATGTGTTCGTCGTGGCCCACAGGGGCGACTGGCGGCATGCGCCCGAGAACTCCGTGGCGGCCATCAAAGGGGCGGCAGACATGGGAGTGGACATGGTGGAGATTGACATCCAACGGACGAAGGACGGCGGTTTCGTGCTGATGCACGACGGGAGCATCGACCGCACGACGGAAGGCAAAGGCAACGTGGCAGACTACACGGTGGAGGAACTGAAGCGTTTCCGCCTGCGCCGGGCGGACGGAAGTCTTTCGGACGAGACCATACCCACGCTGGAGGAAGCCCTGACGGCTTGCAAGGGGGCGGTGCTGGTGAACATCGACAAGGGCGGAGATTACCTGTCCGAGATTGCGCCGATTATCCGCAAGACGGGTACGGAAGACCATGTGGTGCTGAAGGGGCGCGGCACGGTAGAGGAGGTGGAACGGCAGCTTTCCGGCTACAAGGACATTCTTTATATGCCCGTGGTGGATCTCGATGGCGAGGGAGCGATACCCTACGTCGCTTCGTTCCTTTCCGCATTCCGCCCTCAGGCCGTGGAGGTTATTTTCAAGACAGACCGTTTTGCCAAGTTGTCCTACTTGCCGGTGATAGCCGCATCGGATTGCCGTGTCTGGATCAATACGTTGTGGGCGAGCCTGTGCGGTGGCCATGAAGACGAGAAAGCCCTGTCCGACCCCGATGCCCACTGGGGCTGGGTGCTCGATCGCGGGGTCACTGTCATACAGACCGACCGTCCGGAAGAGTTGATTGAATATTTGGAGAAAAAAGGGAGAAGGAACCTTTGGACCAGTCCGGTTCCCGCCGTGGAGCCTGAACGGTAAGATGGAAAAAGAGGTTGTCTGGAAGATTTTATCCGGACAGCCTCTTTAATATAATAGTTTTTTATTAACTTTGGCGCAAATAAAATGAGAAATTAACATGCAAGAGCGCCATTCCGACCGCGAACGTTATTTTGACGAGCAGGCCCGTACGACAGAGAAATACTATATTCCTTATATCCGTAAATGTTGCCCGGAACTTCCGCAAGAGGTGTTGGAAGTGGGTTGTGGCGAAGGGGGTAACCTGTTCTCGTTCGCGCAGTTGGGTTGTTCGGTGACGGGAGTGGACATTGCTGCCGGACGTATTGCCGAGGCCCGTAAGTTTTTTGCCGAGAGAGGGGCGGAAGGTACTTTTATCGCATCCGACATTTTTAAATTGACGGAACTGGAACATAAATTCTCCCTGATATTGGTGCACGATGTGATAGAGCATATCGACGACAAGGTCGGTTTCCTGAAAGGGCTGAAACGCTATCTTGCGCCGGGCGGCGTGGTGTTTATGGCCTTTCCGGCATGGCAAATGCCTTTCGGCGGTCACCAGCAAATAGCGCATAGCAAGGTGGTGTCTCATTTTCCGTTCCTTCATCTTCTGCCTTCTCCGCTCTATAAGGGCGTGTTGGCCGCAGCCGGTGAAAACGAGCTGACCATTCGCGAACTGATGAACATCAAGCACACACGTTGCCCCATAGAGAAGTTTCAGGCGGCATTGTATGCCACCGGCTATCGGGTCGTAGACCGGCAACTCTATTTCATCAATCCGCATTACGAAACGAAATTCGGCCTGAAGCCCCGTAAGCTTCATGGCTCGCTCTCCGTCCTGCCATACGTGCGTAATTTCTTCAGTACAAGTTGTTTCTATCTCGTGCAGCCCGAAAGAGGGTGAATGCCGTTTGTCAAAATGTCATTCCGGCCTGTGCGTGGCTCGCGTATTTGGCGTAGGGTCGGGGAGTGACTTGAAATATCGCAATCTCGGGCTTCGGCGGGCATGCACGAAGATAGCTGAAAAGGCGTTAGACTGTCATAAAAGAACGGCATGCCCGGAATGGTCCGTATGGTTCGGGACGGCCTGTCGGCGTCGGTGGGTTTAGCCTTACTTTTTGACAGTCTGTTTAGACAAGCCGGAGAGGTTCAAATAGAGGAAAAAGTACGTTTTGTGGTGTTTGGAAAACGGATTGGGAGAGGTTTTTTCCCGTTTTTCGTCATTTCATTTTTTCAATCTGCTGAGAATGATTTTTTTCTTTCAGCCGAATGATTTTTTATTCTCATGAGAAAAAACGGCATATATGCGATATTTTTCCGCATATATGCCGTTTGAAGTGAATATTTATGCAGCCATGCGTTCCTATCCTGTCCGTTTCCGCTTTGGGAAGATTCCGTAAGAAGCCGTTTAGGCTGACTTTTTGCCATGTCGGTCACGGCGAACGGTGACAGAATGAAAACGGCTCTCCCGTCATTCTCCCATACGGAAGTCGCTCACGGCAGTCTGTTGCAGCGAGACTTCCTCGAAGAGGCTTGTACATTCGCCCTTCTGGGGGCACTGGCTGGCGATGCCTACCCATATCTTGCCGGGATAGTAGTTTTTATAGAGCCGCACCATCTGCCATTCTTTTTGGTCGAGGGAATAATAACTGACTATTGTGCGCGTGTCCGACGAAATCTTCAGATAGACGGAAGGTACGGTGAGCCGTTCATGATTGTTGTCATCGGAAGTCCCTTGGGTACGCACCGTGACGATACGGTGGTTTCCGCGCTCGTCCTGTTCAAAAGCGAACTTCTGCCACAACGTGTCGTTGGCATACACGAAAAGGTCGGCCGCGTTGTACGTCCCCTCCGTGGTGAATCCCGGCGTCACTTTGGCCGTGAGCGTGAAAGGTTGGGTGTTGTCCACTTCCGTGAGCAGGATAGGCAGGGTGGTGTTGCTCAACTGTCCGCCGTTGGGGTCGCAAAAGAAGTCGAGTTTCTCCGTACAACGGAATTCTATTGCACGTCCGTCTTTCACGGTGACGCAAGTGTCTGCCCCGTTGAGTGCACCCGTGAAAGTGATTCCATCCATGCGGACGTTGCAGGAAGCTACTTTGGCGGAAACCGCCGTAGTGTCGGCCGTGACCTCTTCCGCGATGTTTTTTCCTGATTCTTTTGTTGGCAGCTTTGCGCAGCCAGTCCGGCAGCGATAAGTGCCGGGAAGATAAATGCTTTTCTCATAAATGGTATGATTATATTTGAGTTGTTTTGAATGCCTTTTGAGGGTTTCCGGTTCAAAAGTACGTAGTTTTTGCATTCCGGCAAAATGAAAACGGGATGTTTTTGGGAGATTCTCCTGAAAAACGAAAAAAGTCAAACGATTTTTGTTATCGTTTGACTTTTTCTTTGTACCCAGACCCGCATTTGAAATATTAAATATCAATAGACGGGAACAAATTCTATTCACAACAAAATTCCTCGTATTTACCTATATATAAATGATTTATAAACAGCATTGAATCGAATTAAATTTAATGAGGTTGAAATTATTTCGGGATAGTTGGGAACAATTTGGGAACAATTCGTTAACTTTGCAGTGTTCAATCCAGAAATTAAATCGAAGATTATGAAAGTGACTGCATTTATACGGAAAGTTGCCAAAAAGAACGATGTAGATACCAAGGCTACTATCTATTTTCGTTTGCGTGATGGAAAGAAAGACATCAAGGCAGCAAGCGAACTTGTTATCAGCCCGAACCATTGGAGTGCTGACCGGCAGGGCTATAAAGACCGTGTAGCTTTGGTGGCAGAAAACGAGAAGATGGACTTGAACCATAAAGTGCAGGCATTGACCCGAATGATTGAGAAAGAATACAAAGAGGATGCAGGAAGTGAATGGCTTGGAGAAGTCATAGACAAATTCCATCATCCCGAAAAGTACAAAACAGAAGAAGAACTGGCAATAGAGAATCCACCTACTTTTGCCGAACTTTTCGATGAGTTTTTGGAGAAACACAATCTTTCGGAGGTACGGAAGAAAAACTTCCGTGTAGTAAAAAGGGCTCTCATGCGCTATGAATTGTTTGTCAGAAAAACAAGGCGTGGGATGAAACATTTTACCCTTGATATTCATACTACAACCAAAGAGACGCTTGCCGATATGTGGGATTTTATGGAGAACGAATATATGTATGCGGAAGAATATCCCGATATATACGAGACCATTCCCGAGAAACGGACTCCTCAACCGAGAGGGAAGAATACTCTTATAGACAGTTTCTCTCGCATACGTACCTTTTTTATATGGTGCTATAATCAAGGCAAGACCACCAATCGACCGTTTGACAAGTTTCCTTTGGAAGAATGTCTTTATGGAACTCCTATTTATATTACCCTTCAAGAACGTGACAAATTGTTTGAAGCTGATTTGTCTGCTCGTCCACAACTTGCCATTCAACGTGACATCTTTGTGTTCCAATCTGTTGTAGGTTGTCGTGTAGGCGACCTTTATAAGCTCACAAAGAAAAACATCGTGAACGGAGCGTTGGAATACATACAAGAAAAGACACGCAGCCATAATCCCCGGACAATAAGAGTGCCACTAAATAGTGTTGCGAAAACTATACTTGAACGCTACAAAGATTACGCAGGCGCAACCCTGCTTCCCTTTATATCAGAGCAGAAATATAATCAAGCCATCAAAGAAGCGTTCCGGTTGGCTGGACTTGACAGGATTGTCACAGTGCTAAACCCACTTACTCGCAATCCTGAACAGAAGTATTTGTATGAAGTCGTAACCACGCATACCGCCCGAAAGACATTCATTGGCAATATGTATAAGAAGGTGAAAGACCCGGATCTTGTTTCATCGGTATCGGGACACAAAGAAGGTAGCAAAGCATTTCGCCGATATAGGGAGATTGACGAGGAAATGAAACAAGAACTTGTTCACTTGTTGGACTAATAAAGGAAAGACTATGGCAAAACAAGATTTCGAACAATTTAAACAGGATGTTAAAGAATGGCTCCACAGCCATCCGGAAGAATATGACAGATTCGTTGCTGAAGTGAACAACAAATCGGCAACTGGTTTACAAAAGGTTTTCAAATTAGGATGGAAACTCACCCCTCAAATGATGCGTAAATATCAAGACGAGTGTCATGGAGACCTTGCAGACGAACACCGTCTGCAAAGCTATTCGGCAGATGCCGATGCTGCGAGATTATTGGTTGAGGAGTTTCGCAATCTGCAAAACGACTCAATAGCTCCTGCAATGTTGGCATGGCTGTATTACGGCAAGTGCTATGAAACTATGGTTACTCAACTGGAAGCTGAAACACATAACCCTGCGAACAACTTCTTTGAGAAAAAGATAGCTGCTTTAATGATTAAAGTGGTCATCAGCAGCAGTATTCGTAACAATATGCGAACAAAAGAGGATTGGCAGAATTTCCGTCAGGAGAAAAAGGCTATTGAGGATGATTGTGTAGTAGAAACAACCATTGATAGATTGTCTTTTGATGATAAACCTATCGAAGAAAAATCGCCAACTGGTGAGCAGCAGCCATCACACACATTGAAAGATTATCTTCACGGAAATCAAAAACAGATTTTGGAGAAGATAAAATTGAGAGTTTCAACGCAACACACAGGCACCGATTTGGCACGATTGTATTTTGCCCTTCAAGAGGAAGAACTTCTGACAGGCTGTGATGTGACAACATTCCATAAGCTACTTGCCAATGAGCTACCAAGTTGCGACTTGAAGACTGTGCGAAACCTCCAAATTTCTATTAAGAAGTTGAATGACAGTACAAATAGAGGGAAAATAAAAGACAATGGTATTGAACGGTCGCTTATCAATGAGTGGAAGACTTACCTCACAGAAGCAAATAACTAAAAGTATGAACCTATTTAATTTAATGATATGGATAAAGACATCATCGCCCAAGAAATCAATGCCGAATATCTAAAAGGTTATATATACAACATTAGAGGTGTTCGTGTAATGCTGGATATGGACTTAGCCCAAATTTATGGCTATAGCACCAAAGATTTTAACCGTCAAGTAAAGAACAACATTGAAAAGTTTGAGCAAGACTTCATGTTTCAATTGTCCGATGAGGAGTGTGAAATCTTGAGGTGCAAAAATTCCACCTCAAGTTGGGGAGGTCGTAGATACAACCCTTATGCCTTCACGGAACAAGGTATATATATGCTTATGACTGTTCTAAAAGGAGATTTGGCAACCAAGCAAAGTAAGGCTTTGATTCGCATCTTCAAACAGATGAAAGACTATATCGTAGATAATCAGCCATTATTGGGGCAAAGGGAGTATCTGCAACTTTCCTTGCAGACAACCCAAAATACACAAGACCTGCTTGACTTGCGCAAATCCCTATCAGCCGTTGATGACAAAGTTGCCGATATAATAGGTGCTTTGGGTAATGTCGTTACGAAGTCGGAACTGGCAAATGTCATGCTTGATTTTGGCAATCCTTCTGTAAGGAGAGGTTGGTTGATACTCAATGGGCAACCTGTTGAATCGGATTTGGCTTACCAACAGATTTATGCAACCGCCAAGAAAACGATATTTGTAGTTGATAATTACATCGGATTGAAGACATTGGTTCTTCTTAAAGATGTTCAGGCTAATGTGAATGTTGTAGTATTCTCCGACAATATCGGTAATAGGTTGCACCAAGCCGAGTTTAACGATTTCTGCCGTGAATACCCCAATGTTACCATTTCGCTGCAAACGTCTGGGGGAATATTCCACGACAGGTATATTGTCATTGATTATCAAACGGCTGATGAACAGATTTACCATTGTGGTGCTTCATCGAAAGATGGAGGCAATAAAGTTACTACAATTACAGCGGTTACGGATGGAGCCATTTACCATCCAGTTATAGACCAACTTATTCAAAATCCAGTATTGACATTGAGATAAGACCATTTCAGGCAAACCAAATTGATTGCCTTGCATTTCGTTTCTTTCGTTTATGATTTCTGCGAAAATAGCGAAATGTAGATTGTTGAATTATAACGAATTACATTTATACTTTTGCGCCATCGTTCCAATACCGGAGCGGTGGCACAATCATTTATAATGCTGCCAAAGTGATTGCATCGGACTATGGCAGCACATATATGCTATGACAGATTTAATGCAAATCATCTCCAATAGCACAGCTAATATCAAATTGGAGATTACGAGTGAAGACTTACGTCACTTCTCTGATGAACTTATTAGTCGCGCAGTGAATGAGGTGGCTGTTGCGCTCAAAGCCACCAATGAAGACAAACTGCTGACACGTGAGGAAGTCAAGGAAATGTGTGGCGTTTGCGACACCACCTTATGGCTTTGGAACAAGCGCAACTACCTGAAAGCAATCAAGGTGGGAAACAAAGTAAGATACCGTTTCTCAGACGTGAAGCGCATCTTGGGAGAAACCAATAAAATATCTGGTTATGGAAAAGATTGATAATGCACTTGTTACTTCTGCAAGTATAGAAGTTGAGGATATTGAAGAAGAATATGTCCGTATCGGCACAACCTTGTTTCGTATAATCAATCAGCCGATGATGAATGGGTCATTCCGCAAAATGCGAGTAGAATGGAAAATGAGTATATTCCGATTAGACCACGGTAAGGATGAAGCGGCACTCATTCCGAAATATGACGGATTCTGCACTATGCCAAGTCATATAGATTACCGTTTGAACGTGAATAACTTTTATAATCTCTATGAGCCAATAACCCATATTCCAAAAGAAGGCGAGTTTAATCATATACAATCCTTGATTGAACACATCTTTGGTGAGCAATATGAATTGGGAATGGATTATCTTCAACTGTTGTACCTAAAACCAACACAGAAGTTACCGATACTTCTATTAGTGTCGGAAGAACGGAACACGGGTAAGAGTACGTTCCTGAATTTTCTGAAAGCGTTGTTTCAAGAGAACGTGACCTTCAACACCAATGAAGACTTTCGGAGCCAATTTAATGCCGACTGGGCAGGCAAACTGATGATAGTGGTGGACGAGGTACTACTCAACCGTAGGGAAGATAGCGAGCGATTGAAGAACCTCAGTACGGCACACTCATACAAGATGGAGGCAAAGGGCAAAGACCGCTATGAAGTGCAGTTCTTCGCCAAATTCGTATTGTGTTCTAATAATGAGAATTTCCCTGTTTACATTGAGCCAGAGGAAACACGCTATTGGGTGAGAAAGATTAGCAGATTGGAAAAAGACGACACCTCTTTTCTTCAGAAACTGAAAGAAGAGATACCTGCATTTCTGTACTATCTACAATATCGAAATCCAACCACCAAAGAAGAAAGTCGTATGTGGTTTTCTCCCTCACTCATCCGCACGGAAGCATTGGAGAAAATCATCCGCTGCAACCGTAGTCGCATTGAACTTGATATGGCAGAACTATTGATTGACATCATGGACACGATGCAGGTGGATGTGGTAGATTTCTGTATCAACGACCTATTAGCGTTGTTCAATTACTCTATGGTAAAGGTGGAGCGTCATCAGGTGAGGAATGTTCTACAGCAGTATTGGAAACTGGAGCCAGCCCCCAATGCGCTGTCTTACTCCACCTATCAAATATCCGTGTTACCGGGACAGAAATATTCTGCATCGTCCAAAAAGGTGGGACGTTTTTACACCGTTACCCGTGAAAAATTGAAAGACTATCGTTGAGATTGTTGAATATGATGAAATACAAGGAAAGAGATATAAATAAGAGGGTTACTATTCAACAATACCCTCAACAAACTTCAACAAAGAGTTTTGCCTGCCAAAAAAGAAAAAAGATTGTGTACTGCATCTTTAATTTTCTTTTCCCTCTTTTTTGGAATCATCTTCAACAGAGTCAACAAAATCAACAATGGAATGAATAATCGTAAAACCCAACTTAAATGATATTCGTATGAAGAAAACAGAACTGATACAATCTATCAAACAGCAAGACCCGATTTTAGCAAATGCGGTCAGCAAAATGGTTGACTATATTCAAGACAAATGGGCAGCACTATATCCAAGCAAAGAGCAGACGGAAGCGGTCAATGACTACCTCCACTCTGTTCATGCGGACGGTGACGAAACGATGAACGGAACCACCATAGCATACCGGAAGATTGCCACGCAGAAGATAACCATCAATGCCATCCGTGTGCTCGACCATGAACAACTCAACCGACTGCAAGATGTATTGAACCATATAGCAGCCGACAAGGAGTATTATATGCCTGAACGGGGATATGGCTTGGGCAGGTAGCAGACCATTGTAACATCATAATATCATAGACTATGTACGACAAGAAACAGAACATACATTACTGCATCATACTTTCTGCCGAACAGTGGGATTTTCTTTTGGAAGGCAAATTCTCCACACATAGGCAGAAGTGCTTGTACAAGCTGATAACCGATGCGGTGCAGGTTGAAACCAGTTATAAAATCAAGGGCGTTGAGATAGCCTTGGAGGTGGGAGAAATCGCAGCTTCCGATGTGGAGCTGGCTGAATATTTGGGGTACAACAGAAAGACTATCGGAAAGCTCATAGACAGTTTTAACAGGCTCGGTATGCTGACCACACGAACCAACAACCGCACTTCCATACATACCCTGCATTTTCTTACAGGATGGAATGTCGGTGGTGTCCTGATAACCAATCCCCATTATGTCAGACCATCGGCTACCGCCAAGGGGCAGACAGGCGATGTGCGGACACCTATCCCCAACACATCTTCTTCATGTAGTAAACAATATAGACGTACGGATAGCGACCAACGGCAAGAACTGGAAACGGACAGCACAAAGTGCGATACATCTACCCTGTCTTCTTCCCTTTGTTTGCCTGAAACTCCAGACTTGCCACCTCCGAATCTTTTGGTTGAGGATGAAGCGGACAATCCCTATATCATATGAGAATAGACCGTTTGGAAACATTCCCACAGAGAGTCATGAAAAAAAGCGCAGGACGGCACGAATGGTGATGAAGACTATCAACATAGATGCAAATGACAGACGGACGCAGAAAGCGGAATTTAAAGCGGTACTCCGTTGTCGTGATGTGATAGACTGGGCTTGCCCAGATATAGCCCACTATAACTACACGCTTCGCTTCTGTAGTTGTGGGCTCTCCCGAGGGGCTGGGCGTTGCCCCGTCCCACTTAGGACGCTGCCCTAAGAACCCGGCAAGGACTGTCAGCCCTGTGCAACCCGACCAAAGAGTGACCCTCTCTTTGGAAACTCCGCTCAGTGGCTTCCACCCCTAAGAACCCGGAGCAGGAAGTGACCCTCTCCCTGCACTCACCGATTAAGGCTATGCCCTAATAACCCATTGTGAAACCCGAATAAAGTAAACTTATGGCACAGAAGACATCCATCAACATCAAGCCCTGCAACATCGGCAGTAGCGAATCCCATAACAGACGGACAGCAGAATACCTTACCCGTATCAACAAAGAAAAGTTCTATATACGCACTGACCTCATGCCGAAAAACGAAGCATGGGTAGCACTTGACTTTGGAAATACATCGCTCACTGAACGCTACAATCAGATAGCCGTAATGGTCAAGGAAAAGACAGGTCGGGCGATGCAGACCAAAGACCGTGAACGGGTGAACAAAAAGACCGGGAAGGTGACCATTGTCCGTGGCAGCACTCCGCTCAAAGAGGGCGTGGTGGTAATAAAGGAAGATACCACAATGGAACAGTTAAAGCATTTTTGCGAGGTGTGCAAGGAACGCTGGGGTATCACACCCCTGCAAGTGTTCATCCACCGTGACGAGGGGCATTACAGCGATCCCGAAGACATTGCCACTTGGAAGCCCAATCTTCACGCACATATCGTCTGGGACTGGATGAATCACAAAACAGGCAAATCCTGCAAGCTGGACGAGAAAGCCATGTGCGAAATGCAGACCGTTTTGGCTGAGTGTCTGGAGATGCAGAGGGGCATCTCAAAGAAGCTGACAGGCAAGGAGCATTTGGAACGAAACGACTTCATCATCGCCAAACAGAAACAGGAAGCCGAACAGGTCAAAGCCGAAAAGGATGCCGCCCTTGCAGCCAAGGAGAAAGCCGAAACTGATAGACAGTCCATTGAGGGCGAGAACAAGGCGAAAGAACAATACAGCCTTTCGCTTGACAATGAGATTGCCGATAAGGAAAGGCAGCTCAAAGACGAGCGCAAGGCAAAGATGGACAGCATACTGGATAGTGTCGGCAGTATTGTGGGGGTCGGCAAATCCGTAGCGGTTGAAAAGGAAAACGCCCAACTGAAAACCGAAATCGAGCGCATCAAGAAAGTCTTTCCCAATGCAGTGAAAAGCAAGGTGGAAGAACTTACAAAGGCTTTGGTCGAAGCAAAACAGAGTGCCGAAGCCGAGCGAGACAGGGCTTTGGTGCAAAGCCGCTCATCGATCATTGAGAAGAACGAAGCTGTTAGGCTGCTTCAAGAGCAGGAGGCGGACATACAGCAGCGCATCAGTCGGACGGTTCTCACAGCCACGAAGAAGAAAGACAACACTATCCGTTTGTTACAGGAAGCTTTGGAAGCCAGCCGGAAAGTTCTGAATGTCATTGCCGACATTCTCTATCAAGCAAGCGAAGTGTTCAGGCGAGCCGTTGATGCGATTATCCATTTCGGGACAGAGCAGTACAAGTCAATCTTTTCTCCATCCGAAGCCGCTGACATCAAGAGCGTGATGCAGGAATATGGGGAAACGACAGAAATGCAAAAGGCTATTGGCGACTGGTTGTGTGGCCATGCGGAACACAGACAGCCTTTTGATGAAATAAAACATCGCCACACACTCAAAGAGGTGGGCGATGTTGCAGAGGGGGCGTATGATTGGAAGATTGAACGTATGCAAGAGAACGGAATAAAAATGTGACGAACACTAATGTCAGATACCTACTTGACAATTCTCGCTATATGTTCCTTTTATTTAATACGCTAATAGTGGGTTACCAAAATTTTCTTCTGTGTGAAAAACCACGAAAACGGAATAATGAGTTGAAAGATATGGTATAAGTGGACTGTGGCGTTTTGCGACCATAATATGCAGCAGAATTGATTTGTGAAGAAACAATCATCGAATCATTTCCGTTTTGTACTCCTTTGGTGAATAAGTTCATAATCTCGTACTTATTCCCGAAATTGGCGTTGGGCTGCATCATAATATCCGATACGACCTGTCGGATAGAGCGAGGATATATTATAAAGGTGTTTTCTGCATTACAAGTAATATCCTTAAACTCGCTGCTTCCGAAGAATACGATAACGGAATAAATCGGTATGCCCGGATTTTGCGGCAAACATTGTCTGATAGCTTGAATGTGTCCGGCATTTTGCATTACGGGGTTGTAAAAGCGGTGCTTTTCTTTGCCGTATGCTAGTAACTGCGTCCAATACTTTTGGTGTTCGTTGCCGAAAATCCAACCGCTGTAATCCTTTACCTCAAAAACGATTAAGCCCACCTTGGTTGCAACGGCTACATCAATTTGTGTATAAGTGCCGTTAGGCTTCTGAATGTATAAGTCGTGAAATATGGCTTTGGGGTTGATGCCCGCTTTCAGAAGTTTCAATACCACTCTGCGCTCCGACCATTCGCCACGAGTAATGGACGTAACCTGCTCAATGAGTTCACGCTCTTTCCGCTTGACATAGATAAGGTAAGCAATACCTGCCACCAAGCAAATAAGAAATATGAATGGTGCGAATGGCATAGAACGGTTATTGTTTATTTGAAAGCAATTATAGGAATTACTTTTGTGTTACCATATTCTTGATACTTGTAGTTACCGATTTGTCTTGCACATTTGCCTTGTGGAGCTTTAACTATTTGTTTATTGTAAAAATTGCTGCCCTCTTGAGCTAATATTAAAACTTCTAAGTCGGAAGTTAATACATGCCCCGAAATGGTTTCTCTTATTTCCAGCGCAATAGCATCTCCTGACTCCAAAACCTCCTGTACTTCAAAATTCTTTCGACTTACACAATCACCAGGCTTATCAAACAAGGTCTTTCCTGCATTCTTGTTATTAGAAGCAGAATTATTTGATTTCGGTAATTCAACGCCATCAACTATCCTAATCGCTGGGACAGTTTTTTCTATTTCCATTTTAGTACTATACTTATACGTTCCGACACGTTGTGCGCATTGGCCTTTTTTAAGAACAATCTTCTGTTCATCGTAAAATTGTTGATTTTCATTTGGAATAATGAATACAATTGCACCAAAAGAGTCATCGGCATGAGCCAAAGCACATCCAGATTCAACCACTTGAAAAACCTCAAATTGTGAATACTCCATGTAATCTCCGGGTTCTTCAAACATTTCAAGTCCAACGATACCAGAATTGTTAGACAGATTAACATAAAAAGCGAATGCAAATGTCAGTATAACACCTGTTATTATACCGAGCAAGTAAACAAGCCATTTTTTCATATTCAATGATTATTATTCATTTATCAGTCAATTATTATATATCCTCCAAATCCTTTTGGATTTTATTCTCTACATTTTGAGCATCACGGTATCGAATAATAACAACACCGTCAGAATAACCAGCTTTCTCGATTGATAATTCAATAGTTCCACCAGTGACATTCCAAGCACTTGCATAAGTAACTGTACCTTGTCCTAATTCGTACATGAGAGAAATATTGCTATCTTGGCGGCTCGGATTATGTTCTCGGCAAGCAGAGGGCTCACCATACTTACGAATATATAAGCCTTTATAATAGTCATAAGTGTTCACAAGAGTATTCCATTCGCTGCTTTCATCGAATATAACGACAACAGAGTGAACGCTTTTTCCGTCATCAGTCGCACCGACACCGACTGTTGCCTGTCTGCCTATAAAATCACCTGTGAACATCGTCACATTGTTGTCACGCCCCATTTGTGTAAAGCCTTTTGCTTTTAGCTTTTGGCAGAAAGCCGTCATACTTCCCTCAATGGGAATACCCTTGAAAGAGAGATGCTCTTGCGCCATAATATTGATTACAGCAAAGAGCATGGTTAATGTGATTAAAAGTTTTTTCATATAAATTGTTTTTGTTGATTATATCGCTGTTAATGAATTGAAATCATCATTGGAAATTTTCCCTATTGAAGCAAGCCATTCAAGGTAAGAAATATCATCTTTGATTTCACAAAACTTTTTCCCTTTATATTTTCCAAAGCCAATAATTCTTTCGAAAATGGATATATCCGAGGGGTTTTCTATATTAGGATACAATTGTTTAAGTTCTTCAAAGTCAATTTTAAAAAACCTATCTGTCGTTTCTAACCAATAGAGATATTGGTAATCCGTTGTATAAATATCCCCCAAGGATTTTCCTTTATATTTTCCAAACTGTAGAACTTCTTCCGCTTTGTGGATAGGAAATATTTCATCAAGTGATACACCGGGAACATCAATCAAAACCCATTCTCCACATCCTGCACAAGGAATTTCCTCATCTTTGATATCTGGATAGCACTCCTGCCTATAACTATCATCCGGCTTACCATCCACAAAGCACTTCCCATAAGCCTTTCCGTATTTACCTTTTGGTTTTACAGTTTCAACTAAAAAGGTTCTATCTCGATTAGGGTCAATACGCCTTTCTTCGCTTGAAGAACGAGCTAATCCCAACTCACATCTTTTTACCAAGAATGGAGTTCGTTTGCCAATGTTGTAATATATGTTGAAAATATTATCGTGTGGGTACATACTTTTACGTTGGTGTGAAATGCTTTTTGCTATTTGAAAAGCTTACTAATTTTTTTTCTTATTGCACTTAAGGCTATACTTTGGTCATGACTTACCGTCATCCCTATACCACTACTTTTTATAACGGCTACACTTTGATTAGTGTTATAATCGTAAAAAGTTACTGTTATATATGTATGCCCCCCATCCCACTTTTCAGATGTGACGTGGATATTTGGTGAGAGAATACTATCCGAACACTCAAAAATTCTCAAAGTATTAGAGGGCGATAAAACTGTTAGATTGGTTTCTGCTATCTGATTTTGAACAGACATAACTACATCATCCAATTCTCTATCTCCAGATGTTTCTTTTCCGAAAATGACATACTTGTACTTACTAATGTTTGCATCATTAGATAGAACAATCTTTCCTGAAGAACAAGATGTCATTAGTGCTATCATAGCGGCTATAGATATAATATGAATTATAAATTTTTGCTTCATTTCCTTTGATGCCAATGGCTCTTTTAGTTCCAATTGAACCGTTATTTACGCAGAAGCGTGGAACTGCAAATGCCACGTTCTGAATTGGAGGTCGTAGGAAACCTGTACACACGAATGTAGTAATAGCAGCCCACGCTATAGCGTGAGAACCACTATGCCACCCTTGTGTGTAATTGTGAAATTTCCTACGTTTCCAATTCACAAGATAAGCATAACGCTTCTTTCTTTTCTAATATGTTTTGGAGAGAGTTCCCTCAATCCGCTTACAAAGATACAAAATGCGCACAATAAAAGCGTAAAAGAATTTGGATTTTAACGATATAAGTTAAAAACAATATTCCTATTCAATTATATCTTTATATGAAATGCTGGAATTTTGCAAGATTGTCCCTTTTTTACTTTTGCCACCAATATGTACCTCCTTTCCTGTCTTTTTAATTTGTGTTTCATAAGCTACAAGCAATTTCATTTTTTTGTCTACGGCATTGGGAGTTATTGCAACATTAAATCCTAATTGTCCACCTGCCTGAACAGAGGGATACATAACGCCGTCAAGAGCATGATCAGTTGTAACCACTTCCGTAAATATCGCTGATATAAGATAATTATAATCAGCTCCTTCTTCATTCTTCTTAGAAAATTCTTTGGCAAAATATTTAGCTGAAATGTCTATATCATTAGCAAAATCAGGGTGTTTCATTAGAAAAACATCATATGCTGATTTAAGTTCTTCAAGTAAAGAATTGTCAGCGTTGCAAAAAGAATCTTTATGTATAACAACTAAAAGGTGTATATTCTCGATAACTTCCCATTTTCCGAATGTGATAGTTTGTTGTCCGCTTGATCCTACACCTCCTCTTATCAAGGAAGAACTTTCACATGCAGAAATAAACCGGGTATCTATAATGTTTTGTTCTTCTGGAACAATACATCCATAAAACATGGTTTGCATAGGTGTACTAGCTCTTTGGCACTGTTTATTATATTGTTGGGGTTTATATGACAAATCCGAAACTGTTTTTAGGTTTCCATCACAACGTGCCCTTGTGATTGTTTTGCCGGGATGTAGCGTAAAAATAATAAATCCAACTTTACCCAAATCACGTATCAATTCTTTTATTTCAAAATAAGGGTATTGGCTTAAGTCTAACGCTTCTAAACGGTTTATTATCGTTTGCTTATTCATAATATATTAATTTTCGTAAGACAGAATTTGAATCCAATTAAATTTCGCTTTAAATAGAATCCTATACGGGAACAAAATGGGAACATTCTTAAAATAAGAAAAGGATAAATAGTTGATAATAAACTATTTATCCTTTATTCTTGTACCCAGACCCGGGATCGAACCGGGATGGGTTGCCCCACTGGTGTTTGAGACCAGCGCGTCTACCTATTCCGCCATCTGGGCGCATCTCTCTCGATTGCGAGTGCAAAGGTAGGCGTTTTTTTTATATTTGCAAAACTTTAGCCGGATTTTTTTCTTGTTCAGGCATTATTTTATGAAAATCGTTTGATGGAAGCGGGCAGAGCGGCTTATGCCACTGACGATGTAGATGCCCGGATGGAGCGGAACCCGTAGGGTCTCGTCCTGAAGTAAGGTCTGGTAAATGCAGCCTCCTGAAGGGGTATAGATGTCGAGCCTGCAAGGGGTATCCGAAAGTTTGTCTGCCCGGAGTATGTTCCCTGGTTCGCAAGTGAAACGGAAAAGGGGCTGGGATGTATCGTCGGGAAAGGAGATGCCCGGAACGGCATCCGGGCTTCCGCTGTCCGGTTGGCGCATAAAGAACCATTGACGGTGGCAGGCAGTCGGAGCGGAACCGTATTCCCACAGACCGACTGTGGTGCCGGCCGTATGATGTTCTCCTTCCAAGTCGAAAGCCTTCGACCCGTCTTCTGTCATGATTTTATAAAAGAGCCGGTCGATGGGAGTGAGGGTAAAGGTTTGTCCGGCTTGGGGAGAAGGTTCATATCCTAACGCATAGTCCGGTGAGTGTTCGGTCAGGATATCACCGTTGCCGTTGGTAAAGGTATATTCGTTTCCGTCCGGTTGCAGTTTCCAAGTTTGCTCCGGAGCGTATGACAGAGGTTGCAAAGTCACCTTGCCGCCAGATGCCTGCAGGGCTTGGTCGGCTGCGTTACGGGGGCATATCCAGTAAGGAAGTCCGGGGCGTATGGCATTGTCGGCATCCGCGCTTTCTTCCACGGGGATGACGAACGTGACGATGCTGTAAGCCGGGAGCTTGTAGGTCAGTATGCGGTCTTTGAGTGTGTAATCGGCCGTTGGGGACAAATCCTCGGTCTCCGAGCTGCGGAGTGCCGTCAGTTCGCTGCTTATGGATTCGTAAAAACTTAAATCGGCACGATGCACGACGGGTAAGGCGTTCGGATTGATGGCCACTATGATGAGGCTGTCGCCTTTTGGGTTGCGGGCTGCCAGTGTCTGTCCGTTCAACGACGTGAGGAATGTGTAGCCCGGACGGATGAATTTACTGAAGTGTTGGCGGATGGAATAGTTCTTCACCTTGTGGTAAGTCTGTTTCGTGAAGTCGCCTTGCACCAGACACCATTGGTCGTTGCCCTCCTCCACGTATTGCCAGTCCACCCACGCCACAGGCATAATGTAACGTATGTCGTCCATCAGTTTTTGTGCCAGGTTCAGGTTTCCGGCAATACCGCTTCCGCCGCTGCCTACTTCGCTCATCCATAGACGGATGCCCTGTTCCTTGCAGAGGGCGCTGATTTGGCTGCGTGCCTGCGTGGTGGCCGAGTAGGTGTGTGTGTTCCATTGTCCGACGAGGGGCAGCACTCCGGCGGCCTGATAACCTTCAAAGTCCCTGACCGACTGTGCGGCATCGGTTTCTTCCGAGGCCGAGATGACGGTGTTCAGGCCGGAGGCTTCCAGGATGGGGTGCAACACTTTGAGGAAAGCCACTTGCGAGGCAATGTCGAAGTGGCATCCCTCTTGTCCTCCGTTGGCTCCCCAATAACTCGTCATCGGTTCGTTGAAAGGCGAAAGCGTACGGAACTCTATGCCGTATTCCTCTTTATAATGTCGGCATACGTCTACCAGGTAATGGGCGAACGCTTCATAGTATTCCGGTTTCAAGTTGTCGGCAGACGCATCGGTATGGCCTGCACAACATCCGCTGTAAGTCATGTAGTAGGGACAGGAATTGCTGAAGGCCTCGAATATGGCATCCGGACGCTTTTCTTTGATTTTCAGCATGATTTTCCGTTGTGCGGCATCACGGCTCCAAATGTATTCACCGTCCGGACTGTCTTTGAAGCCTTCCATTTCCGCACGCAGGCCTTTTCCGCTTCCCATGTGGTGCGGCGTGCAGTTCCGGTTTTGCGGGTCGTCTCCCCCGCCGATGTTATAGCGGAAAATACGGTAGTCCAGTCCGTCCGGGCTGACCAGCCAATCCACAAGTTCGTCTATCTTCTCGTCGCTCCACTTCCCGCACATGTTGGCCCACCAGCAGAGCGAGATGCCCCATCCCTCGAACTGTTGACGGGTGGCGGCCGGGTTGATGACGTAGACCGAGGTGTCGGCAGGCGGAGCCTGATGCACGTCGGTCGTAAGATACCACAGATGCCGGGTGTCCGTCCCGTCTTTGTCCGAATACACGGCTGACGACGCTGTCGTCCCGTCCGTTCCTAAATATTTGTTGTTGTATTTGCAGCGCAGCTTGACGAAGAACTCTCCGGAGTTCTCTATGGCATACAAGGCTTTTGCCGATGAGGGGTCGGTTGTGAAGGACGTGTTCCATTGTCCGGTCAGTGACAGATAACCTTGCCCGTCGGCCGATTGCAAGGCATAATATCCGTTACCGTCAGGGATGAATGTAAGTTTTTGGGGCGACGGGGCATCGGCGGCTTCCAATACCGCCCCTCCTTGGGCGTCTTTGGCCACATGGTTTCCACTGGAGTGCATGAGGAAAAGTGCTGTGGGACTGTCGATGGCTTGTGCCAAAAGCAGGGCCGGCAACCACAAGAATATCCAACCGGCCAGATAAGTGTAAAGTCTGTTCTTCATCTGTTTTGAATTTGAAATCAGGTTGATGGGGTAAAAGTACGATGAATCTGCAAGAATAACAAGTAAAGAGGGGATAAAAGTTTATAGCTGAAAGTATTTATGGCTTCTTACCGGAAGATTATGAGGAAAAAGTTGGCTTTGAAGGCGTTTTTTATTAGTTTTGCGAAGACTACTTATTTATTATTTCAAAAGAAGAAGCGTATGAATACATTGAAGAATTTTGCTTTCGGTATGTGCTTGTGCGGCACATTCGGGTTGGGGCTGACCCTGTGGGGTTCTTGTACATCTTCGGGTGGAAAGACAGAGACGGTCATGTCCGATAGTGTGGATGCAGAGCAAGGGAATGCGGTGGTCGAGGCCATAATGTCCCGGCGCAGTATTCGTAAGTACAAAGACCAACCGGTGGAACGCGAGAAACTGGAGACCATTGTGAATTGCGGTATCAATGCGCCCAGCGGTATGAACCGTCAGCCTTGGCAGGTGCGTGTGGTGGACAATGCCGATTATATCAATGGAATTACGGAGGTTTTCAAAAAAGCCAATCCGAAGGCGGCCGAAGAGCCCGGTTTCAAGAATATGTTCCGAAATGCTCCGGCCGTAATATTCATCGCATCCCCGAAGGACGGAAGCGGCCAGTTGGACTGCGGGCTTTTAGGTGAAAACATGGTGTTGGCGGCACAGTCTTTGGGGCTTGGCACTTGTTGTCTTGGCGGTCCGATTGCTTTCATGACAGGTAATCAGGAGGCTGCCTCTTATCTGGAACGTTTGCAACTCCCGGAAGATTATGTTCTGCTGTATGCCATTGCCGTGGGTTATCCTGACGAGTCTCCCGCTGCCAAACCGAGAGATGCGGAGAAGGTTAAGTTTGTGGAATAACAGATGCCTCATATTAAGTTAATTATACTTAAATAACAATGGGGGGGGGTAAAATTTGTTAATGATATTTATATATATTTGCATCGTCTTGCTTATGAGGCAAGGCGATTTTTTTTGCTCTTTACGAGGTAGTTATTTTAAAACAATAATAAATGAAAATGATTAGAAGACGTAGTTTCTTGCGCAACGCTTGTGGCGTATTGTGCTTTTTTTTAGCTGTGGGCTTGGTGTCTTGCGACGATTCGGATGATTTGAAGCTCGGTGTCGATGGGACGGTATTGGAAAAAGGTGTGTCTACGGACCTGGATGGCGGATATTATGATATACCGGTGAGTAGTAATGGGGAATGGACCGCTTCTCTGCCCGAAGCTTGCGATTGGGCCATGGTCATGAACGAAAGGGGAAATGGCGACGGTACAGTGAAAATTTTTATCGAAGGTAACTATACGGGCGATAATCGTTCTTCTCATTTGACTATTTCCAACGGAGACCAGAAATACGATGTCGCGATTCGTCAGGACAATACTCTGGGAGGGCAACCTGTAAACAATGACGAGACGGATTGTTACTTCATCAACGTAGCCTCATCGAAAGGGTTGGGTATGGGGTACGACCTTGAAAAATATAAAGCCAAGTCGGCCGTCATTAATCTCAAGGCAGTGGAAGCCCTGATGAAAGAAGACGAAATCACTTATTATGCTTTGTATTCTTCCAATCGGCTTTCGGAGCTTGAAGCCCGTGAGGTCAATATCGATTCTGTGGAACAGAAGAAAGACTCTTTGGGCGTACGTCTTTCGCTCACGGTGGCCTACGGTACGTTTAAACTTGGGATTTCCGGTGGATATCACGGTACGGAAGACCGTGTGACCAATGCCAAGCGTTTCCGTACGGCTGCCAATTATCCTACGTTGGAGACAGCCTTGGATTATAGCTCTGTCATCGCAATTTACAATGAGGCCATAGAAGAACAGGCTACGGATTACCGTAAGTCGTTGCTCACCCCCGGATTCGTTCGTAAGAGCAAAGCCTTGACGGATTTGATAGATGCCCAGACTACGGTGGAAAACTATGCTTCCAACACCAAACTTTCTGCGGCATTGAAGAATCTGGTGGATACTTACGGGCCAAGCGTGACGGTGGGATCCACTTTGGGTGGTATGTTTGCTTTGGAATTTGAGTACGATTCGGTTTATACGAAAGAAGTCATGTCGCTCGACAGTGCCAAGATAGCACTGTCTATCAACTTGGGCCTGTTTTCGTTGGATGCAGGCGTGGCCGCCGCTTACAGCAAGAGTGCTTCCGACTTGTTGGAGAAGAGTGTTTGTTCTTGCCTGATTAAAGGTGGGGCACAGGAGGGCCAGTCGGGTATTTACCGGGATTTCAAGAATCAAAGCTATACGTCTCTTAACTCGTCGGTGGCCGAATGGGTGTCTACTTTGAAGACGGACGATAACAAGAGTGTCAACAATGCAGAGGTGATAGAAGTGCAATATGAACCGATTTGGGTGTTCTTTGAAGGCGTGGCTTCCGATATCGTGCGCGATTATGTGGAAAACCGTTATGAGGGAAGCCGGTTTGAATAACCCGGTTCTGGAAACAGGACAGGTTGAAATGAATGTCGGTGAGAAGGGATTGGAATGAAATTTTATAATTATATAATAGGTGTCTTGACAGGTCTGGCCGTGTTTTGCCAAGCCTGTCAAGACGATTCTTTGGAAACTGTGGGAGAATCCATGGGATGTTCCCCGGATGCCGGGTGGATTGTCGATGGATTGGACGGGGATTACAGTATTCCAATTAAGGACGAAGCTATATCGGTGCAGGTGGAGGAAGGGGATTTCCTTGTCCCGTTGGAAGGAAAGACGGTATATTTCGAACGTAATGATGAAGGTGCTCCACGTCGGGCATTGTTATCCCTCTGCATGGCAGACGGTAGTCGGCGCATGCTGTCCCTCGTGCAACAACCGGCATCCCGTGCGTCGTCCTCGGCTGTGCGCCGCAGTTTCTTTCGCCACCATGGCATAGGTTATTCCTACAATGCCGTGGGAGGGGAGTTCTGTAATATCGCCGATGTGCGTTGCCAGCTTCTTAACCGTGCCGTGCTCGACCGGGTGGAACGTGAGGAAATCGACCAGCTCCTCTTTGTGGACTATAAGAATGAGATGAAGGTGGAAAACGAGACCTATACCTCTGTGGTGGATTATGTGCAGAATACGAACTTCTCGGCAGATGTGGAGGGACAGATTGTGATATTTTCGGGAAGTGCATCGATGACGTGCAGCGTTTTTGAAGACGGCCAGACGGATTCCTATATCTTGTGTGATGAGGAAGTTTTGCCCCGGGCGGAATACCGTTTGGAGACGGAAGCCGTACGGAAGTATGTGGGGAAATATCCCAATTTGCTGACCAGCAGTTTCCGGCGTGCCATAGAACGTCTGGCTGCCACTCCTGCCGACGACGTGCATGCCGTGGATAGTTTTATCGCCACGTATGGCACGCACATGGTAACCCGTTCGGAGTTGGGTGCTAAGCTTTCTGTGAACGTACAGGTGGATACCCGGAAGTTCAATACCGTGGAGCAGGAACAGGCTCTTTCGGCCATGGCTTTGGCTGCGTTGTTCAAAAATACCCAGGAGGATACGACCGTTGAAAAGACATATCAGATCCTACGTGATAGCCGTTGTCGCATTGAGGCTGTGGGGGGAGACTTGGGCATTATAGACAAGGCCGTCACGAAGACGGTGTACGATAATGAGGGCTTGTCGGAAGAACTTTTGGAGGCTTGGCGTAGGTCTGTCAAGTTCGATGATGATGACTTGGATGCCAGTAATGTGGAATTGACCGATATGGAGGTCATGCCGATATGGGATTTGATTGCCGATCCGGATGTGGCACGTCGTGTGGAAGCCCGTGTGACCGGAAGTGCCACCCTCATGCAGGAGCTTTTGGGAAACCGTAACTTTATCAATACCTCCTTTCCTGCCCATCCTGAAACGGTGACCTGCCGCATCGGGAAACAGGGAGGCCAGCGTTTCGATCGTCCGGACGTGGTGGACGTCATTGCTGCCAACCGCCATGTGGCTACGGTATGCCATGAGTATGTACCGGAAATCAGTCCGTCAGACAAAGTCTTCGTGGCTTATCCTATTTACGAAGGGAGGGTGAAGCTGACCAACGGGCTATGCTTGTACGGTGGAAAGGCCTACCGGGTGGATTGGCGCTACAACCGCTTTCAAGTGACTGTGTTGGGTGAGGTGGACAGCGAGAGCCGTGTCTATATGAACGGAGGGGCTTTGTCGCCCGTGAAATACAATAACCTGGAGTACGAAGCGTCGCATCTGATTTTAGGGTGCGAGCGTCCGGGAGGCATAGCCATAGATGGAAGTCTGGCCGGTGAAATGGTCAAGGTGAGGAAGCATTTCGGGCATTTTTATCTGGAGAATAAAAATGCTTACAGTAATTTGCCCGGTTGGAATTTCACAGCGGACGCGCCCGAAGAAGTGGTGTATTATCCCGAATACATCGAAAGGGAAGAATACAAGGGGCGCATGGTGCGGGGCGAAGACTATATATATAGGTATAACGTGACGGAAATCGGTTATGAATAAGTTTTTCTATTTTATGATATGTTGGGCATGCCTTGTCGGCTTGTCGGCCTGCCACGACGATGACTTCCGGGAGGAAACGCCGGGATGGTCGGTCACGACCGAACCGGACGAGCTTTTATTCGACAGCCATGCTCGTTATAATCATTTTACAGTAGCTTCTGCCGGGTTGGGTGACGGGCTTCGGGTGAGCGTGCCGGAAGGCAGTTGGGTGGATCTTACGGTGGACACCGTGCCGCAGGACGGCATCGTGGAGTTCTATGCCGAGGCCAACACCGGGACCGAAAGACGGCAGGCGTTGCTCACGGTGTCTTCCTTGTCCGACCCGTCCCGTTCCGTGGTGTTGGCCTTGGTGCAGCGTGGAATGGGCGAGGATGACGAGAATGGTGAGGATGGCGATCCCTTGTCGGATTTCCGTGTGGGCTGGGGCTTCAATGTGTATGATGAATATAAGAATCCGCGCAGCCTTTGCAAGAAAATTATCGATGTGAACAAGTTGTCGGCTCTCGATTCCGACACCACGTTCCAAAGCGTGCAGGAGGTGCTGAGGGGTAAGGAGACTTTTGAATACCAATGTGCTTATTCCTTGCAGGAAATGTCCTCGAAGATGAGTAGCGAAATGGTAGAGGAAACCAATATACTGGGTATGAAAAAGACCATCCACCGCTATTCGAGCGTAAGCAAAAAGAGTACCAGCGAACAGTCTTACGGTTATGCGCGCATGGCCAAGACTGTGGCATCGCGCAGTATGGATGCCGGTGTGTTGGCCTATCTTGTGGCAGACCGTGAGGTGGTGGCGCAAGAAAAATTGCCTTTTACTTCCGGGTTTTATTTCCTGTACAATGCTATTTTGGAAGCTTCGGGGGATGAACGGGATAAGTGGATAGATAAAATGTTGGCCGATTACGGTACGCATGTGGTGGTGGAGGCTTCGGTGGGGTGCATGATTGATTATGTGGTTTGTTTTGACAAACACGAGACCCACAACCTGGAGGTGTCTACCAGTGAACAATGCAAGTATGTGTTTAGTAGGCTGAAGAAAAGCGAGGTGACGCAGAATGTGGAGGAACAGGTGACGAGCGATATTGCCAACTCGAATTCGTTTGCCATAGAGGGCGGTTCGCCTGCCACGAAGAAAGCCTTGGAGGAAGCCGTCCTTCACATGCAGTCGGGCGACCAGGTGTCGGCCTCGTTGATGCAGGACTGGATGGCCTCTGTTACGGCATCCGCTTTGGATAGCCCCGATGAACGGAAGAATCTGGGCGTAGTGGACTTCAGTTTCATTCCGATATGGGAACTTTTTGCCGACACGGAGGTGCGCAACAGCATCCTTTATCATGTCACGGCGATGGGCAACCAAAGCAACTGTGATTTTACAGAAGCCGAATTGGGGACGGACAATTACCATATCGACCTTACGCTCCAGGGGCTTGCCGACTTCGGGACGGATGGGGATGCCACGTTGGTGAAGGTCTTGTATGGCAATGGAGTACCTTTGGTGGAGGTGTGCAACGAATTTGTGCCCAAATTACGGGGTGACAAACGGGTCACGGTGTTCTATCCCATCCGGAACGGACGTACGGACATCGGGCAGGGCTTTTTCCCGGGTGATGGCGAGGGTAACCCTCCAGCGTTCCTGACATTTTCCGACGGAGAGGTCTATGTCAATCCTTTGGAAGGTGCGTCGTATCATCAGGTCGTGGACAAGGTATATTACCTGCATGGGAATTTATATACGGAAAATTATGGAATCCAGACGCGCGAAGTGGGAAACCCGCAAGTGGAAGGGCAATATTTCCAACTGAACGGCAGTACTGTCCGTTATCCCATCGTGAAAATCGGCAGCGGTTATTGGACGAGGCAGAACATGAAGGAGGAAATGGGTTTTGGAGTGAAGTGGGGTGGACGTTTCCAAGTTCGGGAACGCGTGATAGACGGTATGCTGTATGCCAATATCTTTGAATCGAACAAGCCGCTTTTCTTGTCCAACAACAGTGACAAGTATGGCACGAAACAGGATGAGGCTTACCACGAGCGTGTGCTGTGGTATTTGCCGGTAGCCAAAGACCGTACCGCTCTTACTACCTATTTGGGCAATAACCTGAAAGCCGCTTTCAAAGGGCAGATATCGGGCTTCGATGCCGATTTCGTGGGCTATTACGGGCATTACGATGTCAATACGGGAGGAAGTCTCGGCACGGATCAGATACGTGACCATGGGGCGTATTGCTATATTGCTTTCAAGGAGGACATGGATTCGAGCCAAGGCGAGGCGTTGATGCTGACGAAAGATTACCAATGGAAAAAGGCGAACGTGAAAGCCGGGAATAACAATTACTATCCCGTGCGCCTATTCCGGACAAATTATTATCAATATCCGAACCAATGAAGAAACTGAAGACTTTTTATATGATAGGGTGGGGCTTGTGGGCTATGGCCACGGTGTCCTGCGTGATGGGATGCTCTGACGACGGCGAAGGAGGTTTGCCGGGGACGGAAGGCGGAAAACCCGATGAGGAGGAATATTTGGATACAGACTCGATGAACTACGAGCGGGTCAAGTCCAGCCTGTTTGTGGCAGACACGTTGTCGCCGGGTGCAGTGAAATATACGCCGCGCAGTGGTGAAGTGTTGGACAACGCTTTTCCGGATGTGTACAGCATTGGTGTGGATTCCGTGGAAGAAGCTCTTTCTTTCTTCAATACGAATTGCGTGCCCGTTGGCGAAGAGGGCAAAGTGGTGAGCGAGGACGGGGCTTTGGTGTATGATTTGGGGGACTACGGCCGGTTGGTTTACCGTACAGGGGACGGACGCGATGAGGTGGCCTCTGTTGAAGTTCGGTTGACGGGCGTGGACGGTGTCAGCCGAATATCGTTCATCCCCATGTCGCAATGGCCGAACAATGCGGAAAGCCAATTCTTGGTGGGTGATATTGTGAAAGACAAATCTGGCGCATATTGGATCTGCGTGAGGGCATGCAGGGGTGGCCTGCCCGGCATTCTGATGACATTTGAAAGGGGAACTGAGATTTGGTTGCGGGAAGACCATTATAAGACTTATACAAAGGTGACGGGTTGTGCTTCTATGGATGCTTGGAATGCTCTGGCTCAATTTTATTATTCCAATCCGGGAAAATTCAGGGCTTTATATGAGGAGTTGAAAAGGAAGGGCGTATCTCATGGCATGCTTTATCGTGCTTTGGAGGACTTATATACAGATTCGGGTAGAACACACCAAGTGGGTGACACATGGGATAACAATTATTTTTGGGTAAGCAGGGTACGTAAAGTTTGGGAGGCTTCTACGGATTATGTGATAGTGTCGGGCAGTACCATTATATTGAAAGACGGTATGCCTGTATTTAAGTCCCGCAATTATCATTTCAAAGGGGACCAGATGCCCGAAGTGCCGCAATTCCGTGATAGCCACAGCGAAACATTTGCGTACAACGATAATCTGGAAGACAAGTATATACGGGTGTATCCCGAGTCTTAAAGAGGGAACGTTTTATGACCGTAGTCTTTTTCAAGGAAATGGTTGTTATATGTAATAATTATTAATGTTTAAACCAATGAAGAAACTGAGAACTTTTTGTATGATAGGGTGGGGCTTGTGGGTCATGGCCGCAGTGCCCTGCATGGTGGGATGTTCTGATGACGGCGAAGAAAGTGTGCCGGGTACGGAAGGTGGTAACCCCGAAGAAGAGGAGTATCTGAATGCCGACTCGATGAATTACGAGCGGGTCAAGGCCAATCTGTTTGTGGCAGACACGTTGTCACCTGGTGCAGTGAAATATACACCGCGCAACGGTGAAGTGCTGGATAACGCTCGTCCGGACGTGTACAGCATCGGTGTGGATTCTGTGGAAGAACCCCTTTCTTTCTTTTATACGAATTGCGTGCCCATTGGCGGAGAGAACGAGGTGGCAAGCGAGGATGGGGCTTTGGTGTACGATTTGGGAGACTATGGCCGGTTGGTTTACCGTGAAGGGGACGGGCGCAATGAGGTTGCCTCTGTCGAAGTTCGGTTGACGGGCGTGGACGATGTCAGCCGAATATTGTTCATCCCCATGTCGCAATGGCCGAACAATGAGGCAAGTCCTTTTTGGGTGGGCGATGTGGTCGAGGACAAGGAGAAAGGTTGGTGGTGGATTTGCGTGAGGGCGTGCGAGGGCGGTAAGCCCGGCATCTTGATGACATTTGACGGTGGGTATAGTTTTACGTTCCGAGAGGATCATTATAAAAGTTATAGTAAGGCAATGGGCTGTGCTTCTTTGGAGGCTTGGAATGCCTTGGCACAGTTTTATTATTCTGACCCGGCTCAATTCAGGGCCGAATATGAGGAATTGAACCATACTGCAGGGGTTTCGTTTGGATTGCTTAATTTTGCCCTGAGAGACTTGGCCTACGATTATTTAGGCCATACCCACCAGGTGGGTGACACATGGGATAACAAGTATTATTGGTGGGCCAAGGTACGTCACGTTTGGGAGGCTTCAACGGATTATGTGGTGGTGGGGTCAAATACCATTAGAATAGAAAACGGTATGCCGGTGTTCAAATCCGGAAATTATTATTTCAAAAGGAATTGGGCTGTGGCTATGCCTGATTACAGCCACAGCCACAGCGTGACATTCACCACTTATGACGGGTCTGTAGACAAGTATACGCGGAAGTATCCGAAATATTAACGTAATTGAACTTGCATGGTTTCGTTCAGGACATTACAGTTTCTGTCCGTATGGATCGGGTTAGCCGTGATTGTGGCTTGTTCCGAAGATGATGGAATACAGGACGGAATGCAACCACGGCCTCGATCCGTTACGGTGGTGTTCTCGCCCGATGGGTTGGGTGACAACGGGTACAATGACCTGATTCTTCGGGGGGTGCTGCGCTTTGCAGAAGCGCATGCCGATGTAGCTACGCGCTTGTGCATGCCCGAGACGTTGGATGAGGCACGCTTGATAGCGAATGGTTGGTGTCAGAACAGGGGGGACGGGTACTCGTTGCTCGTCTTGGCTGCCTCCAATTATGTGGAGCTTGCACGGGATGAGTTGGGCGGCTTGCCGTTGGACTCTTCTCGGCGGCAGATTCTTTTGTTTGAAAGTGGGCGGTTGGACAGCGTGCCGGTGTCTACGTTCATGGTTTCCACCTATGGTGCGGCTTGGATGGCTGGGGTTTGCGCTGCCCAGATAGCGCAAACTCCGTTGGTGGTATTGGCCAACGGGCGTGACCCGGTTTTGAAACGGAGTTACGACGGGTTTGCCGATGGTTTCCGTTTTGCCTTAGGGGATGAAAGTTTGGTGGTGGATTCCGTGTGCTTGTCCACCGGTAATGACGGCTTTGCCATGGAATACGAGGCTTATCGGAAGATGGGGGAATGGGCGGAACAGTATGATTTTGTTTTTCCCGTAGCTGGTGGAAGCAACATGGGTATCTACCGCTACCTGAGGGAATATCCTTATGGATGGATTTATACGGTTGGTATGGATGTGGACCAGTCTACCTTGTGCAATAACATTATCGGGAGTGTCGAGAAAAGTATGGATAGGATTGTGGAACAATATCTGGAAGATTGGGCGGCAGGCACTCCTTTGCCTAAACATTGTCGGTTCGGGTGGAACGATGGAGGGGCGGATTGGCAAATCTCCACCAATTTCCAAGAGTTTTTCGGGGAGTGGCCGGACAATTTCCGTGCCATAGCAGGACAGGAAGAAGAAACGTATGAGAATCAGATTGTATATTAAACAGTGTTTGTACGCAGCTCGTCATCTTGGGCGTGCGGCGGATTTCAGGATGTGGGTGGCTCTCGTGGCAGCCTTTTTCTGTTTGTTCACCGTCGTTTCTTGCCGCGATGATGATTCTCCGGCAGCGACAGGGGGCACAGAGTGGCGGAAAGCGACTGTAGCTGTGGTACTCCCTTTGGACGAAGGCATGGAAGGGCATTGGAAACGCGTGTTGGAGTTATGTGCGGCCAATCTGCATTATGCTTTCGACGGGAGGTCAGTGGGAATCGACCTCGCTTTTGAGTGGTATGATGAAGAGTCCGAATCTTTGCCAGACTTAGCCAAGGATTTGGCCGCACGCGACGACCTTCTGGCTGTGATTGGTGGCCGTTATTCGGCCAGTGCCGCCGTGATGGAGGCTAAACTTTGCAAGACGGGTAAACCGTTTTTCACGTTGGCCACGAACGGGGAACTGGTTCGGGCATACGCTTCTGTAGGGAATTTGTGGGCCATGACAGAAACGGACATCACGCAATGCGAGGTGTTGCTTTCCAAAGCCCTTTATTATGGGGCAAAGCGTGTGGCTCTGATAGCCAAAGACGACATTTACGGCAAGACGTTTGTGGATTGGTTCGCTTTCCAAGCCGAAGGGTTGGGGCTTGAGGCCGGAAGCATCGTCACGTACACGGACGGTACACTTGAAGGAAAGGCACGCGAGGCAGCCCTGCTTGATGTGGATTTTGTGGTTTGCGCCCCTTCTTCGGTGCAAGACGTGAAAGTCATCTTGGAGGCATTCCAGCAAGTGGCGGTGGAAGGAGGGACTCCCCCACGTACGTTGTTTTCCGATATAGCCTACGGGAGTGAGGCTCTTTTGTCCATGGGTTATGCTGCTGAGGGCTTGGAGGGAGTGGCGTTCGGTTCCGATCCCATGACGGGATTTGATGTGTACATGGATGAACTTCATAAGGATCATATCGTGGCGGGAGAGGCACAAGTCTACGATGCCGCCATGTTGGTGGGCTTGGCAGCTTATAAACAAGCCTGCGGCGACGGTGAGGTGGAATTCACGGAAGTTTTGCGCCGTCTTGTCGATGGGCGGGACAAGGCCAATGCGGGTTGGATGAAAGAAAATATCCGCGATGTGGTGGACGCGATGGATGCAGGACGGAATCCTGATTTGCACGGGGCATCGGGCCGTTTGGATTTCGATGCCAAAGTGTACACCAATGTGTTGCACACGGTTTATCATAACTATAAAATTTACAACGGGCGTTATATCACCCTTGATTACAATACGAGCGACGGCACGAAACGGTCGGATGCCACGTTGGCCGGATGGAACTGGCGGGCTACGCAAATGCAAGAGTTCGAATCGCAAGGGGGAAGCGAAATAAAGTATCCTTCGCTCGACCAACGATGGGCTTTGTTGGTAGCCGGATCTTCCGGTTGGAACAATTACCGCCATCAGGCCGATGTGCTGAACATGTACCATATCCTGAAAAACAATGGCTATGACGACGACCACATCGTATTGGTGATGGAAGATGACATTGCCTATAATGCGAAGAACCCCGCTCCGGGTACCGTGCAGGTACGTCCCGGAGGGAAAAATGTGCATGAAGGGATAGAGATTGACTATCGTACCTCCCAACTGTCGCCCGATGACATTGGGCGTATCTTGTGCGGAAAGAGAGACACACGGTTGGAGCAAGTCATAGAGGCTGATTGCGACGACAACGTGCTGGTGTTTTGGAGCGGGCACGGGATTTACCGCCAGTTGTCGTGGTTGGATACCCGTCGGGGCTTTACGGCAGAATTTGCTTCGGATGTTTTCCGTACAATGCACGAGGAAAGACGGTATCGCAAGCTACTCCTTATGATAGAAACCTGTTATAGCGGCAGTGTGGCTGAGGCTTGTGAAGGCGTGCCCGGCCTGTTGGCTCTGACAGCTACAAACGACATGGAGCCATCGAAGGCTGATGTGTATAATTACGAACTTGGAGTATGGATGAGCAACCGTTTCACGTCTACGTTGCAGGAATGTCTGGCAACTGACCCTACCATATCCATGCGTGACTTGTACTACCGTTTGTTTATCGATACAGTCGGTTCCCACGTGATGGTATATAATGCCGGAAACTATGGGAACATGTATCAGGAAACGATGGCGGAATACCTTCACTGACTTCCATAAAAACTGTGTATTTAAGTGATTTTAAAATTCCTTTTTCGAGTTTGTTCGTGAAAAGGGTTAACTTAGCGACAGTTTATACCAGCCTTTGAATTATGGAAGCAAAAGACGTGAATTATTGTGTGATATTGGCCGGCGGCATCGGCAGTCGTTTGTGGCCTGTAAGTCGTAAAGAGTTGCCTAAACAGTTTCTCGACTGGTTCGGAACGGGGCGTACTTTATTGCAACAGACCTATGACCGTTTTCGCAAGATTATCGATGCCAAGCATATTTTTATCGTGACCAACGAGCATTATGCGGATTTGGTGAGAGAACAGTTGCCGGATGTGGCACAAGACAGAATATTGAAAGAACCTATCCGGCGGAATACGCTGCCCAGCGTAGCGTGGGCTACGACATGTATCAGCCACCTTTGTCCGCACGGTAATGTGATAGTCTCTCCCGCCGACCAGTTGATTCTGGAGGAGAATAATTTCGATAACGACGTGTTGAAAGGATTGGACTTCGTGGGGCATTCGGACTGTCTGCTGACCATGGGGGTAAAGCCGACCCGTCCCGATACCGGGTACGGGTATATCCAAGCCCATGAGAATATGGAGGAGGGGGCGTTTGCCCGTGTGAAGTCCTTTACGGAGAAGCCTGCGTTGGATTTTGCCCGTGTATTCATGGAAAGCGGGGAGTTTTACTGGAATACGGGGTTATATCTGTACAATGTGCGTACCATGATGAAGGCGATTCATGACTTGGTGCCGGACTATAGGGACAGCCTGACGGAGGCTATCGATGCCATCGACGAAGATGACTTCTGCCGGGTGCCGGCTCATTTCGATACCTTGCCGAACTTGTCGTTGGATTATAGTATCCTGGAAAAGAGCGAGAATGTCTATGTGCAGGTGTGCGACTTCGGATGGGCGGATTTGGGTTCATGGTGCTCTCTCCACAACGATACGCAGCACGACCGGCAGGATAATGTATTGCTCAATACCGAAGCCTTGCTGTATAATAGTGAGGGGAATGTCATTTGTTTGCCTAAGGGAAGGATAGCGGTAATCGACGGGTTGAAAGGCTTTGTCGTGGCAGAAAAAGGCGATGTGCTGATGATCTGTCCCAAGGATGACAGTGCGGCATTAAGGCGGATGATGACAGATGCCCAGATGAAGTTAGGAGAAGAGTTTATTTAGTCTTCTTATTATATAAGGTATAATAAAAGCGCGGTTTCTTCGGAAAGCCGCGCCTTTATTTTGTCGTGTGTTTTGTGTTATCGAATGTCTGCCGTGTAGTTATCCGAGATAGCTTTGGCAATAGCCTTGAATTCCTCATCCGTGAACGTCAGTTTAGGGTTGCTGAAAAGCATGTCCTTCTCGTTCTGCATGGGAATCAAGTGGATGTGCGCATGGGGTACTTCCAGTCCTAAAACGGCCTGTCCTACTTTGATGCAAGGAAAAGCCTTTTTGATAGCTGTTGCTACGTGCTTGGCAAAAACTTGCATCGCACCGATTTCTTCGTCTGACAGGTCGAAGATGTAATCCACTTCGCGTTTGGGAATGACCAAGGTATGACCTTTCACCAACGGATTGATGTCGAGGAAAGCATAGAAACGGTCGTTCTCCGCACATTTATAGCTCGGAATCTCTCCGGCTACGATTTTACTGAAGATGGTAGCCATGGCGATTATTCAAATGAGATGTTCGTGATTTCCAGTTGTACGGTGCCGTGCGGGATTTTGATTTCTGCCACATCGCCAACCTTTTTACCCAACAACCCCTGTGCAATGGGAGTCTGCACCGAGATTTTACCTTCTTTCAGGTTAGCTTCCGTTTCAGAAACGATGGTGTACGCCATCTTCATGTTGTTTTTTACATTTCTCATCTCCACTTTGGACAGAATCTGTACCGTGTCGGCTTTCAGTTTCGAAGTGTCGATGATTTTGGCATCGCCGATAACAGCCTTCAACTGGTTGATTTTCATTTCCAGCATCGCCTGGTGCTCTTTGGCTGCATCATATTCCGAGTTTTCGCTCAGATCACCTTTGTCACGCGCCTCTGCGATGGCTGCCGAGGCTGCCGGACGTTCTATGGTTTCCATTTCTTTGAGTTGGGCCACCAGTTTGTCGTAGCCCTCTTGTGACATATAAGCCATAATTATTCCTCCTAATTATATTTATGCGTTTTTACTTGAAAAGATAAAAACAAAAGAATTCCGGCTTTAATCAGCCGGAACCCTTTTGCCTTTTCCTTTAATGATTCGATGCAAAGTTAAGCTTTAAATTCTGAATCACAAAGATTTTTGCATTTTTTCTGTTTTCGTGTAGTCTCTTTAGTGGACGGATATGCCTTTTGTTCCTTTTTGCACGATTCATCCTTCTTTTTTGCACGAATTGGCACGTTTTGTTTTTGTTTGAAGTGTTAACTTTGCGAAGTAGAAAACACGTGAATACTTACATTAACTTAATATATCATGAAGAGATTCTTTTTGTATGGATGTTTTTTTGGGCTGTTCCTACCTGTTATGGGTGCGGAGGTTAATGAGCCGACTGAGATGACGGCAAGTATCAAGAATCCGAGTTTTGAAGAAGGATTGAATGGATGGGAAGCCATCGGGTTTCAGAAACAAACCAATAATTCTCCTTCAGACGAAGGGTGGAATAAAGACGGAACGGTTTACGCCGAGAAATGGGTGTCGAGTAGTTGGACTTTGCCTGATGTAAAATTATCCCAAACCGTTACAGGATTGCCGCAAGGGAGTTATACGGTGAAGGTGTATGCCCATGCCGTGAACCAGTCGGGAAATCCTGAGATCACGAAGGGGGTTAGTTTTTTTGCAGGATTGAACGAGGTACAAGTAGGTGCCGGTGGTGAATATCGAATCAATGTGATAGTCACAAACGGTCGTCTGGATTTGGGGATGAAGGTCTCTTCCACAGATGCCAATTGGGTTGCATGTGATAATTTCAGATTGTATTATCATGGTCGAGAAGAGGTGGATGCCTATCGTAAGGATTTGACGGAGAAATTAGCGTTAGCTTCAGCCGCAATGTCGGAAAAGGACTGTCATAATCGGTCTCAATTGGAACAGGCTGTTCATAATGCTGAAAATGTAGAAGGGGATATAGAAAGTCTGTTGACGGCTATTTTGGACTTGGAACAGGCCATTACGGAATACCGGCGGTTGACTGTAGAATATGGAGCGTTTGAACGAGCCTTTCTGAATGCGCGTAAATTGTATTCCGAGACAGACTTTCCCGGAAAAACAGTTTTCGGGGAGGCTATAGACCAGGTGTCTCCTATGCTTGATGTACCTGAGGGGAAAGACTTGATGGGGGCTGTGACTCGTTTGGAGAAGGCCACTCAAGTTTATCTTGATAGTCGCCCCTCCAATTGGATGACTTTGCGTAACGGCGCATTGTGGAAAGATGATAGGGGAGAAGTCGTACAAGCCCATGGAGCCGGTTTCCTTCAGGTAGGAGATACGTGGTATATGATAGGAGAAGACCGGAACAATACGTGGAATCCAGATGTAAATATGTATTCTACAAAAGATTTTGTAAATTGGAAGTTTGAACGTAAAATCATTCGGAACGGGAGTACGCATCCTTCTTTGGGGAATGGTCGTTTTATAGAGCGTCCCAAACTTATGTATTGTCGGAAAACAGGCAAATATGTTGTGTGGTGCCATTGGGAGCAAGGTAATTACGGGGCTTCCGAAGCCGCTGTTTTTTATTGCGATTCGGCGAACGGGGATTATAAGTTCCATTGGGCCGGTCGTCCATTGGGCGTTAAATCGCGTGATTGCAATGTGTTTGTAGACGACGATGGTACAGCTTATTTCATATCTACCATAGAAGAAAATCAGCATTTGGGGCTTTTCCGTTTGTCGGATGATTATTTGAGTGCGGTGGAATATACCGAGTTGTTTAAATGGCAAAGCCGTGAGGCTCCGGCTATCGTACGTGAGGGTGACACTTATTTTATGATGTTTTCGGCTTGTTCCGGATGGGATCCCAATCAAGCTTCGTTTTCTTGGTCGAAATCGCTGACATCCGGTTGGTCTTCTCGTACCAACATAGGAAATTCTGTGGCTTATGATACTCAGGCCGCTTCCATTTTAACGATAAAAGGTTCCGAAGGTACATCTTATGTATATGTCGGTGACCGATGGCAAGATCCCGGTTTGGCTGAGTCCAAAACGATTTTGTTTCCTATATCATTTAAAAACAATACCATAACATTCAATTATGTACCACGGTTTGATATGAACTTACCTACAGGGCAGTGTCGTACAACTGGTATGACGCATTTAGTGTCTAAAGAGGGTTGGAAAGTACGTGCTTGCAGTAGTGAAGAAACAAGTTCGGAAAACGGTGCGTCTTCTAATGCTATAGATGGTAGAGCGGACACGAAATGGCATACCCGTTATAGTGGAGGGGTGTCTGAAGCTCCTCATTTTTTAGAGATAGACATGGGAAATGAACAGGAAATCGCTGGTTTCCTGTGTACGCCGCGAAATGACAACTCATCGAACGGACTGATTCGTAAGTATTTGTTTTTGGTAAGCTCAGATGGTATAGAGTGGAAAGCTGTTTCAGGAGGAACCTGGTTACCCTATTGGACAGAGGTATATTTTGAACCCATTGTAGCCCGTTATTTCCGTTTGGTGGCTACAGAAGGTACTTATGCTTCATTGGCCGAGTTGGACGTACTGTCTTCCGCTCCTTCTTATACACCGGTGAAGGTTACAGGTAGTTGGCAATATGGCACGATGGTCTCTTCTTCGAAAAATCCTAATTTAAGGGAGAATAGTACGGTCAAGTTCATGGCTCGTACGGAGGAGACTAAAGGAACTTGGGCTTTTTATGGTCCTAAAGGACAAATGTTACATACGAATGAATACAATATATCTTCTTTGAAAGCAGAAGATGCAGGTTGGTACTCTTTCATTTTTACAGATTATTATAATCAAAGCGCAAAGGTGGATTTTAAGTTAAGAGTGCGTACGTCTTCTGTAGGAGTTAAGGAGGTTCCAAGTGAGGCGGAGGGTTTCGTACGGAGGCAATATTTTACTTTATCTGGGACAGAAGTTCCTATTCCTGTTCATCGGGGTATGTTTGTAGTAAGAACCCTCTATGAAGATGGCCGGGTGGATGTAGCTAAAGTATTCATTGGAGATAGTGACTGTTGAGTATAGAAATAGGTTTTGTTTTAAGATAAAAAGAGGGGAGGAGCTGGAGCCGGTATACGGCTTTAGCTCCTCCTTTCTTTAAGTCTTTGATGGATTTTATAGGTTAGATACGGAATACAGTAAGATTTGGTCTAAAATCACTCCTTCATCCAATGCTTGGATGTTGATTTTATGCTTCTTTTTAGAGGATATAGGTAGCACTATCTTTTTGATCGCCTGATTGCCCAATACATTTTCTTTCCATTCCTCGCTACGTCCTTTGGTATGATAAGAAACCACTTGTGGAGCACAGTTGTCCAAAGCAATGGAAAAACGTAACCGACCATCGTCAGTAACCGGATGATTGGGTAAAAGCCGGACTTCTATTTCTATGCTGTCCGTAGGGCATGAGCCGAAACGGAATTCCAGTCCGGTTCCTTTTCCAATAGCTGCAGCTCTACCTTCATAACCCAAGTTTTCGCAAGCAATAGGAGTCCCTTTGTCTGCATCCATAGCATTCCAGTGGTATAAAGGGGAACATTCTTCCAAAATAGGCTCCAGAACGGAGGAATGTTTTACGGGTTCAAATACCGGAAGCCGACGAGGCTGATGATCCATTATACGGCTCCATTTGCTATTGTTGAAATAACCGGTGTTGTAAATGCGTGTCAATGTCACGATGCTGTCATAGGCAGCCTCGCTTCGACTCCAGTCCATTTCGCCGTGGCGGGCGAATTGGGCATAAAGCATCTTTTTATTCATTTCTGTGGCTGCCTGTACTGGATATTTAACTAATTGGAAATAAGTGTCTTTTCGGTTTTCTGGAATTTGTTGGGCCAGTTTCTCTACACGGTCTGAGATATTGTGATAGTCTTCCAGTCGTTTTTGGATAAATGTACGGCTCCATGGCATATCCGTGACGATACGGTATCGGTTGGTGTGATATTCTTCTTCTCGCGTATGTCCCATGAACTCTGGTTTACGGATATAAGCCAAACGGTAATGTTCTTGCATTATGGGCAAAAGTTCTCTTCCAATTTCTTCTCCAAACTCACGTTGTAGGAAATGACAAAGATGATTGGAAATACCTTCCTTTTCCACCTTGCCGATGTTCCATGCCATGTCCATGAAGAGCTCTGTCTGGTACTCCGCTGGTTTGATATCGCCAACGTTTAATATCCATATTTTCTGGATGCCTCGTTCATAGGCTTCTTTCATTTGTTGGTAAAGCAGGGCTGGACTGAATGTTCCCAGCCACAAATAATCGTGTGGTCGTCCCCAATAGGATATGTGATAGTAAATGCCGTTTCCGCCTTTGCGTGCACGTTCTTCCGAAGTGGGAAAATGTCGAATGTAGCCATAGTTGTCATCACACCACATTAGGGTAACATCTTCCGGTACTTGCAGTCCGGCATGGTAAATGTCCAAAACTTCTTTGTAGGGGATGAACACTTGGGGGACAGCCGTTATATCCGAATTGACGTATTTCCGCAGTAGTTCACGTTGGTCTTTCAAAACATGTTCTGTTACCTTTTTCTGTTCTTCTACCGTTTTGGCACCTTGCATTTGTCCGTCATGTACACCACGCATACCTATCGTGTAGAAGATTTCCTGATTGGCTGTTTCTTTTACACGTTGTTCCCAAAAATGGAGTACTTCTTTGCTGTTGTGTACATAATCATAATCTCCTTTACCCCGTCGTTTCCACTCTACAGGTGTACTGCATGCCATGGGTTCGCAATGGGAAGAACCGATATAAATACCGTATTTTCGAGCGACTTCACGGTTGCCTTGGGTCATGAAAAAAGGCTCTGTGCATTCGTGCATGGCAGGCCAATAAGTGTTAGCTCGCAAGCGGAGCAGCAACTCAAAAATTCGTTCGTGTGTGCGAGGACCGATACGTCCGGGTTTGTACCATGGTTCGTGAGTGAGACTACTCCATGGCATCAATCCCCAGTCTTCATCGTTGATAAAGATACCGCGATATTCTACAGATGGAAACTGAATATCAGTATAATCAGTAGGGAGCCGGAATGAGGTTTTCTTTTCAGGTGTTGCGTCGGCCCACCATTCCCAGGGGGAAACTCCGATGAGTCGGGATAGTTCCATCAAGCCGTATGCTGTACCGTGGCTGTCGTTTCCTACCACTAACAGACGCCCGTCTTTCAGGACTTTGAGCATGAAACCTTGCTTCTTTTCATATAATGTCGCATTGTCTACCAGGATGTTTTCGAGTAGTCTACTTTTACCTATCGTGCCGACTATAATGTTCCCTTTCAGGCTGTCTGTCAATATTCTACCTGAAAATACAGCTTGATAATCACGACTGAAAATTTGGAGTGCCGTTTGGACAACCGGTTCTTCTGTTGAGGTAATGGCGACGTTTAAAGTTTGCCTTGGTTGTAGATAAAACTGTGCATGACTTATTTTCCCTGTTATGATGAGTAATATGATAAGGAATAACTTTTTCATGATGTTTTTGAATGTTGGGTTTAGAACTTTATTTTTCAAAGATACAAAGTTGATTTATATATACTAAGCTTCCTTTACTCCCGTAGATTCTTTTGGTTTTGTCTGTCCATACCGGACTGATACCGGTTACTTCCACACAGAGGGTATATCGGTCTTTTGGCATACGGGGAGTGACGATACGTACGGCTGTTTCAGGATATTGGCTGTAAAAATCCACCAAGGATGAGTATACCGTATCCTTTTTATGGTTTACTATGCTTATTTTGGCATATCCGCTGTGGGGATTGGCCTCTCCGACGAGTGCTGCATGAGTACCTTTGAATTTAAATTCCATTTTACTTCCCCGTCGGTCGGAGATGATCTGGCCGTTTTTTCTTTTCCAATCAGTCGGAAGCGTGATTTTCTCAGAAGAAAGTATTTTTCCTTCTTTTAAAATATCTACAGGTCGTAAGGTTTGTATGTCCCAAGCCTGCCAATATTCAGGAATGGATATTTTCGTCCCTTCCACTTGCAGAGGCATCCACATATAGGTGGCAGCAGATGCTTGGTGGGGATATGACCAACGGTCGCCCATGAACATCGGGATGGTATCGTTCCCACGTTTTAGGGGAAATACGAAAGTGCTTTGTGAATTATAGGTCAGCGTACCTTTGGGGCAGAAAATTCCCTGTTGGGTCCAAGGGCCTTCTATTCGTGGAGCTGTGAAATAAAAATTATCATTTTTTGCCCAACTGGTCAAGTTGGAATAAAGCATGTAGTATAGTCCGTTTTTTTTAAACATAGCCGGTGACTCCCCTGAATTTTTGACATAGGCCACTTCTGCTTCCACCGAATGGTAATCGTCGCTCAGACGATAGATGGGACCATGGTGGATTAGCAGGTAGCCTTTTCCGTCAGTATCTTGGAACGTACCTATATCCCAACGTTTGATGGGTTTTCCTTGATAGAGTAACGGACCATGCAATTGGTAGTTTCCATTGATGGTTTTGCAAGTGGCATATCCGATGTAGGGATCTTTATATTCCATATTGTCGGCATGCATGAACATAACATATTCTCCAGTCTTAGGGCATTTCATAACTTTGACTCGTTCTCCTACTCGATTGGGACCGAGGATTCCATTCGGTTGTACTTGCAGTACTACATTCTCGAATTTCCAATTGACTAAATCATCCGACGAATAGCATGAAAATCCTGGGAAGGCGTTACTTTTGTCTGATTTCCATTCTCCGAATAAATAATAACGTCCATTGTCTTCCACAATGCAGGCTCCGTGAGCATTGACGATATTTCCACGGTCATCAAACCAGGGGATACCGTTAACTATGACGGTGTTTTTGTTTTGACCTAAACATGTTGTTCCGGTCAATAGGACAGAAAGGAATAGTAATAAATAGATAGATTTCATAAAACTTAATGGTATGTTTGTGAGTTAAAAATGTTGTTCTGGATAGAGAGAGGGTATATTGTCGGTACAGGGGCGGAGATATTTAGCTAATTCAGGTACAGTCTTTGCCAAAGCTTCTGCTGCTATTTTTGCGACGAGTTTACTTCCATATATACTAAGGTGAGTGTTGTCTGTTTTTCCTTGAGGATAGCAGGAGTATTTTCCGGCAGGAATCCAGAGAAATAGTTCTTTCGATTTTTCTGGCCCCATAGCAGTTACCAAATCGTATGTCAATTTGGCCATGTCGATAAAAGGAACGTGTATTTCATGTGCCACATTCCGTGGGGAATGAATGTATTCTCCGTGTGTGTCCACGAGACTGTCCCCCTCTTCTTCATACACATATTGGTGTGGACTGTCTGGGGTTGGGGGGTAATTTCGCCTCACGATGGAGTTAAGCAAGATGGGATTGGCTCCTTTTTCTCGTGCTTCGCGTACAAACTTTCTTAAATTCTCGTCAAACGAACTACCGGGAACAGTAGGGAGTGTTATGTCATTTTTTTCATCATTGTGTCCGAACTGTATGATAACGTAATCTCCTTGTTTAAGTTTATTGAGCACTGTTTGCCAGCGGCCTTCACGAATGAAACTTAACGTACTACGTCCGCATGCAGCATGGTTTTCTACTTTGATTCCATCGGTCAAGAAACAAGGTAGCATTTGTCCCCATCCACGTTCTTGGTTTTCGTTATTTGTATTTCTGTCTGCCATGGTGGAATCCCCGATCATAAAGACGGTCGGATTTTGTTGGGTTGGGGTAAAAGCAGAAAAAAGCAACAATATAATAAGTGAGTAGACAAGTTTCAATTGCATATATGATTTTTTTTAAGAATGTGATAATTATGAGGAGTGAGTATTCTCCTGAAAAGTTTATTGAGCCTTTTTCAGGGGAATTGCAGATTGCTAATATTGGTCCTCACCAAGTCCTCCGGGTCCACATATCTCTATAGGGACCAATTCTATATAGTCGAGATGGAAAACTCCTCTTCCGGTAGGGGTGAATACCGAACGTATGCGCATAGTGTGGTATGTATTTGCTTGTATCTGTACATTACAAATCTTACGACGTAGTGTGGCTCGCAGATTATAAAGAATAGTACATTTACTGGCACTATATCGGGGGGCGTCTGTTCCGTCATTACCGGAATACAAACTTTTAGGGCCACTATAATAACCATTGTTTTTCATCGTTCGAGCATTTTCCTCCAGTTCCTCAGATGTATATATACCATTAGAGTTTTCTTCTGAATTTCTCCATCCATTCCACCCGTTATAAAGTCCTCCGATTATAGGGTCTTCTCCATTGACACGCATGTCTAAAGGAAGTCCCTGAGGCATGTTGTCTACGTACATTTGTACAATGCCGCGATCATCCATAGCTCCATATCCTAAACGTAATTCATAACTGCCCGGAGGTACATTCGGAAGACGAAACGTAAGGTCATACGTACCAAGGATGCTGACACAATCATCAAATGCGGATGTCATGCCTATCTTGGGACGTTGAGCAAAAAATATGGCATTCTCGTTTATTTTGAGGTTTTTTATGTAGTTTGTCGGAAGATAATAATTGTATCCTCCACCTTCGGTGCCATTTTCCGTGTTGTCGTAAGAACCGTACGGTTGTGTCGGATTACCGCATAGTCGTATTTTGTTATTTGTCAGTTCCGGCCATACTGTATAAAAGTCTATTCGTATTCGAGTATTCATGACATTAGAACGCATGGCTTCATCGTATGCAACAATATCGTCAATGTAGAAATAAGATACATTCAAAGAAAAGTTGTCGTTATTAGGTGTGGTCAGATGTGCACCTCGTACGCGTTGTCCGGAGTTGTAAATACTGGCTACGTTATGGTTGATATAGTACTCTGTAGGGTATTCTACAGCCGGATCGACTGCGGAATAGACCTTCTCCAGTTTGATGGTAGAAAAGTCAAGTAGTGTACTAATCCATTCTGTGGGATTGGCATACTTGGTATATACTCCCCAACAATTCACTAATTTGGCTGTGCTTTCAAATAAACGGTCTAGAATGTGGTAAGAGAGTAGCATATTAAGAGGATTACGACTATGAGTCAGTGAGTTTTTATTCCAAAAGAGTTGCTTATAAGTTTTTCCTTCGGCATTATTGGGTACGACCTTATTCAGTCCGAATATGGAAGACGATTGGGTATCACCATATTTTTCTTCAGCCAGTTTATAAAGTGCGTCTATTTTTTCGTCCATTGTCATGTTTTTATTAAAACGGTCGCCATATTTGTCATAAAAGACTTGATCGGGAACAATCAGTAGGGTAAAGCCGCTATATCGGTGATCGGGACGTTTGGCTGTAAAAATGTCTGTGTCATGTCCGCAAACGATATTGGGGCGGAATTTAGGGTAGTTCTCTTTCCATGTTTCATAGTCTTCATCGCGATATCGAGCCAAGGAATCCAATAGGCCTGTACGTCGAAGAGCTTCATAAAAGATCGTGAATTCACTGTGGTTCTCATCTAATAAGGTAGCTCCCAGACTGGTGTTTGGAACCAGCATTTGGTCTACCGGATGTACTACACCGTTTTCTACAGAATCATTTTTTAGCTTGTTGATAATGGCTGCTCTCCGGTTGATGATGCTCAGGGTCATGTGGTCTGCGTCTACCGTATCGCCATCGGTTTGAATGATCAATGGTAGGTCGAGCTGATTGTTCTCTTGTTGTGTTTGTGGTAGATCGTAGGTGTATATGATTCGTTCAACTAAACAGGCTCTTAGTAAGGTATCGCAGTACGAAGCAGGAATATCTTCTACCGAAGCATATCCATGTTCTTTCAGAAATACTTCTACTCCGGAGTTTATGGGTGGAAATAATGTACGAGCGCCTCGGCTACCTAAAAAATCCATTTTCCCGGCACGTTCCACAATACGCCTGAAAAGACTGAAGTCTTCACGTGTCTGTAAGAAGTCGCTCATCATTTCTCCGGTAAAAGTATAATAGCTGTCAGCCGGTAAATCGTCATTACAACTGCTAAACAGATTTGCCCCTGTTGTGAGAAACAAGACAATACAAGTTATTTTTAGTGTTTTGGCCCAATACTTATTCATACATGTTATGTATTTAAGGTAAATCTAAATTCCATGGTTAACCAGTAAGTAATATACCAATGCCCAATCTTGGTCGTTGGCATACGGATCGTAGAATTGTGCTTTTATTCCATTGATTTTGTATGGGTACATATAAGCGCATGAGGCGCGTCCGTCCTCAAAGAAAAGACAAAGATTATTTCGCACAACGTTTTGAGCGCGTTCCATGTATGATTTGTCTCCGGTGCAGAGTGCATAATAATAGTATACAGCTCCCGTAATGGAACTCCAATAATGAGGGAATGTGTCGCCGAACATTTCTCGTTTGCCGAACCAATGCCCGTCCCAGTGCCGGATTCCTACTTCATTCAGGTGATAGCTGGGTTGGAATCCGTTGAAAGCTTCTACTACAGGCATCTGGCGTTTTACCTCATCCAAATATTTGTTGTCTTTCGTTACCAAATAGAGTTGTGCCAGAAACTGAATGGCTGGAGCGACAATACTTTGTTCATAATTGACCTCATGGGCCGGATAATTCAGTCCGTTTTTGATAAAGACATCGCCGGTTTTCACGAAATCACTCAAAAGTTTCTTATATTCTTTCGTCATATCGGCTTTTTTTAGTGATTGTAGTCCTAACTGTACGGGGATTCCGATGGCATAGAAACCGTATCCGAATTGGCGGAACATAGATTGCAAAGTTTGGTAGCCGTGTACGGCATATAGTTTGTTACCTGTAGCCTGATACATTTGGAAATAAAAGTCGGCTACCCATATATAATTGTATCCCCGATTGCGATTGGTTTGGTCTACACTGGAATATGTGACATAGTCCTTCGTCTGTAGTTTCTCACGCAAAAAATGGGCATAATTCAATAAGGAGGTTTTCAGCAACTTGTCTTTGGTCAGCCGGTATTGTTTGGCTAATAATACTCCCATACCTACTCGTTCGGCTCCTTCGTCCCTGTCTACAGGGTTGCAATTCGGGGTGTTGTTGGGGTAGATACTGTCCCCTTCGTTGTCATATACCATGTAGGCACCGAAACGAGGGTCTTTCGGGTCGGTCATTTGCTGGTGCGTACGGATGAAATCCACTCGCTTGCGTATCAATTCTTTTTCGTTGTCGATGATTAACAAGTCCGCATGGGTTTGTTTTCCATCGTCATAAAAGAAATCTATCCGTACTTTGCCGGCTTGTCCTGCTGGAACCTTCACGATGTAAGAGTCCTTGTTAGGGGTTACAGCAACCGGTACACCGTTCATTTGGGCTGAGTACTTTTTCAGGGGACGCGTGCTATGCACTTCCATTTTGATGGTTTCTCCTTTTTCATATATATACTTAGGGCAAGAGGCGATTACGCTGCCGCGCTCCAATAGTTGGCGACGAAAGTCTTCATTGCCGTTATGGACAAACAGATTCCATTGCAAAGAATAGCTTTCTCCGGGTTTCAGAACTAAATTTATAGGATTCAGTGCGATAATGCCGCGAGTTTGTGAATTCGCTTTTTTCCGTCCTCGTTCCCATATTTCGTAGCTTTTTACGGAACCTTTCGTGAGTGCCATTCCCAAGTGCGGTCCGAAAGCCCCCATTCTGAGAGCATTGACGTAAGCTGCATTCTCGCCCTCCCAGATATGTGCATGTGTACGTTCGTTGATGCACTGTTTGGCATTGGGATAGTTGTCGTTGAAAGGGGTATAGATACCGATGTCGTGAAGAAAGGCTTCCTCTTTTCCTTCGTTGGTGAAAGTATATTGTTCTATCAAATCCTTTTCGGAAAAACGACGTTTTATTTGTATGCGGATATCGGCCTCACGATAGACTACGTCCATTCCGTCACGACTGATTTCTGTCGGAGCATACCATTCCCTTTTCAAACTTTTACGGTCCCTGTCAACGGTGAAATATCCCAATCCCCAGCCATAGTCTTCTTTTATCCATGCGTATTGTGAGCCATCGGTTTTGACTAACCATTCCATGTTTTGCTTGTCTCCTGGTATCTTCAGTCCGGAGATTGCACCGGTATAGGGATTGATTTGAAGTTCGAGAGGTTTCTCCTTACTTTGTATCACAGGAATAAAGAGAAAAATGCAACATAATAATGTATAAACTGTTTTTAAAATTTGTTTTTTCATTTTTATATATATGTATTACCCAAAAGAGTGATTTATTGATTTCCGATTTTAAATGACGAACTGTGAGTATTCCTGTCTTTGTAGAGACGTATCACTTCTGCAAAGGTAGAGGCATTTATCTTGTCTTGACCGTGAAAAATCGGTCTAAAAAGAAAGGTATTTCTGCCAATTTCTAAAAAATAGAGCCTGGTTTTATACCAGACTCCATTTTTTGCAGATATAATTGAGAAGTCCGTTTACGGGACATATCATTCACGTATCATTACCTTGACGGTTTTCCTTGTGCCGTCGCTCATCATATCTTGGCGGATGTAGATGCCTCGCCGTTTCGGTTCTGCCACACGTACGCCATTAATAGTATACCATGTCGAATAAACGATTGTGCCCGTACCGTCGGATACAGTTCCCTCTACAGAGGATATGAAGTCCTCGGGACGGTTGCTGTCTCCGTCGCCGTAATATACGAGCTTAAAGTTATCAAAAATCGTCCAGTCATTAGCCACGAGGCTATCCTTGCGTACACCGATAGTTACGGGCTGTCCGTCTTCGGCTACGTAGAATGCGAAGTCGCCGGCATATAAACCGTCTTGGAATGCTAAATCGGCACTCTTGACATGATTTACGACAATATGATATAATGCGTTCGAGTTCGGGAACAGGCTGTCCGGTAACACCTTGTCATCCGATGTATACTTATATTCACCCATTCCGTCGAAGATAGAAGCCAACGGTTCGTTCCATTTGCCTTCACCGGCTTCCACATACACAGACGCATTTAAAGGCTCTTTACCTTCCCTGCGTGACAAGGCGGCCGGAGTCAGATCACCCGCACGATATAGCCCGTTGTAGGCCAGTCGGTAATATCCTTTGGGTAATCCGTATACCGTTTGGTGGATATCTGCTTCTTTCAGATTGTAGAATTCATAATTGTTGGCACTCATGGCATATTGGTTGCCGTTTGTGATCCATCCTTGTATAGAGCCGATTTCCTTCCCTTCCCCATCTATTTCAGAAAAGCTTGGAGTTTGGAGTACAGACGTCATATCTACTTCTGTGTGAATCGAAGCACCGGTCATGTCAATTACTGCTGCTACCATCCTGTTGTAAGCTGCGGTAATTTCGATTGTAAACTCGTTGATTTGGGCTATGGATTGCAGATTCTCCACTGCCGGTAACATCTTATTGGCAATAAGATCTTCGAAAGCGTTGAATTCATCTGTTCCTATGTACTTTTCGTAACTATAGTCACCTCCTCTTGTGAGTTTGCTGTCATGGTATGTAACCAGTACATCGAATTGTGTGGCCGCGTCCATTGCTTCCCGAGCAGTTTCTATTGACTTGTTGAGTGAAGCCACTTGTTCTGTATAGGATTCTAAAGTCAGACCTGCCTCTACAGCTTGATTGGCTGTTTCTATGGCTTTACGCAAACCTTCTTTTGCCTCAACTGTTGTCAGAGCCTCACGGTTCAGTAATTCCGTAGCGTTCTGTATCAAGGCATTGACGGCCGATGTAGCTCCGCTCAAATCGTCTGCACCGAGATATTCTACCTTGAAATTGTCGAAAAAGACTCTTGAGTCGCTCCAATTGATAACGGAGCCGTCCACTTTTACACCGATGCGGAGCTTCCCGTCTTCGCTTACGTAACAAGTTACGGTGTTAAGATAATTGGTTTCGTCGGATTCGAATAAGTCCATGGCTGCCACAGAACTCCAAGCCAGCCATTTGTCTTTGTACTTTGCGTCTTCAGTCCATGTGATTTGGGTGTATCCGTCAGTGCCTAACATTTCACTTTCCTCTAACGGACGATTCATGATGTGTTGGAGTCTTACCGAGGCTGAGTTAGCGACAAGTGAAGCCAGAATATCGTTAGAGGTATCTCCTTCTGCTCCCCAATTCTCTTCCCATCCGTTTGAGTTGGCTATGCTTGGATTATAGTATCCTTGCATGGTAATTTTGTAAGAACCTTCCGGTAATCCTGTTAGCTCCTGATAGACTTCACAATCGGATTCCTTGGCGTTCCAAACTTCAACGATGCGGTTGCTCTTGCTTGAGAATTGGCCGCTTCCCGATTTGGTCCACCCACTGGTGCCATTAGTAAAGCTCATGTTCGTGAACAAACCGGTCGCATCGCGAATGCCATCCGGAGATTTTAGAGATTCTACGACAGCACTTCTCATAATACGGTCGGCACGCGGTTGTATGCTGTCTACCTCGTTCGGATTAAATGTCTTTTGACTATAACTATCTAAAAGTTCGTCCAGATAGTCCTCATAAATGGGCAGGCCGACTTCAGCATAAGGAGATTCGTCGTATGCGGTTTCCAGTTCTTCCGTTTTAGCTTGTAAGGTCTTATAGGCTTCAATATCCAGAGCCAGAGAATCCATACGGAGTTGTAGGGAAGTAATAATCTCCATTAGGGTTTCATCGTCCAGTTGGGAGTTGGAGGCAGCTTCTTTGGCAACTTTGATTGTCTCTTCATATTTTTGCTGACCTGCTTTGCTGAATGTTTCATTCGCAGCCATGTATTCTGCGTATTTAGCTTCTGCATTCGAGATGTTTTGCTTCAAGACGTCTTGTAAGGTAGAAGCTCCTTCTTTACCTAAGAATTGCAAAGAAAAGTTGTCTACGGCTGTCCATTGAGAGTTGGCTCCTTCTACTCGGAATCCAATAGTGGCTGTTCCACCCACTACGGAGAAGTCCAATGTGAATGGAGTAAAGACTTGGTCTTGGGAGATTTCTGCTTTTTGGCGTGATTCGCCCGTTAATGTACGGGCATATAAATAACGTCCTTCAGCTTGAGTATCTCCTGCATTGATTCGGCAGAATACGTAAGCTTTCAAACGGTATTTTCCATCAGGAAGTTCTGAGAGATCTTGAGTTATGGACCAATCTTTTTGAGGAGAGGATGGATTCCATCGTTCAAAGAAGTTGGAAATCTCTGTGCCGTCTGAGGCAGTTCGGACGGAACCGGTTTTACGTGAAAAATTATCTTGTTCGTTTGTTGTTTCTCTCCATTTGTTCCAACCCTCATCGTTATCTGTAAAAGAAGGGTTAGAAATCAATTCCGTTACATCTATCGGATGGGTTGCTGTGGCCGAATTGTATTTGAAGTTCAGGATGTCTGTTTTTAAATCTTCAGTAGCTTTGTCCAGCTCTTCTACGGTAGCCTTGTCATTCTTATAAAGGTTGGCATAGTTTGCTATGTCTTTGAAATTAGCAGCATCAGCCGCATCCAGTTGGGCTTGTAGCTTTTTCTTAGCCTGATAAATGTCGTAGACATCCGGCTCTACGAACTTCCAGTCGTAACTTGGATTGACTATACCTGCCACACCTTCGATGATTAATGGATTGACTCCTGTGTCGCCTTCGTCTATTCCAACCAAAGTATTGGCATAATCGGATTTCGCACCATAAAGCGGATCCTCGTCAGCTATTTTAATACGATAGGCTCCATTGTCCTGTTTCATGATTTTCCAAAGGATGTGGCCTTGTTTGTCATGGTCTACGCATAACACAAGGCTACTTTGAATATAAAACTCATGAAGCCCCTTACTCGTTTTTCCGTCTTTCATAGACATACGCCAGCCGTATGCATCCATATAAGCAGGATCTATGGCAGGGCGACGGCTTAGTTCATAATCCTGTCCCCAACTGAGTGTGACTTTCTTTCCTTCGTCTGCTACGACAAGTTCAGTTCCCCAGTTGTTTTTCCAATTGCCGTCGCACATGAACTTTTGGGTAGCCACGTGATAGACATAATACACACCACCGCCCGTTTCGTCGGGAGTTAAATTCGGTTCAACAAAGGTCAAGGCCGGGTCGGGCCAGTTTTCTGATGCCCATAAAGGCAGTGTGGATGACGTTGCGCTGCAAAGCGCCATCGCAACAAGTAAATTGTTTCTCATTTCACTAGATATTAAGTTTGTTCCTTACCGGGATTAAATCAGAGTGCGTTTAATTCAGGCAAAGGATGTTTTTTTATGTTCATTAAATTTGGGAGAAGGTAGACACTCTGATTTTGCTGTTTGTTTCAGCAAATAAACCTTCTGCTTTCCCGGTTTCAAAATTAAGGAGACTGTATTGTTCCGTGCGTGCGGAATCTGTCTAAAAAGAGGGACGTTTCTGCCAAAATATGGCAGACTGAATGCGAGCAACGGTAAATCGGTCAAAAAAAGGGGGTATTCATGCAAAAAGCATGTGAGGTGGATATGTACTGTCGGATTTATCGTATCTTTGTTAGAGCGTAATTTTAAAATTCAGATGCCATGAAACGGAGCATTCGTCTGTTATGTTTTCTATATGTTCTTTGTTGTACGGTTTTTGTGGTAGCACAGCCTTATGCCATACAACATTTAGGAGTGGAGAATGGCCTTTCCAATAATTTTGTGCTTAGTATGGCGCAGGACAAACGCGGCTGCATTTGGGTGGCTACGGAAGTCGGCTTAAATCGCTTTGACGGAAACGGTTTTACAGTCTATAAGCAACATAATTCTGAAATTGCCGGCGATGCCTTGAATACACTTCTCTATGACGAAAAGGAAGATGTGCTGTGGATGGGCGGAAAGTTCGGTGGCCTTTGTGCTTGGGAAGGGAAGAGCGGATGTTTTCGGACTTACCAAGCACGGAATGGCATGAAACTGGAAAATATTGTTCATCTCGCCAAAGCCAATGATGGGGGAATATGGATTACGCCCCATCACTACGATCCTATTTATTTTGATTCTCGGTCCCATCGTTTTACTTCTTTATCCGATATGGGGATTCAATTAGACTGCCGTTCGAATTTATGTGCTTTTGCAGATGGAGATTTGCTTTATGTCGGTCATTATCGGGGAGGAATGAGTATTATAGATTTGAAAAAGAAGACCACGCGTCGCATGCTTCATGACCCGTCTGTGCCGCAAAGTCTGCCAGGACATAGCGTGTATTCTTTATATAAGGATCGTTTGGGACATCTTTGGGTTGGTACCGAATGGGGGTTGGGATTATTGGATTCATCTACCGGGCGCTTTACTGTGTTTCGGCATGTGCCGGGGCGTATTTCATCTTTGGTGGCTGATCGTGTTTATGATATTTGTGAAACGGCAGACGGGAAGCTTTGGATTGCTTGTGATGTCGGTGGTATCAGTATTTTGGATCTGAGTCAGATTACTTTTAAACATCCTGAAGAGGTGTGTTTTGAAAACTTGTTGTCAGCAGTTACAGGGAAGGGCTTGTCATCCAGTAATATTCGTAAGGTGTTGCAAGATTCGTACGGCAATATTTGGATTGGGAATTATAGTTGCGGCCTTGATTTTATCAGTCATCGTCCTCCGGTTTTTCAGATTTGTGGTGATAGGCCCGTATATGGGATGTATAGGGGTGAAGAAGGACAGTTATGGGTCGGAGGAGAAAATGAATTATTGTTGTATAAAAACGATAGCTTGGCCAAACGTTTTGATATATGTTGTGACATGTTATGTTCTTACGGATGGGTCGCAGCTATTATAGATGACGGGCAAGGCTTTTTGTTATTGGGACTATCAGATAATGGTATTTTGAGAACGGAACTTCGGACGGGAAAGACAGAGCGGGTTCCGATGGGTATACGTGACGTACGTGTAATGACTTTTTTTCGTGATACAGATGAAAAAATATGGATTGGTACCGTATTAGGACTGTATAGTTATACAAAAGGTATTGTACGCAAAGAGACGGAGTTGAACAGTAAATTGGAAGAAAAGTCCGTGTACGGTATTCTTCGGGACCGACAAGGCAAGCTTTGGGTAGGAACTTATGGTTGGGGCTTAAAAGTGTTCGATGACAATAACCGAGTGGTAGCTGAATTGAATCCAGATACGGGTTTCCCGGATGGTACGGTAAATAGTTTATTTGAAGATTCTCAGGGGGGAGTGTGGATAGCTACGCGTGCCGGATTGGGATATGTTCCGGACACGCGTTATCCGGAAAGATACAGTTTTTATGGCTATGACCACGGGTTGGAAGATGTATTCATACGCGCTGTGCAAGAAGATGTAAACGGAGAAATATGGATTTCTACCAATAATGGTATTTCGCATTGGGACAAAAAAGAACAAAAGTTTGATAACTATGATTACCGTGACGGAATTCCGATGGGAAACTTTATTGAGGGATCGGCTTGCCGCGGGGTAGACGGTACATTGTATTTCGGTTCATTGAAAGGTATTTGTCATTTTAACCCACAGGAGTTAGATACGTCTTATCGGGTAACTCCCGTACAGATTATGGAGTGTAGGGCAATGGATGGCAGGACCGGAAAAGGAGACCGGTTGATTTTACCGGAAGAAAATGGAAATATAGAACTTCCTTATGACCGGAATTCTTTTCGAATCACTTTCTCCGTACCCGATTACGCACAAAACAAACGGATAGAATATGCTTATAAGATAGAAGGGTTGGAAGACAACTGGGTCAATATCGGAGAGGAGAGTCAGATGGTACTTCGTAACATACCTCCCGGAACTTATATTTTTCGAGTAAAAGCCAGGTTGAGGAATGGGGATTGGGATGAAAGCCATGTGGCAGCCGTACCGTTCTGTATTCATCCTCCGTTGTGGCGGACTTGGTATGCTTATACATTTTATGGTTTGTTGCTTTTGTGTGGTTTATATTTCTGGATGTGTACTTACAAACGCAAGCTGGCTGCCAGAATTGCTTTGGCAGCGGAAGAAAAGAGAATACGTGATGAACAGGAACTGAACAACGAGCGCTTACGTTTCTATACGAATGTCACCCATGAGTTACGTACACCGTTAACCTTAATACTCGGTCCGTTAGAAGACTTAACCGGTGACGGATTGTTGTCAGAACCTTATCGCCGGAAGGTTGGTTTAATCTATAGGAATGCCTTACAATTGCTTGACCTGATTAACCGGTTATTGGATTTCCGTAAAGTTGAAACCCGAAACCGTCGGCTCAAAGTGACAAAAGGGTGGTTGGGTAAGTTGGTAATGGAAGTGGGGCTCCGTTACAAAGAACTGAACCGTAATCCGAAGGTGGATTTCCGAGTAGAAGTCCCTTCGGAAGAAGGCCGTATGTATTTCGATTCGGAGGTCGTGACTACGATTCTGAACAACCTTTTGGGAAATGCGATGAAATACACAGCAGAGGGAAATATCGCTTTGCGGTTGCAGTATGGAGAGGAAGGAGGAAGGCCGTATGCGGAAATTATCGTAGAAGACACCGGATACGGAATCGCTCCGCATGCGTTACCTCATATTTTCGAACGTTATTATCAGGCTGAGGGTAAACATCAGGCTTCAGGTTCGGGGTTGGGGCTCGCTTTGGTGAAATCATTGGCCGATTTGCATGAAGGGATGTTGCGGGTGGAGAGCGAGCTTGGAAGAGGCTCCGTCTTCGTATTCCGTCTTTGGGCGGATTGTACTTATCCGGAAGCCCTTCACATGGAAGGCGCAACGGAAGGCACGGATAAAAAAACGGAAGATGCTGTGGCGGAAATCGACAACCGGCCGCTGCTTTTGGTGGTAGAAGACAATGATGACATCCGCGACTACGTGGCTTCCTCGTTCGATGACGAATATCACGTCGTTACTGCGGTGAACGGCAAGGTCGGTTGGGAGGAGACTCAACGCCTTGTGCCGGACATTATCATCAGTGATATTATGATGCCCGAGATGGATGGTGTAGAACTTTGCCGGAAGGTGAAGGAAGATATGCGTACCAGCCATATTCCGGTTATTCTTCTCACGGCCAAAGATTCTATTCGGGATAAAGAAGAAGGGTATGAAAGTGGAGCCGACTCATATCTGACGAAACCTTTCAGTGCCAAGTTGTTGGACAGTCGGGTGCGTAACTTGTTGGAGATGCGTAAGAGACTGGCCTTACAGATTACGGGTAAGACCAAGGAGTTGACGCACGAGGCTGCACAGACCGGGATTCATTTGAATAAGTTAGACGAAGAGTTTCTCAGGAGGTTTACCGAAGTGGTCACGGAACACATCAACCGCGAAAAACTCGATATTCCTTTCATGGCCGCCGAGATGAATATGAGTGTTTCCACGCTTTACCGGAAGTTGAAAGGGCTGACCGGATTGTCGGGTAATGAATTCATTCGCAAAATAAAATTGAAACACAGTTTACGTCTGTTGACAGAACAAGGATTGAACGTGACGGAAGCTGCCTATGCCAGCGGTTTCAATGATTTGGGACATTTCAGGCGTTGTTTCAAGGAAGAGTATGGTGTGTCGCCCTCTAAATATGCCAAGCAATAAATAGAGGGTGATATCTCCTCTTATTCACATAATAGTCTGATTGTTTTTTCCAGATCGTCTATTTGCTCGTCCCGCGCCACAAGGTCGCCGTGGCGGTTGATGAGGAAATAGGTAGGAAGGCGGCGTACGAGATAAGAACCCAAATAGCCGGAGGCTTCTCCGCGGCTCTCATAGACGCAAGTCCAGGGCAGATGTTCGCATGCCGTTTTCCAATAATGTTCATCAGGGTCGATGGATACCTGGTAAATGTCGAAGCCCAAAGAGGAATACTTGTCATACAATCCCCTCATCTGCATGATACGTTCTTGTGAAGAAGGAAGGGAGTAGGCTGTGAAGTCCAGCAGTACGACCTTGTTTCTGATGTCGGAAAGCTTGCGGTTTTTGCCGTGTATGTCCGGCAATTCTATGTCGATGATACCGGCTGCGGATATCTTTCCCGGGTCGATGTCTTCCAATGATACGGGAGTGGGGCGTTTGGTGTTCTTCATACCTTGTATGGCAATGTTATGCAAGTTTTCCGTGCGGCTGGTGCCCGGATAGTTCGCATCCCATGCCGTGGCCACGGCTCCCACGAACTTGATATCGTCCGGATTGTTTATCGGATTGAAGATGAGGCTTCCGTTTACGGTCTGGAACAGGGCGAAATAGGCTGGAGCAGAGGCCGGATTTTCCATGATATAGTGCATCTTCATCTCATTCTTATAAAGGTTTATTTTTTCATGTACGAGGCGTTCCTGTTCCCCCAACGTCAGGGCTTTGTCGTTCGTGATGTCCTTAATGGATTGTTGTAAGGCGATAAGTTTGTTGTTGATTTCTTTAAGGGTCTGGCAATTCCCGGAACCTTCCACTTCATAGTCGGTGCCCATGTCGGGAAGTTCGGCCTCCACGTGTATGGTCTCCGTAGAGTCTACGGACAAGTTGACGATCTGCCGGTCGATACGCAGGCGGTAAAATTCCGGATTGAACGGACGTGTGCCCTGAAAACAGAATTGGCCGTCTTCGTCCAGACGGGTAGAGTCGAGTGCTTCTATCCCGTTCAAGGTAACGGCTTCGAAGTAGAGCGTCTTGCCGTCGGCCTCGGCAATCCGTCCGTTGATTTCAAACTGCTCTCCCTTGTCCTTACAAGCCGTGGCCAGCATCGTGAGGGCGGCCATGGCACATATCATTTTTTTCATCTCGGCATCATGTATTTACAAACTGTTTACAAAGATAAGGGCTTTCAGCTTTCACCGGAGGAATAAACCATGGTTTTTTCATAAAAAAGACGGATTGTGCGATTTTTTATAGGGTTAAAATCTGATTTATCAATATTTATGCGTACATTTGCCCGATTTATTGATGAAACATTTTAAGAAACCAAATGAACGTAATTAAGAAAACAGTCGAATTGCCTGATGGAAGAACCATCAGCATCGAGACCGGGAAATTGGCCAAACAAGCCGATGGAGCCGTTATGCTCACGATGGGCAACACGATGCTCTTGGCCACTGTCTGTGCCGCCAAAGATGCCGTTCCCGGAACAGATTTTATGCCTTTGCAGGTGGAGTATAGAGAGAAATTCGCCGCTGCCGGCCGTTTCCCCGGAGGTTTTACCAAGCGTGAGGGTAAAGCGTCTGACTATGAGATTCTGACCTGCCGTCTGGTGGACCGCGCGTTGCGCCCCTTGTTCCCCAGCAACTATCACGCAGAAGTTTATGTGAATGTGATTTTGTATTCTGCCGATGGCGTGGACATGCCGGATGCATTGGCCGGTTTTGCCGCATCCGCTGCATTGGCAGTTTCCGATATACCGTTTGAAGGCCCGATTTCCGAGGTGCGCGTAGCCCGTGTGAATGGCGAATATGTGGTCAATCCCACTTTCGCCCAGTTGGAGCAGGCCGACATGGACATCATGGTGGGCGCTACGGAAGAGAACATCATGATGGTGGAAGGCGAGATGAAGGAAGTGACCGAACAGGATTTGCTCAACGCCCTGAAGGTGGCTCATGAGGCCATCAAACCGATGTGCCGTCTCCAGAAAGAGTTGGAGAAAGAAGCCGGTAAGGAAGTGAAGCGGGAGTATTGCCATGAGGTGAACGACGAAGACTTGCGCGAAGAAGTGAAGAAAGCTTGTTACGATGCGGCTTACCGTATCGCTCAGGAAGGCAACCGCGACAAGCATGCCCGTGAGGATGCTTTCATGGAGATCCGCGAAAACTTCAAACTGTCGTATGCTGAAGCACACGCCGATTTGTCGGAAGACGAACTGGCAGAGAAAAATGCGTTGATCGACCGTTACTACCACGATGTGGAGCGCGATGCCATGCGTCGTTGCGTGCTGGACGAAGGCAAGCGTCTCGACGGACGTGCCACTACAGACATCCGTCCCATCTGGTGCGAAGTAAGTCCGCTGCCCGGTCCTCATGGATCGGCCATCTTTACGCGTGGCGAGACCCAGTCGCTCTCTACCTGTACGCTCGGTACGAAGTTGGACGAGAAGATTATCGACGAAGTGCTCGACCAAAGCAAGATGCGTTTCTTGTTGCATTATAACTTCCCGCCGTTCTCCACGGGAGAGGCTAAGGCACAACGCGGCGTGGGCCGTCGTGAAATAGGTCACGGCCATTTGGCATGGCGCGGCCTGAAAGGCCAGATTCCTACAGACTTCCCCTATACGGTGCGCGTCGTTTCCGATATTCTGGAATCCAACGGTTCTTCTTCCATGGCTACGGTTTGTGCCGGAACGTTGGCACTGATGGATGCCGGTGTGCCGATGAAGAAGCCTGTCAGTGGTATTGCCATGGGGCTGATTAAAAACCCGGGTGAAGAGAAATACGCCGTGTTGTCCGACATCTTGGGTGACGAAGACCACTTGGGCGATATGGATTTCAAGACGACCGGTACTATCGACGGTCTGACTGCCACCCAGATGGATATCAAGTGCGACGGTTTGAGTTATGAGATTCTGGAGAAGGCTCTGATGCAGGCGAAAGCCGGACGTGAACACATCTTAGGCAAGCTGACCGAATGTATGCCGGCTCCTCGTGCCGAGTTGAAGCCGCACGTTCCCCGTATCGTTCAGATTACGATACCGAAAGAGTTCATCGGTGCCGTCATCGGCCCGGGCGGAAAGATTATCCAGGGTATTCAAGAGGAAACCGGTGCTGTCATTACCATCGAGGAGACAGACGGCGTAGGTGTCGTACAAGTGAGTGGCGCAAATAAGGACGTGATAGACGCAGCTTTGGGTAAAATCAAGTCTATCGTGGCTGTGCCCGAAGTCGGTGAGGTGTATGACGGTGTGATTCGCAGCGTGATGCCTTACGGTGCATTCGTGGAATTCATGCCGGGTCGCGACGGTTTGCTTCATATTTCCGAAATCGACTGGAAGCGTTTGGAAACGGTGGAAGAAGCCGGTCTGAAAGAAGGTGACCACATTCAGGTGAAACTGGTGGATATCGACCAGAAGACAGGCAAATTCAAGTTGTCTCGTCGCGTGTTGCTCGAAAAGCCGGAAGGCTACGTAGAGCGTCCTGCCCGTCGCGAGCGTCCCGAAAGAGGTGAGCGTCGCGAACGTCGTCCGCGCAATGACGAACAGAGGGGAGAATAAATTGTTTCATCAACGAAAATGATAACGAAAGGCTGTCTGCTATCCTGCGGACAGCTTTTTTTGTTTGTAGTCACTTATACATTTCTTTTCAAATTTATGGGAAAATATTTGGTTATTTATAAGAAATACGTCATATTTGCAAGGTGACATCAAAAAGACATGCCATGAAGGTGAATAGTGTACAAAGTCTTTTAGGAATATGGGTGGCTGTGTTAGGGCTGAGTTCATGTGCCGCAAGTCGGCGAGGAGCGTATGATGTACGTCCGGAGAACCGTGCTGCGTTGTCCCAGGAACGCAAGGCTTCTCCCCATTACAGGATGGACAACGAACATACGTTTCCTGTCTACAAAGACCCTTATACAGTGAAATCACCGGAAGGGTTGATGCTTTTCGATCGGTGGTATTATGAACTTTACCGTGCGAAGGAAGCGACTTATGTCACGGCTACGTACCGTTGCCCTGAGAGTTGGTGGTTTTTCCATGTCAATTCAAGGTGTGCCATTATAGACAACAAGACAGGTGACCGTTACATGTTGCGCGAAGTGGAGTATTATCCTACGGACACATGTTTTTGGATAAAGGACTGTCAGGACAGGTTCGTCCGTTTCGTTATGGTTTTCCCGCCGCTTCCTAAGAAAGTGAAGACTGTGGACTTTTTCATACCCTCCAGTGCGTCGCGCTTTAATTTCGATGGATCGGAAAAGCGTGAGTCCGGCTTGCGGGTGGAAGATTTACGACCTAAACACCGGATACCTCAAGGCGAGGTTATCCGCTGATCCCGGTTCGGCGTGGGATGTGGGGGTGGTTTCCGGTTTCGGGGGCTGCCCCCTAATTTTTACCGTTATTGGGGTTTCCGGTTTACAAACTGTCAAACCGGATGTCTGAAGCGGAAAGCAAATAGCGTGGCGGAAGTCGTTTTTGTTTTATTCTTTTTAACCCTTTGTGGAGCAGTCGGTCGTTTTTTTACTTTCCTTAAGCCAAATGGCGTTTCAATCTCAGCCGAATGATTTTTCGTTTGGAGCAGAAAACATTTTTTTTGTCCGCACGTCGTCCGGACACTCTCCTCGCGTGGGTTGAAAATGTTCCTGAAAACGGTGTGGCGATGCGCTTCCGAGGCTCGTTTTTACTCTATTTGGGTCGTTTCATTGGCCTAAAAAGGATTGGCAGATTGTCCTGTGAATCTTGTTTTATGCTTACATTCCCTCTTTTGTATCTGCGGATACCGTGCCCTTTCGTTGTGTTTTGTGAAAGGCAGAAGTCTTGGACGGTTGACAGATTGTTCATTCTCCAATTAGCGAGAATCGCATATTTCCTTGTGCTTCCGGTTTGAGAAATAAATAAGGGATTCTTGTAGGGGATGATTTGACGTTTTGTCATACTGTTGTGGTGGATAAAAACAAAAAAGGAGACTATAAAGTCTCCTTTTTTTGCGCTTCAGGATGGGCTTGAACCAACGACCCCCTGATTAACAGTCAGGTGCTCTAACCAACTGAGCTACTGAAGCAGGTGCAATTGTGGGGATTGGGCGCTTCAGGATGGGCTTGAACCAACGACCCCCTGATTAACAGTCAGGTGCTCTAACCAACTGAGCTACTGAAGCAGTTTGGGGCGTTCCCCTCAATTGCGATGCAAAAGTAGCGGATATTTTTGAAATATGCAATTTATTGGTGAAAAAAATGACTTTAAAATGAAAAAATCATAAGCCGAAGGAATACTTGTCTCCGTATTTTGCCACCGTATGGTTGAAATGATTAAATTTGCGGTATGAAAAAGATATTCTTAGCTGCGGGGCTGTGCTGCATGTCGGCCATTCCCGTGTCCGCCCAGAAGGACAGTAACCATAACTTCGAGATTTCAAAAAATCTGGAAATCTTTAATGACATTTATAAGCAACTGGATATGTTCTACGTCGATTCCTTGTCGGCCGATACGGTGATAGAGTGGGGAATAGATGCCATGTTGCGGCAGGTGGATCCTTTTACCATGTATTATCCGGAAGAAGGAATGGATGAGCTGAAAGAAATGACTACCGGGAAATATGCCGGAATCGGGGCGGTGATCCGGTTCTATAAGAAAGAAGACCGGGTGATGGTTATTGAACCCCAGGAAGACAGCCCGGCCATAGAAGCCGGAGTGAAAGGAGGCGACTTGATTCTGTCCATCGACGGAAAGGACATGAAAGGAAAGAGCACGCAGGAAGTAAGCGAAAACTTGCGGGGCGATGCGGGTACGACTTTTGAGCTGACCGTGAAGCGTGCCGGAGTGGAACATCCTTTGTCGTTCAAGATTACACGCCGGAATATCGCGATGCCTCCCGTGCCTTATTACGGAATGGTGTCAGACGGTATCGGTTATATTTATTTCGAACGTTTTGTCGACGGTTGTTCGCGCGATGTCCGCCGGGCCGTGGTCGATTTGAAGGAGCAGGGTGCCAAGGCGTTGGTGATAGACATGCGTGGCAATCCGGGCGGCCCGTTGAGCGAGGCCGTAGAGGTGACGAACCTTTTTGTGCCCCGCGGGCAGAAGGTCGTGTACACGAAAGGCAAGCTGGCTTCGGTCAATTCGGAACACTACACGAAGAAAGAACCCTTGGACGTGGATATTCCGGTGGCTGTGTTGGTGGACGGTTCTACGGCATCCTCGGCCGAAATCGTTTCCGGAGCTTGGCAGGATTGGGACCGTGCCGTGATAGTCGGTGAGCGTACTTACGGTAAGGGGTTGGTACAGATGATTCGTGAAGTGCCTTATCACGGAAGTCTGAAGGTGACGACGAGCCGCTATTATATTCCCAGCGGACGCTGTATTCAGGCGTATGACTATCGTCATTTGAATCCGGACGGCTCTGCGAAGACTTTGCCGGACAGCCTGACGAAAGCGTTCAAGACGGCCGGTGGCCGTGAGGTTCGCGACGGTGGCGGCATTAAGCCGGACGTGGTGATTACGCCGGACAGTCTTCCGTCCATCGTTTATGACATAGCCACTTCCGACGTGTTGCTGGACTACGTCAACCGTTATGTGCAGACGCACGCCACCATTGCGCCGGCCGGGGATTTTTCCTTGACGGATGCGGACTACGCTGATTTTGTGAAGATGGTGGAGGAGAGTGATTTTACTTATAAGCGTCGTACGGAGGAAATGATGAAATTGTTGGAGCGGACAGCTCGCTTCGAGGGATGCTATGAAGGGGCCAAGCCGGAGTTTGAGGCATTGGCTGCAAAGATGAAGGGCGGCGTGGCTGCCGATTTGGAGCTTCCGAAAAACAAGGGGGAAATCAAGTCGGTATTGGAAAGTGATATCGTAGCCCGTTATTATTTCAGGCGCGGGGTGGTCCAACAGCAATTGAAAGCGGATAAGGATTTGAAAACCGCTTTAGAGATTTTGACGGATACGGAACGCTATGAAAGTTTGCTTAAACCGGTGAAAAAATGAAAAAGAAAAGGGCGAATCCCAACAAGGGCATCATGTTCGGTATTATGGCTATGGCCGTAGTCGTGCTGGCGGTTGTCGTGTTCTTCTGGATGTGGTGTTTCCCTGACGGGACGCATGGAACGGAAGAGACGCAGACGGAGTATCGGATATCGTTGGATGAAGGTTTCCGGGGCGATAGTGTGCAGCTTCAAATCAATGACAGCGTGGTGTTTAGCCGAAGGGTGGCCGCAGATTCATTGGAAGTCGTTGTGGCGGTACCCGATGAAGAGAATTTATTGATGGTGGTACGCCCGGAGGCAGATGCAGTCAGTTCGTTCGAATTGCCTTCGGAAGGCGGGCGTGTCGTGTTGCGAAACCATGACGAAACGGTGTCTATGGAAGCCTTTTGAACCGGATTTTCTCAAATGATATAAAATAACTGTTTGAAAGCTTGGCGGATTGATGCTTTTTGCCTACTTTTGCAGTTGTATGATGAAGTGAGGGGCTTGACAAGGCTCCTCACTTTGCATTTAATAGTGTAATCGCATGATAGAAAAGAGCATTGTAAAAGGGTTAGTGGAAGAATGGCTGGAGGGCCGGGATTACTTTCTGGTGGACGTGAGCGTGAGCGCGGACGACCGTATCGTGGTGGAGATAGACCACGCCGAAGGGGTATGGATAGAAGACTGCGTGGAGCTGAGCCGTTTCATCGAGAGCCGCCTGAGCCGTGAGGAAGAGGACTATGAACTTGAAGTGGGCAGTGCCGGTATCGGACAGCCGTTCAAGGTCCTGCAGCAATACGTGAACCATGTGGGGAGCGAGGTGGACGTGCTCACGGCCGACGGACGCAAGCTCCACGGGGTGCTGACGGCTGCCGGCCCGGAGAGTTTCGAAGTGACGATGAAGGTAAAGAAGAAGCTGGAGGGGGAGAAACGTCCCCGCCTGGTGGACGAAGCGGTTACACTGCGGTATACGGAAGTAAAGTACACGAAGTATTCAATAAGTTTTAAATAGAATCATGGCAAAGAAAGCAGAAACCATCAGTTTGATTGATACATTTGCAGAGTTTAAAGAGACGAAGAACATCGACCGCGCCACGTTGGTGAGCGTGTTGGAGGAGAGTTTCCGTAGCGTCATCGCCAAGCTCTTCGGCTCGGACGACAACTACGACGTGATCGTGAATCCGGACAAGGGCGACTTTGAAATCTACCGCAACCGTACGGTCGTGGCCGACGGGGAGGTGAAGGATGACAACCGGGAGATTTCCCTTACGGAGGCACGCCAGATTGACGAGGATTATGAAGTGGGCGAAGAGGTGAGCGAGAATGTGGACTTTGCCAAGTTCGGCCGCCGCGCCATCCTGACCCTGCGCCAGACACTGGCCAGCAAGATTCTGGAGCTGGAGCACGACAGCTTATATAATAAGTATAAGGACCGTGTGGGCGAGATCGTGAGCGCGGAGGTATATCAGATATGGAAAAAAGAGATGCTTTGCGTAGACGACGAGGGCAACGAACTGATATTGCCCAAGACGGAACAGATACCTTCCGACTTTTACCGCAAGGGTGAGGCCGTGCGTGCCGTGGTGGCCCGCGTGGACAATACGAACAACAATCCCAAGATTATCCTGAGCCGTACCTCTCCCGTCTTTCTGCAACGTTTGTTGGAAGCCGAGGTGCCGGAAATACATGACGGCCTGATCACGGTACGCAAGATTGCACGCATGCCGGGAGAACGTGCCAAGATAGCCGTGGAGAGCTATGACGACCGCATCGACCCGGTGGGAGCCTGCGTGGGCGTGAAGGGAAGCCGTGTGCACGGCATCGTGCGTGAGTTGCGCGGCGAGAACATCGACGTGATCAACTACACGCAGAACATCTCGCTGTTCATTACCCGTGCGTTGAGTCCGGCCACGGTGAACAGCGTGCGTATCCACGAAGAGGAGCGCAAGGCGGAAGTCTACCTGAATCCCGACCAGGTTTCGCTGGCTATCGGAAAGAGCGGGTTGAACATCAAACTGGCCAGTATGCTGACGGAATATACCATAGACGTGTTCCGTGAAATAGAGGGAGCCGAAGGAGAAGGTGACGACATCTATCTGGACGAGTTCGTGGGCGACATCGACCAGTGGATTATAGACGCGCTGAAAAGTATCGGTATGGAAACGGCAAAAGACGTATTGAATGCGCCGCGTGAAATGTTGGTATCCCGTGCCGATTTGGAGGAAGAGACCGTGGACGAGGTATTGAGAATCTTAGGAGAAGAATTTGAGGAAGAAAATCGCGAGTAAGCGAGCGCAGACGGAGCTTGCTCCGGGTCTGCCGAGCGTGAGCGATTTATCAAATAAGTAACGTATGAGTATAAGACTGAATAAAGTAACCAAAGAATGTAATGTAGGGCTGCAGACAGCCGTCGAGTTCCTGCAGAAAAAGGGTTTCAGCGACGTGGAAGCCAATCCCAACACCAAAATCTCTGACGAACAGTATCAGATGTTGGTGGCCGAGTTCAAGAAGGACAAGGGGTTGAGGGACGACGCTGCTATCATCAGCCGTAAGCGGCAACACAAAGAAAAGAAAGCGACCATCGCGCTTCCCGAAGAGAAGCCGGTGGATATCAAGACCGCGACCGAGGCCAAGCTCGGAAAGGGGCCGAAAGTCGTAGGACGCATCGACTTGGATAATCTGGGGGCGCGCAAACCGGTTGCGGCTCAGGAGAAAACCGCGGGTAAGCGAGCGCAGACGGAGCTTGCTCCGGGTCTGCCGAGCGGGAGCGGTTTATCCAAAAAGGAGACTCCGGCTCCCGCCCGTCCGGCTGAGGTGAAGGCGGAGGCACCCATAGCGGAACCGGCTCCGAAACAGGAGGAGAAGCCTCAGGCAGAGACGGAGACCCCCGTGAGCCAGAAGGAGGTACGCCAGCAGGAGAAGAGCAAAGCCATCGGTACGGAAACGGACGGTGTGTTCCGTCTGAACCATACGGCGCAGGCTGCTCCCCAGCTCAAGGTGAAGGGACATATAGATTTGGCGGCTTTGAACCAGTCTACCCGTCCTAAGAAAAAGACGAAGGAAGAGAAACGCAAGGAGCGCGAAGAAAAGAACCGCCAGGGAGGCGGAGACCGTTCGCGTCAGGGCGGAACGGGGCAGAATGCGTCCGAAAGCAAGAAGAAACGCGTCCGTATCGGCAAGGAACGTGTGGATGTGAATGCCGTAGCGGGCCAGCAGAATGGGAAGAAACGGGATAATGCCCCCGGGGCCAACCAGCAGGGTGGCGGTAAACATAATAAGAACAAGAACCGCCAGCAGCCGGTCATCAAGGCAGAGGTATCTGACGAGGACGTAGCAAAGCAGGTAAAAGAGACGTTGGCTCGTCTGACGAACAAGAACAAAGCCGGAAAGGGCGCCAAATACCGTAAGGAAAAACGGGAGAATGCCCGTGCCTCCATGGAAGAGCAGCTCGAAGAACAGGCAGCAGAAAGCAAGGTGTTGAAACTTACCGAATTCGTTACCGCGAACGAATTGGCCGTGATGATGGATGTGCCGGTCACTCAGGTTATCAGTACGTGTATGAGTATCGGCATCATGGTCTCTATCAACCAACGCCTGGATGCCGAGACCATTAATCTGGTGGCCGAAGAGTTCGGTTTCAAGACGGAGTATGTCAGTGCGGAAGTTTCCGAAGCGGTGAATGAGGAAGAAGACGATGAGGAAGATTTGGTACCGCGCGCGCCGATTGTGACCGTCATGGGGCATGTCGACCATGGTAAGACCTCTTTGCTCGACTATATACGCAAGACGAACGTGATTGCCGGAGAAGCCGGAGGTATCACGCAACATATCGGTGCCTATAACGTGACGCTGGAAAGCGGGCGTCATATCACCTTCTTGGATACTCCGGGACACGAGGCGTTTACGGCCATGCGTGCCCGTGGCGCACAAGTGACGGATATTGCCATTATCATTATTGCGGCGGACGACGACATCATGCCGCAGACGAAGGAGGCTATCAATCATGCCATGGCGGCGGGCGTGCCTATCGTGTTTGCCATCAACAAGGTGGACAAGCCGGCAGCCAATCCCGATAAGATCAAAGAAGGATTGGCGGCCATGAACTTCCTGGTGGAAGACTGGGGCGGCAAATACCAAAGCCAGGACATATCAGCCAAGAAAGGCATCGGTGTGGAAGAGTTGCTGGAGAAGGTATTGCTTGAGGCCGAGATGCTCGACTTGAAAGCCAATCCGAACCGTAAGGCAACCGGTTCCATCATCGAGTCTTCTTTGGATAAGGGACGCGGTTACGTGGCTACGGTATTGGTGTCGAACGGAACGTTGCGTGTAGGCGACATCGTGTTGGCCGGTACGAACTACGGTCGTGTGAAGGCCATGTTCAATGAACGTAACCAGCGTGTGAAAGAAATCGGCCCGGCTCAGGCAGCTACGATTCTGGGCCTGAACGGTGCACCGACAGCCGGTGATACGTTTCATGTGATGGATACGGAACAAGAGGCCCGCGAAATCACGAACAAGCGCGAGCAGTTGCAGCGTGAGCAAGGTCTGCGTACGCAGAAGATTCTGACCCTCGACGAGGTGGGCCGCCGTATCGCTTTGGGTGGTTTCCAAGAGTTGAACGTCATCGTGAAGGGAGACGTGGACGGTTCCATCGAAGCCTTGAGCGATTCTTTGATCAAGTTGTCCACGGAAAAGATAGCCGTGAATGTGATTCACAAAGGCGTGGGACAGATTTCCGAGAGCGACGTGGCTCTGGCTGCGGCTTCAGAGGCCATTATCATCGGTTTCCAGGTGCGTCCTTCGGCTTCGGCTCGCAAAATGGCCGAACAGCAAGGTGTCGACATTCGCCTTTATTCAATCATTTATGACGCGATAGAGGAGGTGAAGTCTGCCATGGAAGGCATGTTGGCTCCCGAAGTAAAAGAAGAAGTGACGGCTACGGTGGAGGTGCGTCAGGTTTACCATATCAGCAAGGTGGGTACGGTAGCCGGTGCATACGTGGTCGACGGCAAAGTGCAGCGTAGCAACAAGGCTCGTGTGATTCGCGACGGTATCGTGGTACACACCGGACAAATCAATGCCTTGAAACGTTTCAAGGATGATGTGAAAGAGGTGGGTACGAACTTCGAGTGTGGTATCAGCCTGGTGAACTACAACGATTTGCGCGAAGGCGATATGATTGAAACCTATCAAGAGGTGGAGGTTAAGGCCAAGCTGTAAAAAGGTGATGAATGCGCTGGATATTCTGATTCTGGCCGTGGTCTTAGTGGGCTTTGTCAAGGGACTGATGTGCGGTTTTTTTCGTCAGGTCGTCTCCATTGTGGGGTTTTTAGCGGGGCTGTGGGTGGCCTTCATGCTTTATTCCGTGTTGGGCGATTGGATAGCTCCCTATATAGGAAGCGACGTATCCGTAGGACGGGCGTTGGCATTTATCCTTTTGTGGATCGGTGTTCCGGTCGGGCTGTCGCTGTTGGCGTATATGCTGACAAAAGCCGTGGAAACCGTGAAATTAGGAGGACTGAACCGTTTGGGGGGAGCTTTGTTGGGCGGATTGAAATACATGGTGTTTCTGAGTTGTGCGTTGAATGTCGCGTTCAGGATACATCTGATTTCCGGCTCTACGGGCGAGCATTCCCGTCTGTATCATCCGGTCCGTGCCATGTCCGATAAGCTGTTCGAAGTGTGCAAGACCCATGTGGTCAGGGTTGTGGAAGATGCGGCTTCGCCGGCCTGCGGGCAAGACCCGAAAAAGCAGTTAAGGTAGCTATTACCTTATTACATAATACGATGAAGGGCAGGAATGCGGTCATAAGGTGTACTTATGGAGCATTCCTCTCTTTGGCTATAAGTGAGAGATATGAAAGAAATGTATAAAAAAGAAGAAGATAAGAGAAGTGGGGACGTTCCTAAGGACGGACAAGGGCCGAACGAAGGGAAAAACCAGTTTGTCCGTGAGGTGGCGCATAAGAAATATGAGTACGGTTTCAGTACCGACGTGCAGACCGAAATCATAGAGCGTGGCCTGAACGAGGATGTGGTGCGTCTCATTTCGTCCAAAAAGGAAGAGCCGGAATGGTTGCTTGAGTTCCGTTTGCAGGCTTTCCGTTATTGGCAGACGCAGAAACAGCCGTCGTGGGCGCACTTGAAGATGCCGGAGATAGATTACCAGGCCATTTCCTACTATGCCGACCCGACGAAAGGCATGAAGAAGGACGGGCCGAAATCTTTGGATGAGATAGACCCCGAGTTGATGAAAACCTTCGATAAACTCGGAATCCCGTTGGAGGAACGTCTGGCACTGAGCGGTACGGCGGTGGATGCCGTGATGGACTCTGTGTCCGTGAAGACCACCTTTAAGGAAAAACTTTCGGAGCGCGGCATCATATTCTGTTCCATCAGCGAAGCCGTGCATGAGTACCCGGATTTGGTAAAGCAATATTTAGGTTCGGTAGTCCCTTATCGTGACAACTATTTCGCGGCGTTGAATTCCGCAGTGTTTAGTGACGGCTCCTTTGTCTATATTCCCAAAGGCGTGCGTTGCCCGATGGAACTTTCCACCTATTTCCGAATCAACGCGCGGAATACGGGACAATTCGAACGTACGCTCATCGTGTGCGACGACGGGGGCTATGTGTCCTATCTGGAAGGTTGTACGGCACCGATGCGCGACGAGAACCAGTTGCATGCAGCCATTGTGGAAATCGTGGTGAACGAAAACGCAGAGGTGAAGTACAGTACGGTACAAAACTGGTATCCGGGCGATGCCGAAGGGCGCGGCGGCGTGCTGAACTTAGTGACGAAGCGAGGGCACCTGCGCGGGGCGAACAGCAAGCTTTCGTGGACGCAGGTGGAGACCGGTTCTGCCATTACCTGGAAATATCCCAGTTGCATCTTGAGCGGAGACCATTCCCAAGCTGAGTTCTACAGTGTGGCTGTGACCAACAATTACCAACAGGCCGATACGGGCACAAAGATGATTCACTTGGGGCGCGACACGAAGAGTACGATTATCAGTAAAGGAATATCGGCCGGCAAAAGCCAGAATTCCTATCGTGGGTTGGTGCGTGTGGCGCCGAAAGCCGACGGGGCACGCAATTACAGCTCGTGCGACTCTCTGTTGTTAGGCAGCGAGTGCGGCGCGCATACTTTCCCCTATATGGACGTACGTAACGAGACGGCCATCGTGGAGCATGAAGCCACCACGTCGAAGATTTCGGAAGAACAGTTGTTCTATTGCAACCAGCGCGGCATCCCCACCGAGGAGGCCGTGGGACTGATTGTGAACGGTTATGCCAAGGATGTAATCAACAAACTGCCGATGGAGTTTGCCGTAGAGGCGCAGAAACTCCTGAATGTGTCATTGGAAGGCACGGTAGGATAGACAAACTTAAAAGACAGACATTATGTTAGAGATAAAAGATTTGCATGCCAGTATCAATGGCAAAGAGATATTGAAGGGTATCAACCTGACGGTAAATCCGGGGGAGATACATGCCTTGATGGGGCAGAACGGAGCCGGAAAGAGTACGTTGAGCAATGTATTGGTGGGAAATCCCTCATACGAGGTGACGAGTGGCAGCGTGACGTTCAACGGCAAGGACTTGTTGGCCATGAAACCGGAAGAACGGGCGCACGAGGGACTCTTCCTGTCCTTCCAACAGCCGGTGGAGATTCCCGGCGTGTCGATGGTCAACTTCATGCGTGCGGCCATCAATGCCAAGCGCAAGTATCACGGGATGGAACCGATGAGCGCGGGAGATTTCCTGAAGATGATGCGCGAGAAGCGAAAGGTCGTGGAACTGGACAGCAAGCTGGCCAACCGTTCCGTCAACGAAGGGTTCAGCGGCGGGGAGAAGAAGCGTAATGAGATATTCCAGATGGCCATGCTCGAACCCAAGTTGAGCATCCTCGACGAGACGGATTCCGGACTGGATGTGGATGCCTTGCGTATCGTGGCCGAAGGTTTCAACAAATTGCGTACGCCGGAAACTTCGGCTTTGGTCATCACCCATTACCAACGTTTGTTGGACTACCTCAAGCCGGATGTGGTGCACGTGCTGCTCGGCGGACGCATCGTGAAAAGCGGAGGTCCGGAACTGGCCGTGGAGATAGAAAACAAGGGTTTCGATTGGATCAAGGCCGAAACTTCGGCCGTTTAAAAACATGAGAGGCAATGAATAGCGAACAACAATACATAGATATTTTCACCGGATGCCGGGAAATGCTCGACAGCCATAGTGCAGGGGCGATGAACGCCTTGCGCGACAAGGCTTTTGAGGATTTCACCCGCCAGGGTTTCCCTACGCAGAAAGTGGAACGCTATAAATATACGGACGTGCCGGCGGCCTTTGCACCGGACTACGGGCTGAACCTGAACCGGGTAGAGTTTCCCGTCAATCCTTACGAGGCCTTCCGGTGCGACGTGCCGAACCTGAGCACTTCGCTTTATTTTGTGGTGAACGACGCTTTTTACCGGAAGTCGCTGCCGGCCGCCGCGTTGCCCGAAGGCGTGGTGGTATGCTCCCTGAAGCAGGCGGCCGAGGATTATCCCGATCGGGTGTCGGCCTGCTACGGCAAACTGGCCCGTACGGAGAAAGACGCGATTAATGCGCTGAACACGATGTTGGCGCAAGACGGACTCTTCATTTACGTGCCGCGTGGCGTGGTGGTGGAACGTACGTTGCAGGTGGTGAACATCCTGCGTTCCGACGTGGATCTGATGGCCAACCGCCGCGTATTGGTCGTATTGGAAGAAAACGCGCAGGCGCGGTTGCTCTTCTGCGACCATGCGATGGACGACCGCAATTTCCTGACCACCCAGGTGGTGGAAGTCTTTGCGGCAGAAAACGCCCGTCTGGAGTTGTATGAATTGGAGGAGACACACGTGCAGAACCGGCGTTTCAGCAACATGTATGTGCGGCAGCAGCGCGGCAGCGTGGTGAACCTCTACAACATTACCTTGCACAACGGTCAGACGCGCAATCGTACCGATTTGGTGTTGGACGGCGAAGGAGCCGAGTCGAACCTCTACGGTTGCGTGATAGCCGACAAGGAGCAGCGCGTGGACAACAACACCCTGATAGACCACCGTGCCGAGCATTGTGTCAGCAACCAGTTGTATAAATATGTGATGGACGAACGTTCTGTAGGCGCCTTTGCCGGACGGATTCTGGTACGGCAGGGCGCGCAGCATACGATTTCGAACGAACGCAATGCCAACCTCTGTGCCACCAAGGAAGCCCGCATGTACAGCCAACCCATGTTGGAGATTTATGCCGACGACGTGAAGTGCAGCCACGGTTCCACGGTGGGACAGCTTAATGAACAGGCCCTGTTCTACATGCAGCAGCGCGGCATCAGCCGCGAAGAGGCACAGATGTTGCTCAAGTTCGCTTTTGCGGGCGAAGTCATCGACGCCATCTCCTTGGAGGCCTTGCGCGACCGCCTGCACCATTTGGTGGAGAAGCGTTTCCGTGGCGAGCTGAGTCGTTGTTCGGGATGCAAACTATGTAAATAAGAGAAAGATGTACGACATACAAGAGATACGGAAAGACTTCCCCATCCTGGGACGTGAGGTCTACGGTCGCCCGTTGGTCTATCTGGACAACGGGGCCACGACGCAGAAGCCCCGCTGCGTGGTGGAAGCCATGACGGACGAATACTACAACGTGAACGCCAACGTGCACCGGGGCGTGCACTTCCTTTCGCAGCAGGCCACGGAGCTGCACGAGGCGGCCCGCGAGACGGTGCGCCGCTTCCTGAATGCCCGCTCGCCGGCCGAGATAGTGTTCACACGCGGCACGACGGAGAGCATCAACCTCGTGGCTTCCTGCTTCGGCGAGGCCTTCATGCGCGAAGGCGACGAAGTCATCCTCAGCGAGATGGAGCACCACTCCAACATCGTGAGCTGGCAACTCCTACAGGCGCGCAAGGGCATCAAGTTGCGGGTAGTTCCGATAAACGACCGTGGCGAACTGATGCTGGACGAATACGAACGGCTCTTCAACGACCGCACGCGCATCGTCAGCGTGACGCACGTGAGCAACGTGCTGGGCACGGTCAACCCCGTGCGCCGGATGATTGAAATAGCTCATTCTTACAGCGTGCCCGTATTGGTGGACGGTGCGCAGAGCACTCCGCATTTTGCAGTAGACATGCAGTCGCTCGATGCGGATTTCTTTGCCTTCAGCGGACATAAGATTTACGGCCCCACGGGCGTGGGCGTGCTTTATGGCAAAGAGACGTGGCTCGACCGGCTGCCGCCTTATATGGGAGGCGGCGAGATGATCCGGCACGTCACTTTCGAGCATACCACCTTTAACGGACTGCCGTTCAAGTTCGAGGCCGGCACGCCCGACTACGTGGCCACCACGGGGCTGGCGCGCGCCCTCGATTACGTCGCCGCCTTGGGCATGGACAACATCCATGCGCACGAGCAGGAACTGACCCGTTATGCACTGGAGCGCATGCGCCGGATTCCCGGCATGCGCATATTGGGCGAAGCCGGGGAGCGGGATGCCGTCATCTCCTTCCTGGTGGGCGGCATCCACCACCTGGACATGGGCACGCTGCTCGACCGCCTGGGCATCGCCGTGCGCACGGGGCACCACTGCGCCGAGCCGCTGATGCGCCGCCTGGGCGTGGAGGGCACGGTGCGCGCCTCCTTCGCCCTCTACAACACCCGTTCCGAGGTGGACGCGCTGGTGGAAGGGATAGAGCGGGTGGCCAAGATGTTCTGAGATTCCCTATTTTGTTATACATCCGTGCCCCGAGGACAGGTTGCAATGCCAAGTCTTCGGGGCACGGATGGTTTGATACGCTTTTTAGTTCCACTCCTCCCACGTGTACATTTCCCTTTCTTCGTGCGTCAGGGTGTAGAGTGCTTCGTAAGCTTCTTCTTCGGTTGAACCGTAAGCATAACAAGATGGATTTTGCAGTTGATAAGCTAAAAATCCGTCAGTTGTTTCTTCAATGCCGAATGAAATCTGTGTATCCATAATCTTTATGATTTTTAGTCAGGGCAAAGGTAACCGTTTATTGTTTCAAACTCGTGAAAAAGACGATAAAATCCCTTTTCATTCCGCGTGTTTGAATTTATAACGGACGAGTACGGGATTGGATACGTCCGTCAGCCGTGCGGCCGTTTCTTTCAGTTCTTTTCGGTAGCGCGGTTCGGGGGATATGCGCGGCATGAAATGCTCCACGTGCATGAGGAAGTCGAAAGCCGGGCAGATTTCGTATACGTAGCCGTCTTCCATGGCAAACTCACACAGTTCGATGCGATACGTGTGGTTGACATCCAACGTCCGCCCATGCTTCACCACTTCCTGCCGTTCACGGTCGTAGACTATCCAGTTCCAGTCGTCACCGTAGTGGTATTGCAGGAAAACAAGCTTTCCGTTCCCGAAAATCCTGTTGATGCCCGTCACGTATTGCCGGTAGAGTCCTTTGCGCATGATTTCCAATAGGTTTAGGTGATGGTATTCCTCCGGGAGGGCGTGCCGACCGAAATCGATGTGCACGAGGGGCGTGCATCCTTTCGGCGTGACGAGGAACACGGTGTCGTCCGGGGCTTGGCAGAAGAGGAGGCCGCCTTGCCCGTCCGTGTCATATTCCTTGCTTGAGCCGAACCCCCTGTCCGGATTGAAGGGGATGAACTTGTTCCTAAATGTGCCTTCGCGGTCAAACTGGAAAACGTGGAAAGCCCCGGCTTCGGGCGTGCTGCCTTCGTTGACGAGGAACAAAGCTTCGTCCGTGGCAAAAATGCCGTTGGCATAATAGCCGTCTATGTCCCTCTTCCGGATGAACCGCCCCAGTGTGTCACATTCCAGAATCTTTTGCCCGATATGGTCCAACAGGTAAAGGCGTTCGTCCGTGACATGGAAGTCCGAGATCCATAAGTACTCGTTGCCCGCCTTTCCGCGTCGGTCTATGGAGAAGTCGAGTGTCCCGTCCGCGTGGAACACATGCAGGCAATTCGTCTCTTCGTCCTGAATGTATATCTTGCCCCCGTGCGTCTTGAGCCGGGTGGCGTTTGTTATCGGTTTTTCCGTGTCGGCCAAGGGGATGAGGGCGCAACCGGCCGTGTCCAGCCACTCGTCGGCGGCAATGGAGTTTTCTGCTTCGTCCGGGTCGATGCGGACGGAAACCGTATGTCCTTTTTGGGACGCGTGGTGGCAAGACAGGAGGAGCAAGACCGCGAAGAAGTAAAATGCCTTTTTCATAGGATTATGTCTTTTCATTGCGGAAGCTTTTTTAAGTCGTTATATAAAGCCAGACCTTTAACTGTGAGCAAGTATTTTTGTCTTGGATGATTGGGCTTGTCGGGGTAAAGTACTTTGAGGATACCGGCTTCCAAAGATGGAGCTATATAATTTCCCAAGAATGTCGGACGGTGCTTCAAACCGACTTTTTCCATCAAGGTTTTTAATGGCAACTGTCCGTCAGACAGGGCGAGCAATAGGGCACGAACTTGTTCGGTTACTTGTACGGTAGGTTGTTCGGTACTTGTTCGGGTTTCGTGTTGTGTCTGTTCCGTAACCCATTCTTCCGGTGCATGGACTATCATATACCGATTTCGCAATTCATTATTTTCTCCCAGCAGCAAATTGCGGAAAAAGCGTTTCAAATACTCTGAATCACGCATAATGCCTTTCTGGATATTCTGGTAGTTGGCTCGTACCAGTGCATTACGGAAATACCACGAGTGGTGGGCGAATAGGTCGTTCGTTACATTGAGACCCATGGAACGGAGATAGAGAATTGTAAATACGGCAGTCGTTCGGGTGTTTCCTTCACCGAATGGATGGATTTGCCATAAACCCGATACGAATTGGGAGATATGGTTCACCAGTCCGTTTGGGTCTACTTTGGAATAATCGAATTGGCGTTCTTGTTCCAAATCGTACTCGATAGCCTTACGAATATCGGGGGCGGAAACATATAGTACCGTATCGCCACGAAGAACCCATTCCTTTTTAGTAATGTTGTAGTCGCGTATCTGTCCTGCAAACTTGAATATACCTTCAAAGATCCGGCGATGAATGGATGTCAGTCCGACCAATGTAAAGGCGAAAGTCTTTTCGGTAAGAAGTTGGCGGATGTGGGTCGATGCGGTATCGGCTTCGTACGTTTCCGAATCTTCGGGGGTACGCGATGCTTTCGATTGGTAGTAGCTTCTTATCAGTTGTTTGGCTTCATTAAATGTAATTTCGCCTTCAATATCTTTGCGTGCTGTCTCGATGAGGTAATCGGATGGCTTCAGACCGTCTACAGCTTGTAGGCCGATGGCTGTTTGCCATGCGTAACTTTTCTCTCGCTTTTGCGGTTCGCCTTGGCGTATATATTCGTCGAAGTCAATCATATAAATCTATTGTTTCAGGTGAATTTGATATCGAAAGATGATTCTTAGTGGTCAAAATTACAGAGATTTATTGTATGTCAGATGCTTTTTGCAAAGAATTTGTTTTCGGGTAGGAAAATAAATACGAAGATAGGAGGCGGCTCGGCAGTTTTTCGCTCAAAAGCAAGCTTTTGGCTTGCAACTGCTCTCACCTTTCACTATCTTTGCCACCATGTTATTACCGTATTTGAATCCAGATGTGACAGAGGCCGGTCTTGACGAGGCTGGGCGCGGCTGCTTGGCCGGGGCAGTGTACGCCGCGGCGGTCATCCTGCCGAAAGATTACCGCAATGAGATGCTCAACGACTCCAAACAGTTGAGCGAAAAGAAGCGGTATTTGTTGCGCGAACAGATAGAGCGGGACGCATTGGCATGGGCCGTAGGTGTCGTCACGCCGCAGGAAATCGACGAAATCAATATCCTCAACGCTTCGTTCCTTGCCATGCACCGGGCACTCGACCAGTTGGCCGTTCGTCCGGAGGCTCTTTTGGTGGACGGAAACCGCTTCAAGCCTTACCGGGACTTGCCGCATACCACCGTAGTGAAAGGCGACGGGAAATATATGAGCATTGCCGCCGCTTCCATTTTGGCCAAGACTTACCGCGACGATTATATGCTTCGCTTGCATGAGGAATATCCCGTGTACCGTTGGGATTCCAACAAAGGTTATCCGGCCAAGGCGCACCGTGAAGCCATCCGACGCCATGGCGTGACGCCCTATCACCGGATGAGTTATAACCTGTTGGGAGACGGACAGATGGAACTCTTTGCTCCCGCCGAGACGAAAGGGCGATGACCGATGGAACTGGGTATTTTTGAACGGCAGTTGAGGCTGATGGTGCTGCTCACGCAAAACCGTGAATATTCCCTGGACGAATTGTGCCGCAAGTTGGACATGAGCCGCCGCACGTTGTATCGTTATCTGGAACTGTTCCGCGACATCGGTTTCGAGGTGGTCAAGCAGGGTAACGTTTACCGTCTCGACAAGTCATCGCCTTTCTTTAAGGAAATCACCCAGTTGGTCCATTTCACCGAAGACGAGGCGCTCACGTTGCGGCACGTGCTCGACATGGCCTCCGGCACGGATGTACAGGTGCGTCATTTGCGCCATAAACTGGAGCGTATTTATGATTTCGGGATATTGAATGCGGTGGAAGCCGACCCGGGACAGGCAGAAAAGCTTCAGCAGTTGTACGAGGCTGTGAAACTCCACCGTCAGGTGGTGTTGCACGATTACAGTTCCGCCCACAGCAACCGGACGAGCGACCGTGTGGTGGAACCCTATTTGTTTCTGGACCATCACGACGGAATTCGCTGTTACGAACTGCAAAGCGGCGAGAACAAGACGTTCAAGGTGAGCCGTATCGGCAGGGTGGAAGTTTTGGATTTGTTGTGGAGCCACGAAGAACAGCATGCGAGGGTGTACACCGACCTGTTCCGTTTCAGCGGCGAGGAACGCCGCCGGGTCGCGTTGCGGCTCGGCCGTTTGGCGTGCAGCCTGTTGAAGGAAGAATGCCCGCAGGCCGTCCGCTCGTTGCAGCCCGACGGGGCGGATCATTGGTTGTTGTCGACGGATGTGTGTAGTTTTCAGGGCGTGGGACGGTTCGTGTTAGGGCTGTTTGAGGATGTGGAAGTGCTGGAGTCGCCCGAATTCAAGCTGTTTTTGCAGGAGAAAATCAAAGATTTAACAAAAAAAGTAGGTGTTGTGTCGTAGATTGACACGGCGGCATCGTTTCTTTGCGTCATGAAGTTCAACCTTTAAAACTTTACGATGATGAAGAAAGAAATGATTCTGCCGTCTTCTTCCGTCCGTTCCGGACAGTATGCGGCTTCCCGTCCTTCCGTATTTGCGGCTCTCAAAGGTTATTGTTTGCGCAGCAAGGCGGTGCACTCCCTTTCCGCGTTCTACAGCCGTTTGTTGGAAACTCGCGTCACCCCTTTGCAGACGCTGCATCTTCTTCATGCACAACTGGCTTTTGTCCTGATGGTTTTTCCGCTCCCGTTTTCTCCTTTTGTCCGTTTTTTGTTCTTGGGATGGTTTGCCTTGACGGTGGCGCAGTGCCGTCGTGCGGGATTGAAATAAACGGTACGGTTGGAGGGCTTTGAGGACTGTCTGACCTGAAATGCTGACGGATTTCAATGGATTGTTTATGAACGTATTATGTTTCTCCTTAATTTCGGATTTTTTTCTGCGCCAAACGGAAAATCAATCTCAGGCGATTGATTTTCCGTTCGGCTGAGATTGATTTTCCATTCTCTGCACGTCGTGGAAACGAATGGCAGGGGCTTGAAAAAGTTTTGTCTTTTTGCCCATCGTACCAAGCGGCGTGGGGAGGGCATAGAGATAAAAGGTGTGAAATTCCTTCGCAGGCGGGAGTATTCTCGAAAACTATTCGTAAATTTGCACGGATAACAAAAAAGGATGATCATTCTAAACAATAAAATTATGGCAAAGAAAGCACTTTTAATGATTCTCGACGGTTGGGGAATGGGTAATCACGGCAAGGGTGATGTAATCTTCAACACTCCGACACCGTATATGGACTATTTGGCCCAGAATTATCCGATGTCGCAGTTGCAGGCTTCGGGTGAGAACGTGGGACTGCCCGACGGACAGATGGGGAATTCCGAGGTGGGTCACCTCAATATCGGCGCAGGCCGTATCGTGTATCAGGATTTGGTGAAAATCAACCGTGCCTGTGCCGACGGCAGCATCTTGAAGAATCCCGAAATCGTTTCTGCCTACGAATATGCCAAGCAGAACGGCAAGAGCGTGCATTTGATGGGATTGACCTCTACCGGTGGTGTGCATTCCTCGTTGGACCATCTGTTCACGTTGTGCGGCATTTCCAAGACTTATGGCATCGAACATACTTACGTGCATTGTTTCATGGACGGCCGCGACACCGACCCGAAAAGCGGTAAGGGTTTCATTGAACAGTTGCAGGTTGAATGCGAAAAGACGGGTTGCGTCATCGCTTCCATCATCGGCCGTTTCTACGCCATGGATCGCGACAAGCGTTGGGAGCGTGTGAAAGAGGCCTACGACCTTTTGGTGAAAGGCGAGGGCAAGCAGGCAACGGATATGGTGGCTGCCATGCAAGAGTCGTACGACGAAGGCGTGACCGACGAATTTGTGAAGGCTATCAACAATTCTACGGTCGACGGAACTATCAAGGAAGGCGACGTGGTGATTTTCTTCAACTACCGCAACGACCGTGCCAAGGAGCTGACCGTAGTGCTCACTCAGCAAGACATGCCGGAGCAGGGCATGACGACGATACCGGGCTTGCAGTACTATTGCATGACGCCGTACGATGCCAGTTTCAAGGGCGTGCATATCCTCTTCCCGAAAGAGAACGTGCAGGATACGTTGGGCGAGTACCTCAGCAAGAAAGGCCTGAAACAGTTGCATACGGCTGAGACGGAAAAGTATGCCCATGTGACGTTCTTCTTCAACGGCGGGCGTGAGACTCCGTTCGAGGGTGAAGACCGTATCTTGGTTCCGTCTCCGAAAGTGGCTACGTACGACCTGAAGCCGGAGATGAGTGCATACGAGGTAAAAGACAAGCTTGTAACTGCCATCAAGGAAGATAAGTATGACTTCATTGTGGTGAACTTTGCCAATGGCGACATGGTCGGCCATACGGGTATTTATACAGCCATAGAGAAAGCGGTGAAGGCCGTGGACGAATGCGTGAAAGAAGTAGTGGAGACGGCCAAGGCCATGAACGATTATGAAGTGATTATCATTGCCGACCATGGCAATGCCGACAATGCCGTGAATCCGGATGGTACGCCCAATACGGCGCATTCATTGAATCCTGTTCCGTTTATTTATGTGACGGCCAACAAGGAGGCTAAGGTTGAAAATGGTATTCTGGCCGACGTAGCACCTTCCATCCTGCATATCATGGGGCTGGAACAACCTGCCGACATGACGGGCAAGAACTTGATAAAAGATTAATCTCTTCGAATAGAAGTTTTCGGGCAAGGTTTCCGCTGTCAGGGGCGTGGGGGCCTTGCCCTTTTTTGTCCTCTCTTGTGTGTCGGCATTTCTTCTCTATCATGGCGTGGAGAAGCCTTTGATGTGCCGATGGTCTCAAAAATGGGAATAAATCTCCGGATTACCGAAAAAAAGCTTTATTTTTGTCTTTCTAAAGAAAGAGTTTATGGATGTACAAATAGAACCGAGCTGGAAACAGCATTTGGCTCCGGAATTTGAGAAGCCTTATTTCGTGAAGTTGACGAATTTCGTTCGTCAGGAGTATCGTACGACGACTTGTTATCCTCCGGGAAAGTTGATTTTTAATGCTTTCAACCTCTGTCCGTATGACAAAGCGAAGGTGGTTATTATCGGACAAGACCCTTATCACGGGCCAGGGCAGGCGCATGGTTTGTGTTTTTCCGTCAATGACGGAGTCCCCTTTCCGCCGTCCTTGCAGAATATATTCAAGGAAATACAGACGGATTTGGGGACACCGGTGCCGCAAAGCGGGAACCTGACCCGTTGGGCGGAGCAGGGTGTGTTGTTGCTCAATGCCACACTGACGGTACGTGCCCATCAGGCCGGGTCGCATCAGCGGCAGGGATGGGAAGAATTCACCGATGCGGCCATCAAGGCACTGGCCGAGGGGCGTGAACATTTGGTTTTTATACTTTGGGGTTCTTATGCCCAAAAGAAAGGAGCGTTTATCGATCGTAGTCGTCATCTGGTACTGGCTTCGGCTCATCCGTCTCCGTTGTCAGCCTTCCATGGTTTTTTCGGGAACAGGCATTTCAGCTTGGCCAATGCTTATTTGGAGCAACATGGGGAAACACCGATAAACTGGTAGGATGTCATGAAGAACGACCGTATACCTATGATTCAGATAGAAGATACCATTATCTCTATCGATTGCCTGAGCGAGAAGTTTTGTTGTGACCTCGATGCATGCAAGGGGGAGTGTTGCATAGAGGGAGATGCGGGTGCTCCTGTGGAATTGGACGAAGTGGCCGAACTGGAGGAGGCTTTGCCGGTGGTATGGCCTTGGTTGTCGGCTTCGGCGCAGGCTGTGATCGACCGGCAAGGGGTTGTTTATACGGATGAGGACGGCGATTTGGTCACCAGCATTGTCAACGGAAAAGATTGTGTGTTCACGTGTTATGACGAGCGTGGTTATTGTTATTGTGCTTTGGAGAAAGCTTACCGCGAAGGGAAGAGTTCGTTCTACAAACCGTTGTCCTGCCATCTTTATCCCATCCGTTTGAAGAAGATTGGTGATTGTGTGGCGTTGAACTACCATCGTTGGGATGTATGCAAGATGGCCGTGATGAAGGGCGGGCATTTGAATCTTCCGGTTTACCGTTTCCTGAAAGAGCCGCTCATACGCCGTTTCGGCGAAGAATGGTACACGGAACTGGAAAGTGCAGTGAAGGAATTGAAAGAACAGGGCTACTTGGAATGAAATCCGATATGCAGGGATGATGTGAATCGTAAACCGTCTGACAGTATAAGCTTGTTCTGCGAAAGTTAAAAAAATATCAGTCGCTCTCTTCCCAAGAGAGCGACTGATAATGCAAAAATACCATAATTATTTGAGAAAGAAGAAAGAACAATGCAAAATCTTTTAGCATTGTCCAACAAAATGAGCAAGCTGTTTTAAATCATGTGATTTAACACCATAGTCTGGCATTCATTCATAATGTTTTAAATACGTTAGTCGCTCTCTTGGGAAGAGAGCGATTACTTATTAATTAAAAACATTAAGTTATGAAAAAGTTAAGTTATTTATGGACATTGCTCTTGGCTTTGATGGTGGGAGTAAGTTTTGTGTCGTGCGACGATGATGATGAGGGAGACGTTGGTGCACCTAAAGAGTTATTAGGGACATGGTTGTGGTACGGAGAAGAAATCACATTCAATGCTAATGGCAGTGGCGTGCTTGTAGAGGATGGCGAGAGTTATCCGTTCTCGTTTACTTATGATGCAGCTTCTAAAACGTTGACCGTCTCGGCCGATGGTGAAGTTATGCGTTGGACTATCGTTTCGATTTCAAACTCTAAAATGGTTGCTGTGGATGAGGACGGATATGAGGATGTTTTCTTACGTCCGGGAGCATCCGGAGGTGATGGCGAAGAAGGGGGCGATGTTTCTCAGTCGGCGCCTGAGTATGATACATCAGCTCCGGTTGATTTGCCTGATGCCGGACGTTATGCGGACGTAAGCGGAAAATATGAAGTCAATACGACCGAAATACCTTACAGTTCTATTGAACTGACGGCTGGCGGGCAGTATGTGGCGATGAAGGCTTCGTCTTATCCTTATAGCGTGAAGGCCGTGGCGCGTAGGACTACAAAGGTGGCCGGTTTGTTCAACCGCCGTCCGGTGTTCAAGCGCAATTTCGATAATTCGATATTGGTAGCTGGAAGTTTTGAACAAATCAGTGACAATGAATACAGCCTGGAGGGATTCGGCACGTTGGTGATAGACGGGCGTGACGGAAACGGCAATATATCGGCCTTCAAGCTGATAGGCAGTGATGGTACGGTGACGGATGTACCCGTCCGGAAGGCTGCGAATGTAGACGATGACCTGACAGGAAATTCCGGCAATCTCTGTCGCATGTGGACTGCTGTGGAGGAACGCGCACAGTATTATATGGAGCGCATAGCCATATATGATGCCATTTACCGTGTGGATGCCGATGATGTGACTACGTATGTGAACCGTTACGGTATAGATTGGGCGGAAGACGGTATTTTTGATATAGGAGGTGATGCAATGGTACGTGTGCTTTTCTCACAGGCAGGTACTTACTTGCAGTTCTACCGTGACGGTTCGATGGAACTTTCCTATTGGAAATGGGCAGACAAGGCCAATGGTACATTGTATGCCTATGATGAGGGTGAGATGGCCGACGGAGCCACAGCCACAACCGTTTTCTATGGAAACCGTGTCAATGTGATAGAGAACTTTACGGACTATTCTGAAGAAGATGACCTCGTTCTGAGAAGTATCTATACCACCGTATTGGAAGCTGCCTATTGATGGCAGGAAAAAAGGCCTGTTTTCTTATGAGAGGTATGAAGGCTTACCTCTGACTATTAAGCCGCTTTAGCTTCGAACGATGAGCTAAAGCGGCTTAATAGTTAAATGAAGATAGTAGGCTGCTTATGCGTCGATATTCGCATAAGTAGCGTTCTGTTCGATGAACTCACGGCGTGGTCCGACATCTTCTCCCATCAGCATGGAGAATACATAATCGGCTCCGGCTGCGTCTTCGATGGTGACTTGCTTCAACAGGCGGGTTTCCGGGTTCATGGTAGTTTCCCACAACTGTTCCGGATTCATCTCTCCCAAACCTTTGTAACGTTGGGTCGTCATACCTTGTTCGGAACCGTTGTTATATTGTTGCATGAAGCGCAGGCGGTCGGCTTCCGTGTAGCAATACTCTTCGATTTTACCCTTCTTGCAACGGTAAAGCGGAGGAGTAGCGATATACAAGTGACCCTTCTGGATGAGTTCGGGCATGTAGCGGTAGAAAAGCGTCATCAGCAGTGTGTCGATGTGGGAACCATCGACATCGGCATCGGTCATGATGATTACTTTGTAATAGCGTAGCTTTTCATAATTGGCTTCCTTGCTGTCTTCGCCTAAACCGAAACGTACGCCCAAAGCTTGTATGATGTTGTTCACTTCCTCATGTTCAAAGGCTTTGTGCCACATGACGCGCTCCACGTTGAATATCTTACCGCGGATGGGGAGGATGGCCTGATATTGACGGCTGCGCCCTTGTTTGGCAGAGCCGCCGGCCGAATCACCCTCGACGATGAACAATTCGCAGTTGGCTGCATCCTTGTCCGAACAGTCGGCCAGTTTACCCGGCATGCCACCGCCCGACATCGGACTCTTGCGCTGTACGCTTTCACGAGCCTTGCGGGCAGCCACACGTGCTGTCGCAGCCAGGATGACTTTGTCCACAATCAGTTTGGCTTCTTTCGGATGCTCCTCCAAATAATAGCTTAAGGCTTCGCCTACGGCTTGCTGTACGGCGCCGGCTACTTCGCTGTTACCCAATTTGGTTTTGGTCTGTCCTTCAAACTGCGGTTCGGCTACTTTGATGGAAATGACGGCGGTGAGCCCCTCGCGGAAGTCCTCGCCGGAGATTTCCACTTTGTTCTTCTCCAGCTTTTCCAATTCCTTGGCGTATTCGTCTTCAGCGTATTTCTTCAGCGTACGGGTCAGTGCCGTGCGGAAACCGGCCAAATGCGTACCGCCTTCTATGGTATTGATGTTGTTGACATAAGAATGGATGTTTTCCGTATAACCGTTGTTGTACATGATGGCTACTTCGATAGGAACCCCTTGCTTTTCCGTGTTCAGGTATATCACGTCGTTGAACAGGTGGATACGGCTGGAATCAATGTAGCGCACGAATTCTTTCAGACCGTCCTTGCTATGGAATGTCTCGCTGCGCGGCACACCGTTCTCGTCCTTCTCGCGCATGTCGGTCAGGGTAATTGTGATACCGGCATTCAGGAATGCCAGTTCGCGCATACGGTTAGCCAGAATCTCATATTTGTAAGTCGTAGTAATGAAGATGCTGCCGTCCGGCCAGAACTGTTGGCGTGTGCCTCGAAGTTCGGTTTCGCCTACGACCTTGACCGGATAGAGCGGCTTACCGCATTCGTATTCTTGCTGGTAGATCTTGCCTTCCCGGAAGACTTGCGAAAGCATGTGGGTAGAAAGGGCGTTTACGCAAGACACACCGACACCATGAAGACCTCCGGACACCTTATAGGAGCCCTTGTCGAACTTGCCGCCTGCATGAAGTACGGTCATGACGACTTCCAATGCGGACTTGTGCTCTTTTTCATGCATGTCTACCGGAATACCGCGGCCGTTGTCTTGTACGGTGATGGAGTTGTCTTCATTGATAGTGACTTCTATGTGAGTACAATAGCCGGCAAGTGCTTCGTCGATGGAGTTATCCACGGTTTCATAAACCAAGTGGTGCAAACCTTTCTCGCTGATGTCTCCGATATACATCGCCGGACGTTTGCGTACGGCTTCCAGTCCTTCCAGCACCTGAATGCTGCTGGCCGAATAATTTGTGCCTTTTATTTCTTCTTCTGACATAGTTTTAATTCGTTCATATTTAACGCACAAATATACGCAAAAACTTTGAAAGGGGAAAGGAAAAAGGAGGGTTTTGCCCTTTATGTAACCGTGAAAATCCTATAGGTTTGTCGGGTTTAGACGAGGATGTTTGCTTGCGTCGGTCGAAAAGTGTAATTTTGCCGTTTAAAGAAGTTGCCGGGGCGTGATGTCGGTTTTTTAATAATGAGAAAAAGAGGTGATGGATAATTATCTGGAGATAGCCGGTACATGTGTCGGTCTGATTTACTTTTGGCTGGAATACAAAGCCAGTATTTATTTATGGATAGTAGGCATAGTCATGCCCGCCATCTATATTTTCGTGTATTATGAAGCGGGATTGTATGCGGATTTTGCTATCAATATTTACTATCTGTTGGCGGCAGCATACGGATGGTTGAGCTGGAAATACGGACGGGGCGGAAAGGAGGACGCTGCTTCTGCTCTGTCGATAACCCATACTCCTCCCCGGATTTATGTGCCTTTGTGCTCGGTCTTTGTGGTCACTTTGGTATTGATTGCCTGGGTCTTAACAGAGTTTACCAATAGTGACGTGCCTTGGTCGGACAGTTTTACGACGGCTTTGAGTATCGTGGGAATGTGGATGTTGGCCCGTAAATACGTAGAGCAGTGGTTGGTGTGGATTGTAGTCGATGTGGTTTGCTGCGGATTGTATGTCTATAAGGAACTTTATTTTACGGCAGGGCTGTATGGCCTTTATGCCCTAATTGCTATCGGAGGATATAAGAAATGGATACGAATGATGGAAGAAGAGAAATGAGACGGGTCGATTGGGATTTCGTGCCGGAAGCGGTAGTTGTGGGGAACGGGGAGTTTCCTGTGTCGGCTTTGCCTTTGAGGATGCTGGATACAGCTTCTTTTACGGTATGTTGTGACGGAGCGGCCGACCGTTATTTGGCATCGGGACGCGTGCCGGATCGGATTGTGGGGGACGGGGATTCGTTGAGCGTGGAAAATCAGAAAAGATATGCGTCCATTATCCGGTATAATCCGGACCAAGAGACAAACGACCAGACTAAGGCTGTGAACTATCTGATGGAAAAGGGATTTCGCCGGATTGCCATCGTCGGTGCCACGGGGCGCAGGGAAGACCATACTCTGGGGAACATCAGTCTGTTGATGGAATATATGCGGATGGGGGCAGAAGTACGTATGTATACGGATTACGGCTTTTTCGTACCGATGAAAGGGGATTGCCGTTTTTTCTGTCGTAAGGGAGTACAGGTTTCGATTTTTGCTTTCGGTACGCAAGGCTTACGTGGGGAAGGTTTGGCCTATCCTTTGCGTGATTTTACCAACTGGTGGCAAGGGACATTGAACGAGGCGATCGGTGAAGAGTTCGTGATACGTGGGGAGGGGGAGTATTTAGTGTTCATTAATATGCCGTCGGTTTCTTAGGGTCGGCTTGCCTGATGCGTACGGATACAAAAAAAGAGTTGAAGAAACTCCAACTCTTTTCTATATATGATTATTATCTATTATCCCAACTTGTTGATATAAACGGCCAATTTAGATTTCAGATTGGCAGCTTTGTTCTTATGGATAATGTTTACCTTAGCCAATTTGTCTAACATCTTTTGTACACTGGGATACATCGCTGTAGCCTCAGCCTTATCTGTCGTAGCGCGAAGCTTACGTACAGCATTACGCATGGTCTTCGCGTAATATCTGTTGTGGAGTCTTCTTTTTTCCTCCTGACGTATTCTTTTTACTGATGATTTATGGTTTGCCATCTTTACGTTTAAATAATTCGTTCAACTTAGTAGTCCCTAGGAGAGTCGAACTCCTCTTTAGAGAATGAAAATCTCTCGTCCTAACCGATAGACGAAGGGACCAACGCGATTTGAGCTTTCGCTCTTTTGCTTTCTGAAACCGTTTTCAGGTCATTTGCAGACCACCGTTCTCATTTGCGATGCAAAGGTATGGCTTTTCTTTGAACCGACAAAATAAAACGAGGAAAATCTTTCAAAAAAATGTGTTTTTAGTGATTTTTTCCCGTATTTCGGCTGTTTTTCCTAATTTTAATCCCTAAAAATAGAGATTTATGCAGGAAAAAACGCAAGGCGTGGTGTTGCGTACGCTAAAATACAACGACAATTCTTTGATTGTGGATATCTATACGGCCACGCGCGGGACGGTGTCTTTTATGGTAAAGTTGCCGAAATCGCGTAAGGCAACCCTTAAAGGTGTGTTCTTTCGGCCGCTTTCCATCTTGGAAATAGATTTCGACTACCGGCAGAAGTCGGCTTTGCAACGCATACGGGATGTGCGGTTCGATTATACTTACCAGTCGCTGCCGTACGACCCGTATAAGTCTTCCATCGCTTTGTTCCTGGCCGAATTCCTGTGCCGGGTGTTGAAACACGAGGCGGGAGGCGGCCCGCTCTTTTCCTATATACTTTATTCTTTGCAATGGCTGGATGCCAGCGAGCGGGCTTTTTCCAACTTCCATTTGGTTTTCATCACGCGGTTGACGCGTTTTCTCGGCTTTTATCCCAATGTGGAAGCCTGGCATGAAGGGGATTATTTCGACATGATGAATGCCTGTTTTGTCCCTTCCCGTCCTTTCCATCATGCCTATCTGGAACCCAAAGAAGCGGCGGCCATTCCGATTTTTATGCGGATGAATTACGACTCCATGCGTTTTTTTGCGATGAACCGCAGGGAACGGGAGCGCTATATCGAGGTGTTGAATGATTATTACCGGTTGCATGTCCCGGAATTTCCCGAACTGAAATCTCTGGACGTATTGAAAGAAGTCTTTGCCTGAATCCTTGTTTTTTATTAACTTTGCCTGGTATGCAGACATTTATTCTTATCACCATTGTTGTTATCGCCACCATTCATTTGATGATGGCCTCCGTCTTGTCGTTGTATTCCCGATATAAAGTACAATATCTCTCCTTGGCGTGGATTATGGGTATATTCGGTGCTCTATGCTGTGTAGCCATACCATTCAGTTATCTGCTCAGGTTTGAAAATATCGGTTTGCTTCATCCTTTCATGCTTCTGGCTTTGGTGGGCACTTGTTTCCTGCAAGGTATTTATCCTCTGAGTATTCCTATGCCGGGATATTTGCAGTGGGGACGAATGTGGCGTTATGCTTCGCCGGCCATATTCCTTATTATATTGTATGTCGTCAGTCTGCTTTTGGGGAACCGTCCGGTAATTGTTCATACCTATTCCGAACTGGCAGACTGCTGGTGGGGACCGGACATGTTGTTCCGTCTGGCCGGTTTGGGATTGTCTGTCTATTATGTGGCCAATATACTTCGTCTGCCCCGCTTGTTGGTCAAGAATGCCGAGATACCCCGTTATTTGAAGGGTTACGTAACCGCCATGGGGCTGAATATGGTGTTCTATATAGTAGTGACGGCAGTGTTCAATGCCATGTTGTTATTGGTCTATTTCTATTTGTTCTGTCTCCTGAATATGTATTTGTTCTATCGGACATTGGAGACCATGGCCATCCATTTGCCTAAGCCGGAGATAGTGGAAGTGGATGAAGCACCCACGGAGGAGGTTATCGTGCAGGCCGAAAAGGAGGACTTCAACGAAGCCAACCGGCGTCGTTTCGAGCGGGTGGAATTCTTTATGCAACACGATCGTGAGTGGCAAGACAACACATTCGGGCGCGACCGTCTGTGCGAGGCCACGGGAATCAACCGCCATTTGTTATTGCAGTGCCTCCGAAGTCAAGGTTACAATAATTGCCACGACTACATCAATTCTTACCGTATCAGTGCGTTGAAGCGCGGTGTGGCCGAAGGTACGATTCGTTCGGTGAACGACTGTGTAGTCGTAGGCTTCGGGTCCTCCAAAACAGCCCGAAGCTGTTTTGAACGTATGGAAGGCGTAAGTCTGGATGACTATTTGAAGAGGAAGTTCGTATATCGAGGCTGACAGGTCGTCCGAGGGAATAACAGTCTCTTAAGGAAGAGGTAAAAAGCCGCATCTTTTTCCACGGAATGGAAAGGATGCGGCTTGGCTATATAAGCGTTCGTTGAGGTTTAGAAGTCCCAGATATTCTGGTTGCTACGGAATTCTCCGTTGAAGATGTCATCTTGAATTCCCACGTTGTTGCGGTCACCCGTGCCCAAACGGTTGGAACTTTGTAAGATGTTCCCAGTGGTTTCCACTTCCATGACGTTTGTGACGGGTGTGGTATAAAAAGCTTTTTTCATGTTGTTTGTCCTTTTTCTTATTTTACAATATGTTTTTTCCCGTTGATGAGGTAGATGCCTTTGGGCAGGCCGTCGGTTGTGGCGGCTTGGCTGCGCACCTTAATGCCGTTCAGGCTATAGATGTCGAAAGCCTGACCGTCCTGTCCGGTTTGCACGCCGGAGATGCTTGTTTCGATTCCGTCCAAGCGGAGGTGCAGGGAATTCACTTCAGAGCCGCTTACGGTGAAATAGGCTCCTGTGCTGCCCAGTGTACTGCCCGCTCCGCCACGCATGATGTATTGCGCACCGTCTTTCTCGGCCACGCCGTAAAGGCCTTCCATGTCCTTGCCTGCTTTATAGTTGCCGGTGAAGGTTACGTTGCCGTGGGTTACGGATTGGGGTACGGTTACCGCAGCGTCAATGTTTTGCAAGCTAATGTTTTCCGTTTCTTTTGCGAAGTATATCAAGTATGGGACATTCGCCTCCATGGCCGTTACTTTTTCAAAAGTCAGCGTGTTCCCGTCGAAGGCGGTGAAGGCTTGTGCCTGTTCTGCGCTAAGAGTTTCCGGTGTGGTGGCGAAAGGCAGACAGATGCTGTGCCATCCTGTTGCGAATGAGCGTGCCAGACTGGCTTCCGTGGCTGTGAAGGCATAGGGGATGCTGATGTCGTTGCTCTTGTTGAGGTTGAGTTTCGTGCAGCTTGTTCCAACCACCACGTTTTCAGTGCCTTCGGCTACGGTCGTGCCTTCGTCGGTGTAGATGATGCAGTTCGGGTTGGTGAGGCCTTCCTGGACTGCGGCTACGTTAAGGCTTGAAATCCCTTGGGTATCAACGTAAGGGATAGTTAGGGGATAGACGGCCACTTTGATGGGAATGGTGGACAGCCAAAGTATATCCAAGTCGCATTTCAATTCGCCATCTTTCAGTTGTCCCTGCAATGTGATGGAAAGGTCCTCTAAATTTGCTCCTGCATCGCCAAATATTCGGATGACATCTTCTTTGTAGATATTGCCGTCACTGTCTATGGTTATGTGGTCTACGTAAATGTCCCCCATGTTTACTCCCTGGAACTCGAAACCAATCAATTGGAAACCGATGGTGCCGTCTTCGTTTTTGGTGATTCCTACTTCTTGAACGGGAGCACTTAAAAAGCCGCCTAACATATCGCAACTGATAAGCAGCTTGCTGGGATAGTGTGTTGCTTCCTTGGCGAATTTTACATAATAATTAATGTTCTGTCCGCTTTCGGGGACGGAGATAGTGGCGATGCGGCTTTCGGCATCATAGCTTATCGTGGGAGTCAGTCCCTCGTCGGATGCCGTGGCGGTAAGGCAATCCGCGGTGTAGTCGGCCGTCAGGCTGTAGTAATGCGTATTTTCTGTAAAGCCCTCCAAAGGCGTGCCGTTGTAAGAGATGGACGACAATTTTCCGGTATAAGAAACAGGCATCTTGAACTGAAGCTCGTAAGTGGTGGAGTTGAGTTTGTCGTCGCTGGTCACCACGATGGATACCTTAGCGGTTGTCTCATCGTATGTGGCTACGGCAGTGCCTCCGGCTGCTTTTTTGGTGTAGTGAAGTTTGTTAGCTTCGTAAGTCACATCAGACAAGTCGTACGTCAAAGTGCTTTCCTCAAAGTTTATGTCTTTGTCATCGTAGGACAAGGCGGAAAGAGTGTGATAGTAAATCAGTGTGACCTCGTCTACTGTCAAGGAATTGCCATTTGTCACAGTCCTGTTTGCACTGAAGTAATCGTTGGCGGCCAAGATGATGTTGATTTTTTCAGGGGTGGTTTCCGTGTCTTTATACTCGAATTGGGCTGTGTACTTTGTCCATTCTTCCGTGGTATTCGTAATCTGATTGTTGATGATCGCAATCAGATTTCCTGTTTCAGTAACTGCTCCTCCTTTGTTGGTAATTATACCTAATATATTTCTGTCTCGGTTTGTCATTGTAATTGTTCTTGGGGACTGAGTTACATTGACGGGAACGCTTTCTTGTGAGTATGTTCCGCTCCACAAGTAAGCTACGACGCTTGCCGGTTCGGCATCGTTGGCACTGCGCTTGTAATAGAATTCTATAGCATCGGGTTTGTTGGAAAATTCAAGTCCTCCAAAGGAACCGCCGTCTGCTTCTTCTCCTGCCAGATTTGCGGTGTTCCAAGGTGTTCCTAAGGTCAAGTAAGCTGGAATGATTTGGCTAGACATCGTGGAATTGGGAGTGTTAGTCAATACGACAGCTAATCCTTGGTCATTATATCCTGTGGTGCTTGAGGCCACTTGGGTAGTTCCCATCCACATACTGCCGATTAAGTTATATCCAGCAATATGGGATATTTTCCACTTCTGAGGTTGTGTACCGGAATTCTTGGAAGCACCTCCAGTGTATGGAGTGCAATTCTCCCACGGCTCATCAAAACTCCCGTTGACTTGCTGTGCCCAGCCTGCCAAGGAGCTTCCTACCAATAACAAAGTAAATAATCTCTTCATTCTTTTTTTCTTTTTTGTAGTTCGTAAATAACCGGTTTTAGTTTGTTTGGCCAATACAAAAATAGGCAGAGGAGTGAAAAATCGTTTCCTATTTCGGTAGAATTTTCGGCATTTACGGTAGTATTTTCAGTAAAAGTATGGGGTTACCGTTTTTGCAGAACGAGGGATGAGGCGGAGGATGAAAAGAAGGAGAGGGACGGTGCTTTGTCAATATAACGAAAAGCCGGATGCCATTGGCTGAAGGGGGCGAATCAATCTCAGGAGATTTGAAAATTGATCTCAGGAGATTGAAAAATCATTCTAAGCAGATTGATTTTTCGTTCTCCGCAGATCTGTACGGAAGATTGTGGTGGTGGGGAAGTGGCTTGTATTCAGTTATTTATACGACAAATGCCGATGGAGCGCACTCCATCGGCATTTGTCGTCTTTTTTTAGGGGAATCGCAGCCCGTTGCTTTATTCTTTGATAACTTTCTTGCCGTCTACGATATAAATGCCTTTCTGCAATCCGTCTAAGGCATGAGCCTTGGCTACGTTGCTCTTTACCCGCATGCCTTGCAGGGTATAGACGTTTGTGGTCTCTGTTTGCTTTCCGGCCCATGTGGAATGGATGGAAGACTCGAAATCGTCCTTACCGAAAGTTACGTGGATGATTTGAGTACCGAAAGTGAGGTCGAGCGTGCAGTAGAGCTTGGTGTCGGATATTTTTCCGGAGATGTCAATGGGAAGCCCATTCGGAAACAAGAGTGACCACATCCAAAGGGTGCCGGGGTCGCCGTCGCTGAAAGTAGCCGTTTTCTGTTTCAGGTCGAAAACGTTGTAGTCGCCTTGTGGCGTGACCGGGACTTCGCTGACATGTATGTTGCCTACGGGGATGGGGTCTGCGCCTTCCATCTCCAATGTGAAGTTTTTCAGCTCGATGTTGATAAGTCCTTCTTCCGGAAACTCTATGGAGACAGTGGTCGGCATGGGAGGAGTGGAGAAGTTGTCCACGGAAACTACCAAGTCGTCCGTATAATCATGTGTCGTGTTTTGGGCTTGTGCACCAAGCCATACGCCGCAGGCGGCGAGTGTTGCGAGTAGTAATTTCTTCATAACTTTGAAATTTTATGATTGATAATATTTTTATGTATTAATAGTAGTAAGCCATTCCGAAAGTGGCATAGAGTGGGAAGAGTGAGAACGTGACGGTTTCAAAGTCGCTTTTGAACACATCGTTCATACCCCAGTCCAACAGGCCGAAGACGTTAAGATGCTTCTTTATGCGGAAGTCTGCGCAGAATTCCATCCCCCAGGAGAAATGGCGCATGTCGTCACTGAAATCGTAGGAAGCTGGATTGTCGGCGCCGATGGTTATCTTTTGCCCCACGGGCGAACCTTCGCGCAGGTAGCCGTCGAAGACTTCGCCGTCGAAGTCACGATAGATCCAATAGCTGACGTATGGGCCGAGATTGAATGTCCATCTGGCTCCTACACGGTAGGTGGCCGTTACGGGAATCGTAAAGCCCGTCATGCGGGTCTCGGTAATGTCCGTACCCGTGAAACGTCCTTCTACCACGTCTTCGCCCATCACGATGGCCATGTTGTAGTTTTTCACCTCTGCCCCCGTGCGCATACCTTGCATGAAAAAACGAAGTCCGGCGGAAAGTCCCCATTTCGTATTGAAATACTTATATCCGTCTATTCCTAAACTGAAACCGCCTTTCGGAGCGAATTCGTTGATTTTACGGATTTCCTTGGGAAGAGGAAGAGGAGTCGTTCCGCCCAACACGAATCCGGCTCTGACGACATAGCCCATACCGTTGTGGTCGGATGTCGGTCCCCATTTCGCATAGTTGGCTTCCCGGTTCTCGCGGTTATCCTTCATCAGTTCTTTGAGGTCTTGTGCCTGTAACGTGCCCATGGCCGATGACAGGGCAAGGATTAGGATATATTTCAGATGTTTCATGTTCTCTTCTTTATTATGGGTTATTCTTCACAAACCACTTTCACTTCATCTACCAGCAGCGTGCTTCCAACGGCGCCGCAGAAACTGGCTCCTTCGATGCTGGACGTGAAGACGACTGCCAGATTGTAACCGTAAGCTTTCAATAGTTTTTCGTCTACGTTGCCGCTATATTCAAAGGGGATGTCGAAGCGGGTCCAAGTATTGAAATCGTGTACCGGATTTTGGATGCGTGCCAAAGCCACGATGTTGGGGTGGGTCAATACGTCGTCGCCTTTCAAGGTAACGGGCTGTCCGTGTTCATCCGTATTTTTATATAATACGGCATATAAGTCCGGTTCGTCGATACGATCTTCGATGATGGTTCCTTTTCTATTTTGGAATTTTTCGCCCGGCTTGAATTTATAATATCCTTCAAAACGCAACGGTTTCTTGTTGAACGGCAGTCCGAAGCGTGTAGCGGCCATGGCGTCTTTCAAGGCGTTGGCCACATCAAACGTCCCGATAAACAAGTTGCCCGCCGCGATGCGCATATTGACCATGGCACCGAAAAGACCGGTGTCGCACGTTTCGAGCTTGACGGACTGTCCGCTTACGGCATCCTGCGTCCACGGTATCGTAGGGAACTCGTCGGGTTGGGCGGACGAACGGCTGATGGCGTAACCCGGGTTGCCGGTTGCCCATTGGGAAATGTCATTGCCGTGTGCCGATTTTTCGAACCACTCATAATAACGTCCGTTGGCTTCCATCCTGATGTTCTCGAAAGAAAGGTCGGTCTCTATGGGCTGTATGAGTGCGAACTTTACGTGATAATCCCGGTGCCATTGACGGTCTTCGGACGTGACCCTGTAATGTACACTGCCATGCGTGAAGTCTTGCACACTACCGTTTTCAGGTATAATGGAGGCACCCGGAGTGAGTTTGAAGTTTATTTTCAGCGCTTGCAACTGTGTGGAATCTGTAAAGTCTTCGCGCAGATAAAACACGATGGACGTGTCGGACGACGCCACGTCCTTCACGGCATCATTCGGGGTGAAGAACAAAGCCTCTTCGTCTGAAGCGAGAACATAAGCCTCTTCTATGTCACACTCAGAGTTAGCTGGTTCGTTTTGTATGCAAGAGCTTAACGAAAAAGCGGCAAAAAGAGAAAGTCCGAATAAGATTTTCTTCATGAATATACAAGTCTTAAATTAAAACCAAGGCAAAGGTAATGAAAAAGGTTGGTTAAATCGCAAAAAACGGTATAAAGAGTAGTTTTACCATTATTTCCCGTCATGTGCAGGCGGGCGGAGAGAAAAGAAAACACCGATGAAATCGGATGTTTTTAATATAATCCGGGCGAATACCGCCTTTTGCCCGTTGCTCCGGCCTTCTTCGATTTTTGTTCTACCACGGCATGCAGGATTACGATGTCGGTTTGCGGTCGGTCGTGGGAATCTGTTGCGGTGGATTGGATGTTTTCCACCACATTGAGCCCTTCGATGACCTCTCCGAATACGGTGTATCCTCCGTCTAACCCGGGTGTGCCCCCGGTGGTGAGGTATTCTTGCTCCATTTCCCTGTTGGTTTCAAAATCACCATATAGGCCACCTCGTAATCCCGCCCAGGCAAAGGCCAGTTCCCGGGGGCGGTACTTCTTTCCCCACACGATGTAGAATTGCGACCCGTTGCTCAGACGGTCCGGGTTGTTTGCGTCATCTTCGCGCGCCATGGCCACCGCTCCTCTCTTATGGTATTGGAAAGGCAGGTCTATTTCGGGAGCCAACATATATCCCGGCCCTCCTTCTCCCAATATCTTTCCGCCCGGAGCCTGTTTGGAATCCGGGTCGCCTGCCTGAATGACGAAGTCTTTCACGACGCGGTGGAAGAGCGTTCCGTCGTAGAATCCTTCTGAAACTAATTTGAGGAAATTATCCCGGTGGACCGGTGTTTCGTCGTTCAGCGCGATGCGGATGTTACCCATTGTGGTTTCCAATCGCACAATCGAACGTTTTTCGCGGATTTTCCCTTGGGCATGAAATGCGGCCATTCCTATCAGAATCGCCAATAACAGGAGTTTCTTCATAAGGTTTCAGTCTAACTGCGGGCAAAGATAGTAAAAACTATTTCTGCCGGGAAATAAATCGCTTTTTTTCTTGCAGATGCCTCACGTTCTCCCTTCGTAGACTTATTAACATCATGTCGATAAATATTTTATTATAATAAGGTGTATGTATCTCTGAAAATTCGTACCTTTGACCTCGCGTAATGTAAAATATTGATGGAAGAAGCAGTTTATCACGTCCCTGTCTTGTTGAAAGAATGTGTAGACGGTCTGGTGGTCAATCCTGCCGGGATATATGCCGATGTCACCTTTGGGGGCGGAGGACATAGCCGGGCGATTGTGTCCCGACTGGATGCGGCCGGGCATTTGTATGGTTTTGACCAGGATGCGGATGCCGAGGCGAATATCGTTGCTGACGGACGTTTCACATTTGTCCGGAGCAATTTCCGGTATCTGAAGAACTGGATGCGTTATTACGGCGTAGAACAGTTGGACGGTTTGCTGGCTGATTTGGGCGTGTCGAGCCATCATTTCGATGATGCGGAACGGGGGTTCTCGTTTCGTTTCGACGGGAAACTGGACATGCGGATGAACCAGCGGGCGCGGCTGACTGCGGCGGATGTGTTGAATGATTACGCGGAAGAGCGGCTGGCCGACATTTTCTATCTGTACGGTGAATTGAAGAATGCCCGCAAGCTGGCCTCATGGGTGGTGAAAGCCCGTATGCACCGGAGGATCGAGACGACGGAAGAGTTCATGGAGGTGGTAAAGCCTTTGTTTGAGCGTGACCGGGAGAAGAAAGAATTGGCTAAGGTGTTCCAGGCTTTGCGTATAGAAGTGAACCAGGAGATGGACGCCTTGAAGGAGATGCTGACGGCCGCGGTCGAATTGCTCCGGCCGGGAGGTCGCTTAGTGGTGTTGACCTATCATTCTTTGGAGGATCGGATGGTGAAGAATTTAGTCAAAACCGGAAATGTGGAGGGCAAGCGGATACAGGATTTCTATGGCAATGTGGATTGTCCGCTCAGGGCTGTCCACAATAAAGTGATAGTGCCGGGAGAAGAGGAGCAGCGTGCGAATCCCCGTAGCCGCAGTGCCAAGTTGAGAATCGCGGAAAAGAAATAAAGGATGAAGGAAGAACTGGATTTGGAAGAAAAAACGGACGTGGAGCCCGTGGGTGTGCCTACGGAAGAGGCAGCCGGAAGTCCCGGGGCGGAGGAGGCCGTGTCGGGCGGGGACATGTCCGACGAGGATGGTGTGATGCCGGGCGATGAGGAAAAGGCCGAGTCGGGCGAACTGTCTCCTATCAAAGCTTTCACGGAGAGTGAGGGGGTGGACCAGCGTCCTAACGTGTCTTTACGCGAGATATTGGGTGGGGACATCCTTACGGCCGGGTGGTTGCGTCGTCAGATGGGATTGATTTTACTCTGTACGTTTTTTGCCATCATTTATATCACGAACCGTTATTCTGCGGAGCAGGAGATGATTGAGATTGAAAAGTTGAAGACGGAATTGACGGAGGTGAGATACCGTGCGCTGACCCGTTCCAGCGAGTTGACCGTAAAGACACGGCAAAGCCAGATAGAAAAAAGTTTGAGACAGACTCCGGACAGCGTGCTGCAAAGTCCGAAAGAACCTCCTTTTTTGATTAAATCCCAAAACGAGGAAGAAGAATGAACTTCGACAATAAAAAGATAATGCCCCGTTTCTTCGTGGTCATCGTGCTGATGAGCTTGGGCGGTTTATATATATTGGGCAATGCGGCCTACCTGATGTTCGTGGAGAGCGAATATTGGACACAGGTGAGCCGTAAGCTGGTGAAAGAGAATGTTCCCATTCCCGCCAAGCGTGGAAACATCCTTTCGGCAGACGGGCAGATTATGGCCAGTTCCTTGCCGGAATATAAGATTTATATGGATTATGTCGCGTCGGATAAGAATCCGGAAACGGCCAAGGAACTGCAGGCTTGGAGAGACAGTGTGTTGATAGCCGATCTGGATTCCATTTCCCAGGGGTTGAGTAAGATCTTTCCCGATAAAACCGCCGGATATTTCAAGAAACGGCTGAAAAAGGGGAAAAAGTTGAGGCGGAGGAACTGGCAGATATACGGTCGGCGAATTTCTTACATCCAGTATAAGGAATGCAAGAAATTACCGTTGTTCCGAGAGTCTCCTTTCAAGGGCGGATTCTATGCTGAGGAATTCAATCAACGAAAGAAACCATACGGTTCGTTGGCCACGCGTACGTTGGGGGCTCTGTATGCCAGTAAGGATTCGGCGCGTTACGGACTGGAGCTTTCCTACGACTCCATTTTGAGGGGTAAGGAAGGCGTATCCCATCGTGCCAAAGTGCGTAATAAGTGGTTGAGTTTGGTGGACGCCCCTCCGGTGGACGGCAATGATATTGAGACGACCATTGACGTGTCCATGCAGGATGCGGCGGAAAAGGCCCTGTTGAAACAGTTGAAAAACATCAATGGCGACGTGGGCGTGGTAGTGCTGATGGAGGTGGCCACGGGAGATGTGAAGGCCATTGTGAACATGACGAAATGTGCAGACGGCGAGTATCGCGAGGTGAAGAACAATGCCGTGTCCGATTTAATGGAACCCGGTTCTACTTTTAAGACCGCTTCCATCATGGTGGCGCTGGAGGACGGAAAGATTTCGAAGAATGATTTCGTAGACACCGGCAACGGGCAGTGGGAGATGCACGGACGAGTGATGAAGGATCACAACTGGCGGCGTGGCGGTTACGGAAGAATCAGCGTGCCCGAAGTGCTGATGTATTCTTCCAACATCGGAGTCAGCCGCTTGATAGACGACAACTATAAAGACCATCCGGAAAAATTCGTGGATGGGCTGTATCGTGAAGGAGTGGGCATTCCCCTGAATATACCTTTGATGGGAAGCGGAGAGCCGCGGGTACGCCGCCCGAAGAAAGACGGTAGCAATTGGTCGAAGACTGCCTTGCCGTGGATGAGCATCGGGTATGAGACCCAGATGCCGCCGATAGCCACACTGACTTTCTATAATGCCATCGCCAACGGCGGAAAGATGGTACGTCCGCGTTTTGTAAAAGCTGTCCGGAAGAATGGTGAAATCGTGCGCGAGTTCCCGGTGGAGGTCATCAAAGAGCGGATATGCTCTCCGAAGACACTGAACGACATTCAGGAAATACTCGAAATGGTAGTAAGTAAAGGATTGGGCAAGAAAGCCGGATGCAAGGATTTCAAGGTGTCCGGCAAGACGGGTACTGCCCAGGTGGCCCAGGGACGCGGCGGTTATCATGGAGGCCGGATGAAATATCTTATCAGTTTTTGCGGTTATTATCCCTCAGACCGGCCGAAGTACAGTTGTATCGTCGCGATACAAAAGTCCGGCCTGCCGGCTTCGGGAGGCGGGCATTGTGGTCCGGTATTCAGCGAGATCGCCCAAAGCGTCATGGCGAAAGGGGTATATCGCGATGTCTCGGAAGCGTCAGACTCGGCTTCCGTCTTCGTTCCGGATGTGTTGGACGGTGATATGAATGCCACGCGGGCGGTGCTGAAAGAACTGGATATCCCTTTCCGGCAAGACTGGAGTACGGACAAAGGTGGAAAGAGCGTTTGGGGGAAAGCGGTGAACAGCGGGAATGTCGTGACGTTGCGCGGTGACAATACGCCGATGGAAATCGTACCGGACGTGAAAGGCATGGGGGCGAAAGACGCTGTGTATATGCTGGAGAGCCGGGGATTGAAAGTGAAATTGGAAGGCGTGGGGCGTGTGGTTTCGCAGAGCATCCCGCCGTACGTCAAATATAAGAAAGGGCAAACCATACAGATTAAATTAAAAAGATAAGAGGGAAGCATGATGATGGAGTTGGATATTTTGCTGAAAAGCGTGAGTGTCGTACGGGTCACAGGCGATACCGTACGGAATATTACGGGCATCAATATGGATTCCCGGCTTGTGCAGCCGGGCGATTTGTTTGTCGCCGTCAAAGGGACGCAGGCCGACGGTCACGCTTATATCGGCAAGGCAGTAGAGAAAGGAGCCGTAGCCGTAGTGTGCGAGGTATGGCCGGAGGTGCAGGCCGAGGGGGTGACGTACGTACAAGTGAAAGATTCCGAAAGTGCGGTGGGACGGTTGGCTACGGTGTTTTACGGCGACCCGACTTCCAAGTTGCAACTTATCGGAGTGACCGGTACGAACGGCAAAACTACGATTGCCACCTTATTATATAATATGTTCCGGGTGTTCGGTTATAAGTGCGGACTTTGTTCTACGGTTTGCAATTATATAGATGATGAGGCTGTCCCGACAGAGCATACCACGCCCGACCCGATTACGTTGAACCGTTTGTTGGGACGTATGGCGGACGAAGGATGCAAATACGCTTTCATGGAAGTCAGTTCGCATGCAGTAGCCCAGCATCGTATTGCAGGCCTGAAGTTTGCAGGAGGTATTTTTACGAACCTTACGCGCGACCATCTGGATTACCATAAGACATTCGAGAACTACCGCGATGCCAAGAAGGCATTTTTCGACGGTTTGCCCAAGGGGGCTTTTGCCGTGACGAATGTGGACGACCGCAACGGAATGATCATGGTGCAGAACACAAAGGCCGTCGTGAAGACTTATTCTTTGCGCGCGGCTGCCGATTTCAAGGCAAAGGTGTTGGAAGAGTCGTTTGAAGGCATGTGCCTGGATGTCAATGGCAAAGAGGTGAGCGTTCCTTTCATAGGCCGTTTCAATGTATCCAACTTGTTGGCTGTGTACGCTGCTGCCGTTTGTATGGGGCGCGGGGCTGAAGACGTTCTGGTAGCCCTTAGTACATTGCGCCCGGTGAACGGACGTTTCGAGACGATTCGTTCGAAGGAAGGAGTGACTGCCATTGTCGATTACGCCCATACGCCGGATGCGTTGGTCAATGTGTTGTCGACCGTGAACGAAATACTGAAACGGCGCGGCGAAGTCATTACGGTCTGCGGAGCCGGAGGCAATCGTGACAAGGGCAAGCGTCCGATTATGGCGCAGGAAGCAGTGAAAAACAGCGATAGGGTAATCATAACCAGTGACAATCCGCGTTTCGAGGAGCCGCAGGAAATTATCAACGACATGTTGGCCGGATTGGACAAGGAGCAAATGCGCAAGGTGATTTCCATTGTCGACCGCAAGGAGGCTATCCGTACAGCCTGCATGATGGCACGGCCCGGAGATGTGGTGCTGGTGGCCGGGAAGGGGCATGAAGATTACCAGGAGGTGAAAGGCGTGAAGCATCATTTCGACGACCATGAGGTGATAAAAGAAGTATTTGGCATTTAACCGTTGCGCACATGTTGTATTATTTGTTTCGATTTTTAGGAGAGTACGGGATTCCCGGTTCGCATATATGGACCTACATCTCTTTCCGGGCTTTGCTGACCCTGATTCTGTCGTTGGTCATTTCCGTCTGGTTCGGGGAATACTTCATCAAGTGGATGAAACGCCATAACGTGAGCGAGGCGCAGCGCGACAAATCGATAGACCCTTACGGGGTAGAGAAAAAGGGAGTGCCTACCATGGGCGGTATCATCATCATCGTGTCCATCATCGTTCCTTGTCTGCTCTTCGGGCGTTTGCGTAACATCTATATGATACTGATGCTGATTACGACCGTGTGGTTGGGTGTTTTAGGGTTCGCGGACGATTACATCAAGATGAAAGTAAGCAAAGACGGTTTGCGGCCTGTGTATAAGCTGGCGGGACAGACCCTTTTGGGACTTTTTGTCGGCCTGACATTGTGGCTCAGTCCCGACGCGGTGATTCGGGAGAATGTATCGACACAGCGTTTGGGCAACACCGAAGTCGTCGTACACAAAAGTGAGAAAGTGAAATCGACCATTACCACGATACCGTTTGTGAAGGACAACAACTTGGATTATGCCGAGATTATGAGCTTTTGCGGAAAATACAAGACGGCTGCCGGGTGGTTCTTGTTTGTGGTCATGACTACGTTGGTCGTGGTAGCCGTGTCCAACGGGTCGAATCTGAACGACGGCATGGACGGCATGGCAGCAGGCAATTCGGCGATTATCGGTGTGGCATTGGGCGTATTGGCCTACGTGTCCAGTCATATAGCCTTTGCCAGTTACCTGAACATCATGTACATACCCGGTTCGGAGGAACTGGTCATCTTCATCTGTGCTTTTGTAGGCGCGTTGGTCGGTTTCTTGTGGTATAACGCCTATCCTGCCCAGATTTTCATGGGGGATACGGGCAGCTTGTCCATCGGAGGCATCATTGCCGTGACGGCCATCATCATACATAAGGAATTGCTTATCCCCTTGATGTGTTTCGTGTTCCTGATGGAGAGCTTGAGCGTGATTCTGCAAGTGAACTATGCGAAATGGGGGAACCGGAAAGGACTGAAGTTAAGAGTGTTCAAGCGAGCCCCGATTCATGATACTTTCCGGGTGCGTCCCGGACAGTTGGCTCCGGACGTGAAGGTGCTGTGCAACTGGCCTAAAGGATGTTGGTTAGAGTCGAAAGTCACGGTCCGTTTTTGGATTATCACGATCATCTTGGCGGCCATGACGATTATAACGTTAAAAATCAGATAAGGAAGAAGCTATGGGGAAAAGAATGGTAATATTGGGAGCGGCCGAAAGCGGCGTGGGCGCTGCGGTGCTGGCTCAGAAAAAAGGCTTTGATGTCTTTGTTTCCGATATGGGAAAAATCAAGCCTCATTACGTGGACATGCTGGACCGTTACGGAATTGCGTGGGAAGACGGCGGCCATACGGAAGAACTGGTCCTGAATGTGGACGAGGTGATAAAAAGCCCGGGCATACCGGAAGATGCCCCGATGGTGTTGAAGGTGAAAGCCGCCGGTATTCCCATTATCTCGGAAATAGAATTTGCCGGACGCTATACGCACGCCAAGATGATTTGTATTACGGGCAGCAACGGCAAGACCACTACAACGTCCTTGATTTATCATATCTTCAAGAAAGCGGGTTACAACGTCGGGTTGGCCGGAAATATCGGCCAAAGCCTGGCCTTGCAGGTGGCCGAGAAAGATTATGACTACTATGTGATAGAACTGAGCAGTTTCCAGTTGGACAACATGTACCGTTTCCGGGCTAACATTGCCGTGTTGCTCAACATCACGCCCGACCATCTGGACCGTTACGACCATTGCATGCAGAATTATGTGGATGCCAAAATGCGCATCTTGCAGAACCAGGAAGAGACGGATGCCTTCGTCTACTGGAATGACGACCCGATTATCCGGAAAGAATTGGAGAAATACCAGATCAAGGCCAAGAAATGTCCGTTCTCCATCTTGAAGAAAGAAGGGATGATAGGTTATCTGGCCGACGGGCAATATGTGATAGAATACCCTACGCCGTTCAACATGGAGCAGGAATCATTGGCTCTGACCGGGAAGCACAATATGTACAATTCTTTGGCGGCAGGCATCACGGCCGACATCGCCGGGGTGAAGAATGAAGTGATACGGCAGAGCCTGGGTGATTTCGAGGGCGTGGAACACCGCTTGGAGAAAGTGGTGCGTGTGCGTGGCGTGGATTATATCAACGATTCCAAGGCCACCAACGTGGATGCCTGCTGGTATGCGTTGGAGAGCATGAAAACGCCCACGGTATTGATTTTGGGAGGGAAAGACAAAGGGAATGATTACGAGGCCATAGCCGAACTGGTCCGGAAGAAATGTGTGGGGCTGGTGTTCCTCGGGGCAGACAACCGGAAACTTCATGATTTTTTCGATTCGTTCGGTATTCCTATTGCCGACACCCACAGCATGAAAGACTGCGTGGAGGCGTGCTACAGGATGGCCCGTCCCGGCGATACCGTATTGTTGAGTCCCTGTTGTGCCAGTTTCGACTTGTTCAAGAACATGGAAGACCGTGGCGAACAGTTCAAGTCATTGGTAAGGGCGTTGTAAAGTAAGGGAGCGAAAGGATGGTCACACCAACAAAAGTTTTAAAGAAGTGGAGCCTGTTCGAAGGCGACAAGGTCATCTGGATGATTTTGTTCTTCCTCGGCATGATATCCATCATAGAAGTGTATAGCGCTTCCAGCAATATGAGTTACAAGACGGGATATTATTGGAAGCCGATTCTGCAACATGCCTCATATTTCGTCGTGGGCGTGTTGGCCACGATCTTGGTGCACAAGATACCGTGCCGTTATTTTAAGTTGATACCTTTGGCCGGCATACCGTTGTCCGTATTCTTGCTTGGAATAGCCATGTTTACCACGAAAGTGAACAATGCAAGCCGTTGGCTTGAGGTGGGCGGTATCGGTTTCCAGCCTTCCGAGATAGCCAAAGGCGTGTTGATTGCCACGACGGCCATGATTCTTTCGAGCATGCGCGACGAGGCCGGGGCGCAACGTCGTGCGTTCAAGTGGATTATGGGCGTGTCGGTCGTAATCTGTTTGTTGATTGTGCCCGAAAACTTCTCTACAGCCGCCATGACTTTTCTGGTCATTCTGGTGATGATGTTCATAGGCGGGATACCTTGGAAACAGTTAGGCACCTTATTGGGGATTATCGTTATTGCCGGAGCCAGTTTGTTTTCATTTTTGCGTTTTGCACCGGATTCTACGATAGAATCCATGAGCGACTGGCCCGGCCTGCATCGTTTGCCGACGTGGGCCAGTCGTGTGCGTGGGCATGGGAATATACCGGAGAATGCGGCGGACTACGATTTGACTAAGAATCCGCAGGTGACGCATGCCAAGATAGCCATTGCCACGTGTAATGTGATAGGCCGGGGGCCGGGAAATTCCGTGGAACGCGATTTCCTGCCACAGTCGTTTTCCGACTTCATTTATGCCATCGTCATAGAGGAACTCGGATTGGGCGGTGGTGCCTTCGTCATGTTCCTGTATATCGTGTTGCTTTTCCGGTCGGCCAGGATAGCCAGCCGGTGCGAGCGAAACTTCCCGGCTTTCCTTGTGATGGGGCTATCGCTGATGCTCGTCACGCAAGCCATGATTAATATGGCCGTGGCAGTCGGAGTCTTTCCGGTGACGGGACAACCCTTGCCGTTAATCAGTAAAGGAGGTACGTCCACTTTGATTAATTGTGTGTATATGGGAGTCATCCTGAGCGTAAGCCGTTCGGCCAAGAAAAAGCCTCAGGTAACGGAAGAAACTGAAGATTGAAGAAAGATTCGCATGAGGGGCGGTGATGTTCCCGGGAAGGGAACGGACTTACCCTTGTGTCATGATTTATGATTCGCCATCCGCAGCTTGCCCTTTGGGTGAGGCCTGTGGATGGTTTTGTTTGTAGAAGTCTTGTTTTCAGAAGCTTATGCCTTGTAAATCTCTTGCCGCAGATTGGAAAATTTTTCTCAGGCGAACGAAAAATCGTTCGGCTGAGATTGAAAAATCGTTCGGCTGAGAATGATTTGTCATCTTCCGTAAGGGCGTAGAATGACAGGCTGTGAAGGTCTGAAATGTAAGAAATAATTCCTTTTCAGAATAAAATAAGGAAGAAAAAAGGGTAGAAATACCGGATTTATTATTATTTTTGCTGATAAAATTCAGTTTCATGAGAGAAGAGTTAAGGATTATCGTGAGCGGAGGAGGAACGGGCGGACATATATTCCCGGCCGTGTCCATTGCGAATGCCATCAAATCGCAGCATCCGGAAGCCGAGATATTGTTCGTCGGAGCCGAAGGGCGGATGGAGATGCAGCGTGTTCCGGCTGCCGGTTATCCTATCAAGGCATTGCCGATTTGCGGTTTCGACCGCAAGCATTTGCTGAAGAATATTGCCGTGCTTTTCAAGATTTGGAAAAGCCGCAGGATGGCGAGGAAGATTATCCGTGATTTCAGGCCGATGGCGGCCGTGGGAGTAGGAGGCTATGCCAGCGGTCCCACGTTGAATGTGGCCGAGGCGATGGGAATCCCCACATTGATACAGGAGCAGAACTCGTATGCCGGAGTGACCAATAAGTTGCTGGCCAAGCGGGCCGATAAGATTTGTGTGGCTTACGACGGAATGGAGCGTTTTTTCCCGAAAGAGAAAATCATCCTGACGGGAAACCCTGTCCGTCAAGGTTTGCTGGAGAACACCAAAAGCCGCGAAGAGGCTTTGGCAGACTTCGGCCTGTTGCCGGGGCTGAAAACGGTGCTCCTGATAGGCGGTAGCCTGGGAGCGCGTACTTTGAACGAGAGTGTGCTCGCTAATCTTACGGCCATCTCGGCTTCCGGTGTGCAGTTTATCTGGCAGACGGGAGGTTATTATTTTGCCCATATACAGGAACAGTTGAAACTGAAGGGACAGCCCGACAATCTGTTTGTGACGGATTTCATCGCCAAGATGGAAGACGCATACGCGGCTGCTGATTTGGTTATTTCAAGGGCCGGGGCCAGCAGCATTTCGGAATTGTGCCTGTTGGGTAAGCCGGCCATATTGGTGCCTTCGCCGAACGTGGCCGAGGACCACCAGACTAAAAATGCGTTGGCCCTGGTCGACAAACAGGCCGCTCTTTACGTCAAAGATGCCGAGGCCGTGAACAAATTAATCGGTCTGGCTCTGAATGTCATCCGGGATGCGGACAAGTTGTCCGCATTGAGCCGGAATATCAAAGCCATGGCCTTCACGGACTCTGCCGACCGCATTGCGGAAGAGGTTTGTAAACTCGCTGTGGCATATAGGGAAAACCGCGATTAAGCGAGCGCGGAGGCAAGCTCGCTTGCCTCTGCCGAGCGGGAGCGGTTTATTTAAAGGAAGAAGTAGAAGATGGAAATGAACGCGATAAAAGCAGTGTATTTCGTAGGGATAGGCGGAATCGGCATGAGTGCCATCGCCCGTTATTTCCTGCAGAAAGGGCTTTGTGTGGGAGGTTACGACCGCACGCCTTCCGAACTCACGCGGAAGTTGCAGGAAGAGGGTGCCCGGATTCACTATGAAGAGGATGTGGAACAAATCCCTTCCGCCTGTCGGGACAAAGACACTTGCCTGGTGGTTTATACACCGGCCATCCCCGGCGAGCATGCCGAGCTGGCCTATTTCAAGGCGAACGGATTCGAGATAGAGAAACGTGCGCAGGTGTTGGGTACGTTGACGCGTGCCCATAAAGGGCTTTGTGTGGCCGGGACGCATGGGAAAACCACCACATCGTCCATGGCGGCTCATATCCTGCATCAGAGTCACGTGGACTGCAATGCCTTTTTGGGCGGCATCACCAAGAATTACGGTACGAATTACATTCTTTCTCCGAAGAGCGATTACGTGGTCATCGAAGCCGACGAGTTCGACCGTTCTTTTCATTGGCTGACGCCATACGCGTCTGTGATTACAGCCACCGACCCCGATCACTTGGATATCTACGGGACGAAAGAGGCCTATTTGGAAAGTTTCAGAAAATATACTTCCTTGATTCGTCCGGGAGGTTTCCTGGTCTTGCACGAGGGACTGGAGATGCAGCCGGATGTACAAGAGGGGGTGACAACCTATTCTTATAGCCGGGGACACGGGGATTTCCATGCGGAGAACATCCGTATCGGTGACGGTGAAATATATTTTGATTTTATCTCTCCGTTAGGGCATATCAAGGATGTGCAGTTGGGAGTTCCCGTAAGCATTAATATCGAGAACGGGATAGCGGCTATGGCCTTGGCGCAAATCAGCGGCGTGACACCGGAAGAGATAAAGCGGGGTATGGCTTCGTTCAGAGGAGTGGACCGCCGTTTCGACTTCCGGTTGAAAGACGATAAGGCCGTTTTCCTGACAGACTATGCCCATCATCCGGCCGAGATACGCCAAAGCGTGATATCCATCCGCGAACTGTATCGGGGAAAGAAGATTGCAGCGATATTCCAACCCCATCTTTATACGCGTACGCGTGATTTTTATAAAGAGTTTGCCGAGAGCCTCTCGCTGTTGGACGAGGTGATTCTTACGGATATTTATCCTGCCCGTGAAACGCCTATCCCGGGCGTGACGAGCCGGTTGATATATGACCGTCTGGCTCCTACGGTGAAGAAATGCCTGTGCCGGAAGGAAGACGTGCCGGAGATAGTGCGGCAGTCGGATGCGGATGTATTTATATTGTTAGGAGCCGGGGATTTGGAATCCTATGCTCCGCAGATTACGGAGATATTGAAAGAGAGATGATTAAGAAGCTGGCCATTATATTGTTGTTGGTGGGACTGTTTTGCTATTTTATCGCAGCAGTCACGGTGTTGAACAAACCCAAGGAAGGGCTTGTGTGCAATGGCGTGGAGGTTGTGGTCGAAGACAGTCTGCAGACCGGTTTTATCCAGTCGGGAGAAGTGTTGAGGCTGTTGGAAAGCCGCAAATGCAACCCGACGGGACAAAAAATGGACCAGGTGATGTTGAGCCGGATAGAAGAGGCTTTGCGGAAGAATCCTTATATCGAGGACGTGACAAGCTATAAGACGCCCGGCGGGAAGGTGTGTGTGCGCGTCAAGCAGCGTCTGCCTATATTGCATGTCATGTCTTCCGACGGACAGAACTACTATCTGGACCGTGCGGGCCGGCAGATGCCGAAATCGTCCTATTACGCCGACTTGGTCGTGGCGACCGGAGATATCACACCGCAGTATGCCCGGCAGAATCTGACTCGTCTGGGGAGGCTGATACAAGATAACCCGTTCTGGAACCACCAAATCCAGCAGATTCATGTGCTGGAGAATGGCGAGGTGGAATTAGTGCCCCGAGTAGGGGAACATACGATCCTTTTGGGGCGTCCCACAAATGTGGAAGACAAACTGGGCAGGATGAAAGAATTTTATACGGAAGGACTGAACAAGGTGGGGTGGAATAAGTACTCCCAGATCAGCCTGAAGTATAACAATCAAATTATTTGCAAGAAAAATAAGAAATGATATGGCTGTAGAGAAAGAAATCATTGTAGCGGTAGAATTCGGCTCCTCGAAGATACGAGGTGTGGCCGGGTGCAAGAATATAGACGGCAGTGTGCAGGTGCTGGATATCGAACAGGTAGATGCACGGCACTGTATCCGAAAGGGTGTGGTTTATAATATAGACAAGACCGTGATGTGTTTGAAACACATTGTCGACAAGATGGAGAATGCACTGGATATGCGTGTGCGTAAGGTCTTTGTCGGAATAGGAGGCCAGTCGTTACGGGCAAAGAAGAACACGGTGTCACGTCAGTTTGCCACAAAAACCGTGGTTTCGCAAGAGTTGGTGGATTCTTTGCTCAAAACCAACAGGAATACGGTATATGCCGGCTATGAAATACTGGAAGTAGTTCCGCAGGAATATCATGTGGGTTTGGATACTACGGTAGACCCGGTCGGGGTCTTGAGCAGCCAGATAGACGGAACCTATCTGAATATCATCGCTAAAACGGAAATTAAAGAATATATTCTGAAATGTGTGGAGGCGGTCGGGCTTGACGTGGCCGGTATGTTTGTGGCACCGATGGCTTTAGCCGGCTGCGTGCTGACGGATACGGAGAAGCGTTCGGGTTGTGCTCTTGTGGATTTCGGTTACGGAACGACTACTGTCGCAGTATATAAGGGCAACTTGTTGCGTCATCTGGCTGTGATACCGTTAGGAGGAAATAATATCACTCAGGATCTTTGCAGCCTGCAAATTGATGAGGATGAAGCGGAAGGGCTGAAAATGAAATACGGTTCGGCTTATTCCGATCTGAGCAGTGAAGAACTGGCCAAGAATCTTTTGGTGAACAACGGTCGTACGATTGAGGAGCGTTTGTTGGTGGACATTGTAGAGGCCCGTGAGGAAGAAATCTTGAGCAATGTGGCAGCGCAGATTCGTAATAGCGGCTATCAGGATAAGTTGTTGGCCGGAATTGTCATTTCGGGTGCGGCATCCAATGTGAAGAATCTCGATAAAGCGGCTTCAGTCCGTCTTCATCCGGATAAAACGCGTTTTGCACGTATCGTACCTTTTGCGTTACAAGCTGTTCATGCCGAGCAGGTGGTGAAGGACGGTTCTTTAAATACTTTGTTGGCGTTGATGAACGAAGGAAACCAGAATTGTGTGGAACCCAAGGTCGTAGTGAAGGAGGAAGTGCCCGAGGAGGTTGTAGAAGAAAAGGAAATACCGCAGACTGCTCCCAGTTTTGTTCCGGTAGAGGAAACGCATAAGGAAGTCTACGAAAGAGAGGAACCGAAGAATAAAGGGGGAATTTGGAAGAAGTTTAAGGAGAAGCTTGTGGATTTGACTAAAACGGTAACTGAAGAATAACATAGAAAAACAAAATAGATTATGCAAGAAGAAACAGATATTCGGTTTAACTTCAAAACGAACAGCCCGAGCATCATTAAGGTGATCGGAGTGGGAGGTGGCGGAGGTAACGCCGTCAATCACATGTATAAGGAAGGTATTCATGATGTGAGTTTTGTGCTGTGTAATACCGACAATCAGGCTTTGAGCGACTCTCCTATCCCGACACGTCTGCAATTGGGGACAGAAGGCTTGGGAGCCGGAAACCGCCCCGAGCGTGCACGTCAGGCGGCCATGGAGAGTCTGGACGGTATAAAAGAAATGCTGAATGACGGAACCCGTATGGTTTTCATTACGGCCGGAATGGGAGGCGGTACCGGAACCGGTGCGGCTCCCGTGATAGCGCAATGTGCCAAGGAAATGGGTATCCTGACGGTCGGTATCGTGACTATACCGTTCCGTTTTGAGGGGTTGAAGAAAATAGACCAGGCATTGGACGGGGTGGAGGAAATATCCAAGCATGTCGATGCGTTGTTGGTTATCAATAATGAACGCTTGCGCGAGATTTATCCGGAGCTTACTGTACTGAATGCCTTTGCCAAGGCAGACGATACGTTGTCCGTTGCCGCCAAGAGCATAGCCGAAATTATTACGGTACATGGTATTGTAAACCTCGACTTCCAGGATGTGACCACGGTGTTGAAAGACGGTGGTGTGGCCATCATGAGTACTGGATTCGGAGAGGGTGAAGGACGTGTGCGCCAAGCTATCGAAAGTGCGCTTCATTCTCCGTTGCTCAATAACAACGACATATTCAACTCCAAGAAGGTGTTGCTGAGCATTTCGTTCTGTGATCAGGAAGAGAGCGACCAGTTGACCATGGAAGAGATGAACGAAGTGCATGAATTCATGAGTAAGTTCGGTGATGATGTGGAGACGAAGTTCGGATTGGCCACGGATGCCACGTTGGAGAAGAAGGTGAAGATCACAGTGCTGGCTACCGGATTCGGTCTGAAGAACGTGCCGGGCATGGATAATGTGATGGCCAAGCATGGCATTGAAGATGAAGAGGCACGGGCTCAGAAAGAGGAAATAGCCGTAAAGAAGGCCGAACGTCGGCGTGAGTTTTATACGCATGACATGAATCAAAGAGAAATCAAGCGTCCGCATCATCTTTATATTTTCGGAGAAGACGATTTGGATAATGACGATGTGATTTCCATGGTGGAAGATACGCCTACCTACAAGCGTAGCAAGGAAGTGTTGGCCAGCATCAAGAGCAAGACGGCCGGGATGGATAACGCGGCCGATAGCATGGCGGCAGGAACTAATGGAGAGGAAAAGTCGATGATAGTTTTTTAGTATATAATAAAAGGAATAAGATATGGCACTTTTTGAACAAATCAGCAAGGATATCGTAGTGGCCATGAAGGCCAAGGATAAAGTCGCGTTGGAAGCGTTGCGGAACATCAAGAAGTTCTTCCTGGAAGCCAAAACCGCTCCGGGGGCAAACGATGAGTTGACGGATGATGCGGCTATGAAGATTTTAGCCAAACTGGCCAAGCAGGGTAAGGACACTGCGGCTTTATACGTGGAGCAGGGACGCCAGGACTTGGCCGATGAAGAGCTGGCCCAGGTGGAAGTCATCAGCCGTTACCTGCCCAAACAGCTCTCGGCAGAAGAACTGGAACAGGAAATCAAAGCCATCATAGCTGCCGTGGGCGCTACGAGTGCCAAGGATATGGGTAAAGTGATGGGTACGGCCACGAAACAGTTGGCAGGCAAAGCTGACGGTAAGGCTATCAGTGCCTTAGTAAAGCAATTATTGGCCTGACGGTGGGGGATAAAATTAACGAAGGCCGGATGTAACGATACGGAATGAAAGTAGAGTGACATCTGGCTTTTGTTGGTTCTTATCCGGTTTTGAAGGGCGGGATATTGAAACGGAAATGAGAGCGGAACGGGGATTTCAAACCTTATATGTCTAATATTTCTTAAAATATTCGGCCTTCACCTTGGATACTGATAGTTTCATTCTATTTTTGCAAAATAGAAGTTAATTTTAAACGTAATGTGTAGGTATAGTTGGAAAAAGGTTAGTTTGTGGGCGCTATTGACGTTGTTTAGTACCGTAAGCGCTTCGGCTGTAGACCGCGTGTCCATCCGGGCCAAAGCCGATTCGGTAGGACGTGATGTGTCTTTTTCCGAATATACTCATATTTACAGAACGAAAAGGGTCTCTTCGACTTATCCGATTAAGATTAAGATGAAGGGAGGTTCGTTGTTGGTTACGAGCCAACATTCCCAGATGCTTCCGGTGTATAAGGGCAATGGTGTATTTTACGGGTTGTTCCGACTGAACAAAGGGACAAACTGGATTAGTGGATTGCCGAAGGGTACTTATATCATTAACAACTCTAAAGTGACGGTATCGTGAGACATCTTTACGAATAGGGGAGATTAAGTTAAAGATGGAGGGTTGCTGTTGCAATGGAGACAAAGGAAAGAATCATGCCGGATAAAGCTGTGACATTAATCGATCTTGATGACATCATACGGACGCGTGCCGGAAAGAAAGCCAAATATATTCCCGGTTTTCTGATTAACGGGCTCAAACGTCTCATTCATCAGGATTTCATTAATGAGTATCTGCGTCAAGGTTATGTCGGTGTTGACTTTTGTGAACACACACTGGCTTATTTGGATGTGAAGGTAAAGGTGGACGGTTTGGAAAACATTTCCGATTTGTCCCGAAAATATACTTTTGTGTCCAACCATCCGTTGGGAGCCATAGACGGGGTGACTTTGGGAATGGTGCTCGGTCGTCATTACGACGGGAAGATTAAGTATTTGGTGAATGACCTTCTGATGAACCTGAAAGGATTGGCTCCCCTATGTATACCTATCAATAAGTTGGGGAAACAGGCGCGTAATTTCCCTCAAATGGTAGAGAATACTTTTCGTTCCGACGACCAGGTCATCATGTTTCCGGCCGGCATTTGTTCGCGGCGTATGAAAGACGGCAGCATAAGGGACTTGGCATGGAACAAGACGTTTATCGTGAAAAGTGTGGCTACCCGGCGGGATGTGGTGCCTATACATTTTATAGGGCAGAATTCCGACCGCTTTTATTCCATCGCGGAATGGTGCAAACGGTTGCATCTCAAGTTTAACCTGGCCATGCTGTTTTTACCCGATGAGATGTACCGCAGCAGGCATGGCGAGTATCGGGTCGTAATCGGGAAACCGATACCATGGAGCACGTTCGACAAATCCAAAAGCCCCCAACAGTGGGCGCAGGAAGTGAAGGAACAAGTGTATAAGTTATAAAGAGAAGAAAACAGATTGATGATATGGAAGAAATCATAGCTCCGGTGAGTAAAGAACTGCTGAAGGCAGAACTGACCGCGGATAAGAGGTTGCGTTATACGAACAAAAGCCACAATGAGATATACGTGGTGACGTGGCAGGATTCACCGAATGTGCTTCGTGAAATCGGCCGTTTGCGTGAAATCGCTTTCCGGGCTGCCGGTGGAGGTACGGGGATGTCGCTCGATTTGGATGACTTCGACATGATGGAAGAACCCTATAAGCAGTTGATCGTGTGGGACCCCGATGTAGAAGCCATTTTAGGCGGCTATCGTTACTTGTTGGGGGCAAAGGTGAAGCTGAGTGAGGACGGGCAACCTATTTTGGCCACTTCCCACATGTTCCACTTCTCGGAAAACTTTATGAGAAACTATATGCCTTATACGATAGAACTCGGACGTTCGTTCGTGACGTTGGAATACCAGAGTACGCGCCAAGGTTCAAAAGGCCTGTTCACTTTGGACAACTTGTGGGATGGTCTGGGGGCATTGACGGTTTTAGTGCCTGACGTACGCTATTATTTCGGCAAGATGACCATGTACCCGTCTTATAACCGTTATGGGCGTGATATGATTCTGTATTTTCTGAAAAAGCATTTCGAGGATAAGGACAGGCTGATAGTGCCGATTCATCCCTTGCAACTGGAAGCCGATACGGAAGAATTGCGTAAATTGTTCGTTTACGAGGATTTCAAGGAAGACTATAAGATATTGAATTCGGAAGTTCGCAAGCTGGGTTATAATATCCCGCCTTTGGTGAACGCTTACATGGGGTTGTCGCCCACGATGAAGATGTTCGGTACGGCTATCAACGACGAATTCGGCGACGTGGAGGAGACCGGCATCCTGATTGCCGTGGACGAGATTCGGGAGGAAAAGCGCAGGCGGCACATTGAAACCTTCTCCGGACGCGGATAACGGAGGAGGGCGGCCTGATCCTCTCGGTTATACGAAAGGCAGGCTCATGCCATTGATTTTACGATATAAATCCAACGCATATACGTCCGTCATGCCAGAGATGTAATCCAATACAGCCATGATGCGGTCGTAGAGCCGTTCAGCACCGATGTCGTACTGTTGCGACACGCGGTTGATGAGTAACTGCGAATACGCTTTTTCTGGGTGGCATACCGCTTCTGTCATGAGTTCCAACAGCGTGGTGATAACCTGAAAACCGGCCAGTTCGATATCCACAACATCCTTGCTCCGGTAAATCTTGGCGTATGCCATGCTTTCGCAAGTTTTGTAAGCCCTTCGCGGCGTTTCGGAAATGTGGTCGATGAGGCAACCTTCAAAGGTACCGGCCAGGATTTCTTCTTCATTGTCCAAAAACACCTTTACGCATTCACTCTCCAAGCAACCGATGACACAGGAACGCAGGTAGACGATTTGTTCGTTGATGTCGCTGACGTATTGCAGGTTTTTTCGGATACTTTTTTGGCGTTCTTCTTCGAAGAAGCCCAGCAATAAGCTTTGAGTCTCGTCCGTACTGAGGATTTTCAGTTTATGCGCATCCTCGATGTCCATAATCTCATAACAAATGTCATCGGCCGCTTCTACCAAATATACGAAGGGATGGCGCACATATCGCAGGCTGCCTTCTACGCTGGTCTGACGAGGAATGCCCAGTTCTTCAGCTATCCGTTGGTAGACGGGGATTTCGCTTTGAAAGAAACCGAATTTGGCATGTCCGCCAGCCAGATTGGACGAAAAGGGGTATTTGACGATGGAAGCCAAGGTGGTGTAAGTCATGACAAACCCTCCGTCGCGCCGGCCTTTGAAGTGGTGGGTCAGCAACCTGAATGCGTTGGCGTTTCCTTCGAAATGAATCAGGTCGTTCCATTCCCGTTCGCTGAGCCGGTCCCCGTTCGTGGGGTCGCAGTAGGTCCTCAGCCAGTTGCCTTTGCCTTCGCTGAAGAACGTCCCGATGGCTCTCTCGCCCGAATGTCCGAAGGGCGGATTTCCTAAATCATGTGCCAGGCAGGCGGCCGACACGATGGCACCAGCTTCGCTCAGGTGGCTTCCGGACAGCTCCGGATGCTTTTGCAGGAGTGCCCGAGAGATATCGTTGCCCAAGGAACGTCCTACGCTGGACACCTCCAGACTGTGGGTCAGCCGGTTGTGGACGAATACGCTTCCCGGGAGCGGGAACACCTGCGTTTTGTTCTGCAAACGTCTGAACGGTGCAGAGAATATAAGACGGTCATAATCGCGTTGGAATTCCGTGCGGTCGTCTTTCCGGACCTGGTGATATTTTTCCAATCCCAGTCGTTTGTTGGATATCAGTTGCTGCCAATTCATATTCATTCCTGTAGATTCTTCACAAAAGTAATTAAAAAGGTTGACATTCGCTCTTTTTATCTAAAAATCAATGGCTGTGTTCAGAGAATTGGTTATTTTTGTACCTCAAAAACAATCATTTCTACATATAATGGAAGTACGTGTTATTAATAAATCCCATCATCCGTTACCTCAATATGCCACTTCGGACTCGGCAGGAATGGATCTTCGTGCCAATCTGGACAGCCCCATCGTGTTGAAACCTCTGGAGCGTTGCCTGGTGCCGACGGGACTCTATATCGCCTTGCCGCACGGGACAGAGGCACAAATCCGGCCGAGGAGCGGACTGGCCTTGAAAAAAGGGATTACCGTGTTGAACTCACCGGGGACGATTGATGCGGACTACCGGGGGGAGATTTGTATCATTCTGGTCAATTTGTCGTCCGAGCCGTTCGAGATACGGGACGGAGAGCGGATTGCGCAGATGGTCGTGGCAAGTTATGAGCAGGCCGGATGGAAGCCTGTGGAGAGTTTGGATGAGACGGAAAGAGGTGCGGGTGGTTTCGGCCATTCGGGAGAAAAATAAAGTCAGTGAAGAAGATTACAGTTTTGATATGCGGAGTCTGGGCCATGTGGTCTGCCTGTTTCACGTCTTGTGCGACGGGAGAGAAGACGCAAGGTATATCGGCCGAGGCACAACGCCGCTTCGATTATTATTGTGCCGAGGCCGTGAAGAGCAAGTTGGCCGGGCGTTACGATGATTCTTTCGAGTTGTATAAACATTGTTTGGACATCAAGCCCGATGCGGCCGAGGCGTTATACAATCTCGGATTGTATTATCTGGGGATGGACGACTCTGCCCGATGCGCGTCGCATCTGTCCCGTGCGGTGGCTTTGGAGCCGGACAATATATATTATAAGGAAGCCCTTGCGTCTTTTTATTTGCGCAACCGGGATGATGTGAAGGCCGTGCCTGTACTCGAAGATATGGTGCGGTGCAATCCGACCCGTTCGGATGTATTGGCGCAGTTGGTAAACATGTACATGGATCGTGAGCAATACCGCGAGGCAATCAGCGCACTCGACCGCATAGAGACGCTTGAAGGCAAGAATCTGTCCATCAGCATGGAAAAGTTTCGTCTTTATCGTGAATTGAAGGAAGACGATCAAGCCTTTGCCGAATTGGAAAGTCTGGCGCGGGAGAATCCTAATGATTTGGCTTATCGCGTATTAATCGGCGATCAATATCTGTTGCTGCAACAGCCGGATAAAGCTCTTGCCGTTTATGAGGAAGTCCGGAAAAAAGAGCCGGGAAACCAGGCTTTACGCATGTCCATGCTCGATTATTATAAGCAGACGGGCCAAGATTCGCTTTATCAAACCCAGTTGGATGCAATTTTATATGGAAAAGAGACTGACGAACGGGCCAGGGTTATGCTCATGCGTAACTATATCGTAGACCAAGAGAATGCGCATGCCGACAGCACTTTGGTATTAGCCGTTTTCGACCGCATCTTCGATTCTGTCCCTGAGACGGTGGATATGCTGACGCTTTATGCCTCTTATCTGCAAATGAAACATATAAATGACCAGCTCGAACCGGCTTTGGAACGTATTCTGAAGCTTGAGCCGGACAATCAGGTAGCTTTGTACCAGTTGGTGCAACTGGCTGTCCATGCCAATGACTATCCGAAGGTGGCGGACATTTGTACGCGTGCCATCATGCACTATCCGGAACAATTACCCTATTATTTCTATTTAGGTTTCTCTTATTATCAGCTTGAACGTCAGGACAAGGCTTTGGATGTGTTCCGCAAAGGCGTGCGGCAGATTAAACCGGATACGGACCACGGCATTGTGGCCGATATGTATTCCATCATGGGCGACTTGTACTACAGCAACGGACTGAAAGACTCGGCTTTCATTGCATACGACTCCTGTCTGGTGTACAACCCGGAGAATGTCGGTTGTCTGAATAATTACGCTTATTATCTCTCATTGGAAAAAAAGGATTTGGACAAGGCTGAAGAAATGAGCCACCGCACGATTGTGGCGGAACCGGGAAACAAAACCTATATCGACACTTATGCCTGGATTCTTTTTATCAAGGGAAAGTATGCCGAAGCCAAGCTTTATATGGACCGTGTCCTTGTAGGGGATATCGAGAAAGACGAAGAAGTGTCCGGCGGGGTCCTGGAGCATGCCGGGGATATTTATGCACAATGCGGTGACATGGAGGGCGCCTTGAAGTATTGGACGATGGCGCAGGAAAAGGGGGGAGATGTTTCCCAGCTTTTGAAAAAGAAGATTCAATTGAAAAAGTATATTGAAGAATGAAGAGAATGAATTTCGTATGGGGCGTCCTGGTTGCCGCTTTTGTATTGTTGCTCTCAGCTTGTCGTTCCACTAAAAACATAACGCAGACGGAGCCGCAAGGTGAAGGAAGTGTCGTAGAATGGGTAGATAAGATGGTGTTGTCTGGTTTGAAGGAGGGGACTGTCACTTCTAAGATGAACCTTGATTTGAATTTGGGCGGGAAATCTTTGTCGGTGGGCGGAAGCTGTAACTTGAAACGGGATGAGGTGATCCAGCTTTCGCTTGTGGCCATGGGCTTTATGGAAGTAGGACGTCTGGAATTTACGCCCCAATATATGATGATGGTCAACCGGATGGGAAGGGAATACGTAAAGGTGGACTACGCGGACGTGCCTTATTTGCAGCAGGCCGGTGTGGATTTTTATACGTTGCAGGCTCTTTTCTGGAGCGATGTGTTTGTGCCGGGACAGGAAGGCCGGTGGCAAGAGCAGGACTTTACCATCTCGAAGAATCAGGAAAGTACGATTCTGACTTCTAAGGCTGGTTCGTTGTTGCAATGTCAGTTCGTGGTCGACTTGCTGACCGGGTTGATTCGCAATACGTCTATTGTCGCTACAGGTCAAGGTTCCGTGCCCCGTCTGAACTGGACTTATCAGCATTTTGCGAATGTGGAGCAAAAAAGTTTTCCCGATAAGATGCAGTTGTCTGTCACGGGAGCGGGGAAAGACCTGACGGCTGTCTTTTCGCTGAGTAATTTGAAATGGAATGCGAAAAGCATCGAGTTGACTCCGGAACCGGGTGGAAAATACAAGAGGGTCAGTCCCGACCTGATTTTAAAACAACTGATAAAATGAAATGTAGGTTAGTCATGTTTTTTACGGTGTGGATGCTCGTGTCCGGCGGAGGAACGCTGGAGGCGCAGACCAATCGTAAGATCAAGGCACTGCAAACTCAGAAGAAAGAAATACAGAAGGGCTTGACCCGTTCCCGGAAAGAACTGAAAACGACAGAGAAGACCGTAGCCACCAAGCTACGTGACATCAGCATGATAGCTAACCGGCTGGAGGCACGTCAACGTTATATCGACACGATGGAGGTGCAGTTGAAAAAGGTCAGCGACCAGGTAAATGCACTGGAACGGAAAGTGGAGCGTACGGCAGCCGAATTGGAAACAAAGAAGGCCGATTATGCCAGAGCCTTGCGTTATGCACGGGCTTGCAAGTCGGTGGGAAGTCCTTTGCTTTTCGTGCTTTCCACCCGTTCTGTGACTCAGATGTACCGTCGTTCGCGTTATGCCCGGGAATATGCCAATTATCAGCGTACGTTGGCTGAGCAAATTGTACGTAAGCAGGATGATTTGCTGGCACAGAAGAATGAATTATTGGGGGTGAAAGCGGAGAAAAACCGCTTGATTGCCGAATGTGAGCAGCAAAAGGCTTTGTTGCAAAAGCAGCATGACGAAGAGCAAAAGAACGTAGCTGGCTTGCGGCAGAAGCAGAAACACCTGAAAAAAGAGGTGGAACAACAGCAACAGCAGCTTTCCGCTTTGGACAAGAAAATAGACCAGATGATAGCCTACGAGGTGGAGCAGGCACGCAAGAGAGCCGAGGCTGCCCGTAAGAAAGCCGAAGCCGAGGCACGCCGGAAAGCGGAGAAGCAGCGGAAGCAGGGCCGTAATCAAGCCGCTTCGGGAAAGAAAGAAGAGAAAAAATCTTCTTCCATCCCTCCGGAGTATAAATGGATTACGCCCCAGGACCAGGCTTTGAATGGCAATTTCGTCCGGAACAAGGGGAGGCTGCCGGTACCTATTACGGGAAGTTACATGGTGGGCAGCCATTTCGGAACCTATAATGTGCCGGGCTTGAAGAATGTACGTTTGGATAATAAGGGAACCAATTACGTAGGGCGTCCCGGAGCTATGGCACGTTCCATTTTCGATGGCGAAGTCTCAGCCGTCTTCCAGTTTGGAGATACCAAGAATGTATTGGTACGCCATGGCAGTTATATTTCTGTTTACTGTAACTTGTCTTCCGTACGGGTAAGCAAGGGACAGAAAGTCAAGGCGCGTGATATTCTGGGTACGGTGGAAAACGACGGTACGGGTAATTGCGTGCTGCACTTCCAGTTGCGAAAGGAGACTCAGAAACTGAACCCCGAAGTCTGGATAGGGCGTTGAGAGGTTTTCAGCCGGAGCCGCAAATCTTTCTTTATATCTGTAGGCCGTCTAACAGCTCGATGTATAAGGCTATGGCCTCCCGGATTTCCGTTACGGTGATGTATTCGTCCGCCGTGTGGGAACGTGAGGATTCGCCCGGCCCCATTTTCAAAGACGGGAAGTGCATCAGCGCCTGGTCGGAGAGCGTAGGCGAGCCGAAAGGTGTGCGTCCCAAGGCTTTGGCTTTGGCCACAATGGGATGGTTCTCGTCTATGCGCGAAGAATTCAGGCGGAAAGAGCGGGCTTTCACTTCACTGTCCGTATGGGCGCAGGCCGTCCGGTAGATTTCTTCGTTGGAGTAGTTCTCATTGCTGCGTACGTCTACGGTGAAAACGCATTGGTCCGGCACGACGTTGTGTTGCGTGCCGGCATGGATGACCGTTACACTCATTTTCACGTCTCCCAAGAGCGGGGAGGTCTTCGGAAACCGGTACGTTCTGAACCACTCCATGTCCTTCATGGCTTTGTAAATGGCGTTTTCCCCTTCGTTGCGTGCCGCATGCCCCGACTTGCCGTGGGCAGTGACGTCCAGTACCATCAGCCCTTTTTCGGCAATGGCCGGTTGCATGCCGGTGGGTTCGCCTACTAAGGCCAAGTCGATGTGCGGCAACAAGGGAAGTGCCGATTCTATACCGTTCTTTCCCGAAACTTCTTCTTCACACGAGGCCAGGAAGATGAGGTTGTAGGGTTGTTCCTTGCCGGATAACGTGCAGAAAGCCTGCCACAAGGCGACCACGCTGGCTCCGTCGTCGTTTGTGCCTAATCCGTAAATACGTTCGCCTTCCCTTGTGGGGCGGAACGGGTTTCGCGTCCAACTTGCAGCCGGTTTCACGGTGTCGATATGAGCGTTCAACAGCAGGGTGGGGCGCCCGGTCCGGTAAAACGGCGAGATGCACCAAAGGTTATGTCCTGTACGGTGAGGCGTTTTGCCCCGTTCTTTCATGAAATTTTCCAATAAGTCGGCCACTTCCTTTTCTTCTCTGCTTACGGAGGGAAGGCTTACCATTCGTTCGAGCAGGCCGACGGCTTCCTGTGTCAATGCTTCAATGTCCATAATTGCGTTTCTTTGAGGCAAAGTTAAGGTATTTTGGAGAAAAATTAAATATTTTGAGGTTTTCTTGTGCATCGTTTCATTTAAAACCATATCTTTGTATAGATTAAAAAGTCAAAACTATGCTAAATACAAGTCTTTTCTCAGTGCTCGTCCATGAACAGGCCAAACGTTATGGCGACAAAACGGCCATGAGCTATCGCGATTATGAAAAGAATGTGTGGGTTCCGGTTTCCTGGAATCGGTTTTCGGAAGTCGTACGGAAAGTATCTGCATCCCTGTTGGCCTTGGGGGTGGATGTGCAGGAGAATCTGGCTGTTTTTTCGCAGAACATGCCCGAATGTTTGTACGTGGATTTCGGGGCTTACGGCGTGCGGGCCGTCACGATACCGTTTTATGCTACCAGTTCGGAGAGCCAGGTGGTTTACATGGTGAACGATGCCGAAATTCGTTATGTGTTTGTCGGCGAACAATACCAATACGATATCGCTTTCCGCAGCATGCCTCATTGTCCGACGCTTCAGAAACTGATTATTTTCGATTCTTCCGTGGTAAAGAACCCGCAGGACACGGTGTCGGTTTATTTTGAGGAGTTTTTGCAAGCCGGTGCCGGACATGAAGAGAATGAGGAGTTGAAGCGGCGTGCGGCCGAACTTCGGATGGACGATTTGGCCAATATACTTTATACCTCGGGAACCACGGGGGCCAGTAAGGGGGTGATGTTGAGCCATAGGATGTATCACGATGCGATTATCGCCAATGACGCGGTCCTGACGCTTGGGGAAAAGGATGTCGTGTTGAACTTCCTTCCTTTCACCCATGTGTTTGAGCGGGCGTGGTCTTACCTTTGCTTGTCCGAAGGTGCGCAGTTGGCCGTCAATTTGCGGCCTGCCGACGTGTTGCAGTCGTTGCAGGAAGTGCATCCGACGTGTATGTGTGCCGTACCTCGTTTTTGGGAGAAAGTATATGCCGGCGTGCAGGAGAAGATAAGGCAAAGCAATCCCGTGCAGCGTAAATTGCTGCATGAAGCACTTCAGGTGGGCAAGGCGTATAATGTGCATTACAAGATGCGCGGTCTGATTCCTCCCGTTTCACTGAGGTTGCGGTATGCGTTTTTCGAGAAAACCGTAATCGCTCTCTTAAAACGGACTTTGGGGTTTGAGAACGCTAACTTTTTCCCTACTGCCGGAGCTGCCATTCCACCGGTAGTGGAAGAGTTCGTCCATTCGGCCGGCATCAATATGGTGGCCGGTTATGGATTGACGGAGTCCACAGCCACGGTTTCTTGCGACCGGAACGGGCAACCCAAGACGATAGGGTCCGTAGGGCGGCTCATCGGCGGATTGCAGTTGAAGTTTGGCGAAGACAATGAGATACTGCTGCGCGGAACGTCCATAACCAAAGGATATTACCGGAAGGATGAGGCGACCCGTGCGGCCATCGACGAGGACGGATGGTTCCATACCGGCGATGCCGGTTATCTCAAGAACGGTGAGTTGTTCCTCACCGATCGGATTAAAGATTTGTTCAAGACCTCTAACGGGAAGTACATTGCCCCGCAGATGATAGAGTCGAAACTGGTGGTAGACCGTTACATCGACCAGATTGTAGTGATTGCCGACCAGCGTAAATTCGTATCGGCACTTATCGTTCCCGAATACAATCTGTTGAAAGATTTTGCCGAACGCCATCATATCCGTTTTACCGATATGGCGGATTTGTGCCGGAATGCCGACATCAACAAGATGTTGCTTTTCCGTATCAATACCTTGCAGCAAGAGTTTGCCCATTATGAACAGGTGAAGCGCATCACGTTGCTGCCCGAGCCGTTCAGCATGGAAAAAGGAGAACTGACCAATACGTTGAAGGTGAAGCGTCCGGTGGTGAACCGTAACTATGCGGCCGAGATAGAAGCCATGTACGTGGAGGATACGCCGCCGGAAGTTCCTTGTCCGCCACCGGTGACTCCTTCTGTCTGAGTGTAAAACTCTGCCATTATGGCAGAGTTTTTAGAACATTCACAGACTAAAAAAGGATAAAAAGTATCGTTCTGGAGAGAAATCTTGTATAAAAATACGGCTTTTCAGGACTGAAAGTGCAAATATACGGTATATATGCAAATCATTGTGCTGAGAACAAAAAATTATTTGGCTGAAAGCGATTTTTTGTTCTCAGCATGTTTTTCGCATTTTCTCAGTACAACGGGGAATAAGAGGGCTTAAAAGGGAATAAAGACCTCTTGTTTTGGGGTGTTTTTTCTTTATTAGTCCGTTTTTCGATTACAAAAATCCGAAACAGATTGTCGTGTTGAGGGACGAAATGGAATCATCTCGATGGCGACATTGCCGCAGGTTGACGGAAATACGGCTTCTTTTGTCAAGCCGGATGGACGAACGGCTGACGGTTTGATAAAAAGACATGCTTTGAGATTCGTTTATAGACGGGCAAGGACGCGGATGCCCTCAAATAAGCGATTCTCAGGCGATGAAAACTGACAAAATGGCAGACTTGGGAAGTCTGCATACCTTTGTCTATGCTTGTCCTCTTTTATTTTTGAGTGGAATAGATAAGGTTTTTGTTTTTTTATATCTATCTTTGCTTATGCGAAGATAGGATGCGGCTCGGCATAACCAAGTCAGAAAACTGCGTTTTCGCTTGTCTCTGCGCTCGCCTTTCACTATCTTTGTACCAAAGTTTTTAGTTTATGATAACCATTGAGCAACTGAAAGATGTAAAAACGCGTACTGAGGCGCTTTACCGCTATCTGGATATTGAAAACAAGAAAATCCAAGTGGAGGAAGAGCAACTCCGCACACAGGCACCAGGATTTTGGGACGATGCCAAGGCTGCGGAAGAGCAGATGAAAAAAGTAAAGGGATTGCAGAAGTGGATTGACGGGTATAAGGAGGTCAAGACGCTTTGCGATGAATTGGAACTTGCTTTTGATTTCTACAAGGAAGAGATGGTTACCGAAGAAGAGGTGGACGGATTGTACGGCCGTACGGTGGATGCCCTTGAAGACCTTGAACTGCGCAATATGTTGCGGCAGGAGGAAGACCCGATGGATGCGGTGCTGAAAATCAATTCCGGTGCGGGAGGTACGGAAAGTCAGGATTGGGCGTCGATGCTGATGCGCATGTACATGCGTTGGGCGGAATCCCATGGTTATAAATGCACCGTCAGCAATTATCAGGACGGCGATGAGGCCGGTATCAAGACGGTGACCATGCAAATCGAGGGCGAGTTTGCCTACGGCTATCTGAAATCGGAGAATGGCGTGCATCGTTTGGTGCGTGTGTCGCCTTACAATGCGCAGGGCAAGCGTATGACTTCGTTTGCATCGGTGTTCGTGACGCCTTTGGTGGACGATTCCATCGAAGTGTATGTGGATCCGTCCCGTGTGTCATGGGACTTGTTCCGTTCCGGAGGTGCCGGCGGACAGAACGTCAACAAGGTGGAGACCGGCGTGCGCTTGCGCTACCAATATAAAGATCCCGATACGGGCGAGGAAGAAGAAATCCTCATCGAAAACACGGAAAGCCGCAAGCAATTGGAGAACCGCGAGAATGCCATGCGCCTTTTGAAGTCGCAACTCTACGACCGTGCCTTGCAGAAACGTAAGGCCAAACAGGCTGAAATCGAGGCCGGAAAGAAGAAAATCGAGTGGGGGAGCCAAATACGCAGTTACGTGTTCGACGACCGCCGTGTGAAAGACCACCGTACGAATTACCAGACATCGGACGTGAACGGAGTGATGGATGGGAAATTGGATGGCTTCATCAAGTCTTATCTGATGGAGTTTGCCGGAGGAGAATGAGTTTTACCTTTAAAACGATACGACTATGAGTGTGAAAAAACAAATGAGACGTGCCGCTCGTGCCGCCCGTGAAGAGAAGAAGCAGAAACGCGCAATGGGAGCTTTGATCGGTGCCTTGGCGGTACTGATTGTCTTGGGTATCATTGCTTTTGCCATCATGGGGAATGAGTTTTGAAATAGAACGTAAGTTTCTGGTTACGGGCGACTTCAAGTCGCAGGCATACAGTAGCAGTCGTATCCGGCAGGGCTATATTTCTACGGTGGGGAAGGCTACGGTGCGTGTCCGTATTCGCGACGACAAGGGGTATCTCACGATAAAAGGCCGTTCGAATGAAGCGGGTATTTCGCGTTATGAATTCGAGACGGAAGTACCCTTGCAGGACGCGGAAGACCTGATGAGGTTGTGCGAACCGGGGGTAATAGACAAGACGCGTTATCTTGTGCGGTCGGGGCGGCATGTGTTCGAGGTCGATGAGTTCTATGGCGACAACGAAGGGCTGATTATGGCCGAGGTGGAACTTTCCGAAGAACAAGAAGCTTTTGAAAAGCCCGATTTCATCGGACGGGAAGTAACAGGTGACCGTCGTTACTACAATTCCCATCTTCGTACCTATCCGTATAAACTTTGGCGGGAAGAATAGGGGCGCGAAGGCGTAGTGTGCGGCGGGCTATGCTTTCTTGCGCATTTTCCGGGTGAGCATGCCACCAAACACTATGCCGAACAATGCACCTATGGCATTGGCGGCCAAGTCGAGCCAATCTCCGCTCCGGTTGGTGGTGCAATAGGCTTGTATCATTTCGATGAGTCCGCTCATGGCTACCGGGCCTATGTAAAGGGCAAGGGCACGTGTCACGGAGGTAGAAGCCTTCCGCGTACGCCAGTCTTCCATCCATAAGACAAATACCAACGAACCATACATCAGCAAGTGCGCCCACTTGTCGATGAAACGAACGTTAGCCAGTTCTATCTTGGGTGGGGTGAATAACGAAAGATACCAAATTACGAGAATAAGGATAACGGTTATCGGATGGCTTTTTATCCATTTTGTCAGTTCGTGCGTCATATAAATAACATTTTATCTGCAAAAATAATTCTTTTTTCGTATTTTTGTCGGCATTACGGGTCTAATATTTAAGAAAGGGCTTATGTCGGCGAATGAAAGAGTGAATTTTGGAAGTAAGATCGGGATTATATTGGCTTCGGCCGGGTCGGCTGTCGGACTGGGAAACATTTGGCGTTTTCCTTGCGAAGTAGGCGAGAACGGCGGGGCTGCTTTTATTTTGGTTTATATCCTGTGTGTGATGTTTCTGGGCATACCGGTGATGGTTTCCGAGTTTCTTATCGGTCGCCGTTCGCGGGCCAATACGGGAGGAGCATACGAAGTGTTGGCACCGGGCACACATTGGAAATGGGTCGGTATGATGGGAGTAACGGCTGCTTTTCTTATCTTGGGATATTATGGCGTAGTGGCCGGGTGGACGTTGGAGTATATGGTCGCTTCGGCTACGGGGAGCCTTTCGGAGAGTAAGGACTATACGCTTTTCTTCAATGATTTTGTTGGTAGTCCTTGGAAACCTGTACTCTATATGGCGGCTTTCATCCTGCTTACGCATGTCGTTATCGTTCGGGGTGTGAAAGACGGTATAGAGAAGTTCTCCAAAGTTATGATGCCATTGCTGCTGCTGATTATTTGTGTCTTGGTGGTTTGTTCCTTCTCCATGCCCGGTTCGTCCGAGGGGTTGGCTTTCCTGTTGCGTCCCGATTTCAGTAAGGTAGACGGTAAGGTGGTGCTCGATGCCATGGGGCAGGCTTTCTTTTCCATGAGTGTCGGCATGGGATGTCTTTGTACGTATGCTTCCTATTTTACGCGTGATGCCAATCTGGTAAAGACAGCCGGAAGCGTGGCGTTGATAGACACGTTCGTGGCCGTGCTGGCCGGTTTCATCATTTTTCCGGCAGTCTATTCCGTTCCGGGGCTGTCGCCCGATGCCGGTCCGGGATTGGTGTTTGTCACTTTGCCCAATGTGTTCCAGTTGGCTTTCAAGAGTGTACCGTGGGTGGGCTATATCTTCTCGCTCATGTTTTACGTATTGCTGGTGTTGGCAGCGCTGACTTCCACCATTTCTTTGCATGAAGTGGCTACGGCCTATCTGCACGAGCGTTTTAAACTTTCCCGTAAGAAAGCTGCCACTGTGGTGACCTTGGTTTGTATGACTTTGGGGGTATTTTGCGCTTTGTCTTTCGGGCTGTTGAACGGAATCCGTATTGGAGGAATGACTATTTTTGATCTTTTCGATTTTGTCACAGCCAAGTTGATGCTGCCTTTGGGCGGGATGTTTATTTCTATTTTTACAGGTTGGTATCTTGACCGCAGGATCGTGCGAGAGGAAGTGACGGATTGGGGGAAGCTCCGGATACCGTTTTTCGGTTTCTATATCTTTCTGTTGAAATTTGTGGCTCCGGTGGCCATTGCTTCCATTTTTGTAAACGAACTATTCAAATGACCGGAAAATGAGGCGGACGTGGCGTAATCTCTTCTATTTTTCGAAAGCAGACAGAAGGGCGGTCTTACTGTTGGCGGGCGTATTGATGGGGATTGTGTTATCCACTTCTTTTTTCTTGTGGTTCGACCGTCGGACACCGGCGAAAGAAGACTGCGGAGACTCGTTGGTTTATGAACGCTTTTTTGCCGGATTGAAACCGGATACCGTGGTAGTCGTACGTAGCGGGCAGACCTACGGACAACCCGTTAAGGCGAAACCGGCTACATTCTTTTTCGACCCCAATACGGCTGATTCCACCGCTTTGCTCCGTTTGGGCTTGTCGCCATGGCAAGTGCGCAATATTTATAAATACCGGGCACGTGGCGGACGTTACCACCGTCCGGAAGATTTTTCCAAACTTTACGGACTGACAAAAGGAGACTACGAAAGGCTGTTGCCTTATATCCGTATCGCTGATAAGTATAAGTTGATGTCGGACTTGTATCCTCACGGTCTGCCGGGAACAGACACCGTGGAACTCCCTCCCCGGCAAGAGAAATTCCCGGAAGGCATACGGGTGGAACTGAACACGGCCGATACGGCTACATTGAAGAAGATTCCCGGTATCGGCTCTTATTATGCGAGGAGGATTGTGGACTACCGTAACCGTTTGGGCGGCTTTGTGTCTGTAGCTCAACTGAAGGAGATGGGGGAGTTGCCTGAAAACATCGGGAGATGGTTTACGGTATCCCCGGCCGTATATCGTCCGTTGCTGGTCAATCGGATGTCGGTAGAGGTCTTGCGCCGTCATCCCTATTTGAATTTCTATCAGAGCCGGGTGATAGTGGAGCATCGCCGTAAATACGGGCCGATAAAAAAGCTGCAAGCGTTGTCGTTGTACGAGGAGTTTACCCCTTCCGACCTGGAACGCCTGCAGCCTTATGTGAGTTTTGAGGAATGATTCGTCCGCTATGATTTTTCTTTCATGAGTCGTATGGCCTCTACGGGGTGGTCGGTCGTGACAAAATCTACTCCCAGGTCGCGCATTCTTTTCAGGTCTTCTTCTTTGTTCGTCGTCCAGGCATTTACTTTCAGACCGCAGCGATGCGCTTCTTCTACCCATTCGGGATGTTGGTCGAACACCTTGAAATTATAGTCTATGCCAGTGAAACCTTTGGCTTTGGCTTCCTGGGGCGAGAGGTCTCCGTTGATGTAGAATATCTCGGAGGCTCCGCCGGTGGCTTTGACTAACTGTTCGCATACGTTCAGACTGAAAGAGATGTATTCCGTTTGTTTTTCCATTCCCATGTCTTTTACCATTTTTACGATGGTTTTCACGGCTTGGTCTTCATGTTCTTTGTTTTTGTTCTTCTTGATTTCAAGAATAAGCTGCAGGTCTTTCAGTTTGCGTCCTTCCTCTAAATAAGCTTGCAAAGTAGGCAACGTCTCCCCGTTTTTGAGTTTGCTGTCTTTGATTTGCTCGTAAGTAGCCCGGGATATGGCTGTCGAACCGATGGTATTGTCATGATTGACAACTACAATGCCGTCGGCAGTCATTTGTACGTCGAATTCTGCCCCGTAGACTTTCGCTTCGGCCGCTTTTCTTAAAGAGGCCAATGAGTTTTGTGCCGAACCTTCGGCTTTCCAATAACCTCGATGGGCAATGACTTGTGTCTGTGCCTGGATGCTTAGTGCGGCGAGGCAAAGACAGGCTGTAACAATGGTTTTTTGATAGATGTTCATTTTTATCAGGCTTATAGTTCGATTTGTTGTGTGTAGCTTTCATGAAAACGGTTAGTCGCTTTGACCGTGACGGTTCGGGCCGACGTAGAAGGTTGGGCACGGAAAAGATGGCGGGTGTGGTAGCCTTCGGCTTTTCCGTTTTTCATTGTGATGAAGTCCTGATCTTCATCTTCGAATGGCTGCATCGGGCCTTTCGGTTTTCCGTCTTCGAACCATTCTACTTTCCAGTCCGGATCCCAGTCCCAGATGTTGGCCACGACTTGTTTCGGTTGGCTTTTGAATTCTCCAGGTTTGTAGATGCGGAATTGATAGTCTGAGGGTTTCCCAGTAGCTTTGTAGTGCCATTTCACGTTTTTGTCGTTTACCTCTACTATAAGGTATCCGTTGGGAGCCCCGCAACGGTTCACGTGTCCGGCCCACCACGCTCCGCAGGCGGCTCCTATGTTGTGCTCGTAGATGTTAGCCGCAGGTTGCGCGTTTTCGTAGAAATGAGTATGGCCGGCAAATATATGTACCTGGTAATCTTTGAGAATGTCCAACAGCTCCGATGTATTACTTGTGTTTCCACTGCCCTCTGCCGTTGTATTGGAAGTAGGTGCATGCAGGTTGAGGAACACGAGACTGCCTTTGGGCACATAGCTCAAATCCTTTTTCAACCATGCCAGTTGGGCCGGAGTAAAAGCTTCTTTGTATTTCTTTCCGCCTTGGTAGTCTATGTCTTTCATGGTTACGACATGTACCTGGCCGATGTTGAAAGAGTAATCGGTCGGACCGAATGCTTTGTGGTAATCGGCTTCTCCATAACCCGATTCCGGAACTTCCGTGCGTTCCATATCGGCATACTTAAGGTTGAAATCGTGATTTCCGATGACTTGGAACATTGTCAGCCCCAAGTGGGAAACGCTTTCTTTGTATGGTTCCATCAGGTTCATGGCATCCCAGACCAAATCTCCCACGGCCATGCCTACCACTTCTTTCCCTTTGAAAGAATCCACTGTGCGTTTCAGGTCGGGAACGGTTTCTTGCCGGAAACGGTCGAGATGAGCGTCGGTTTTCACTTGAGGGTCGGAAATGGCAATGTATACAAACCCGCGGGTAGGGGTTTCCCGTGGTTCAAGCATGAAATTACAGATGTTTTCTTGTGAATCGGCTTTTTGGAATTGGTAGAACTTGTCAGCAATTCCGTCGGTTTCCGGTAACTTGTAGGCGGATGGGGTTGAGATGTAAACCAACGGTTGGCGTTCTGCATCGCTTTCCATACGGTAATGTCCCATGGCATCGGTCGTAGTGAAATTACGTCCGTCCGTCACGACTACTTGAGCTACAGGTTTTCCTTGGGTGTCGGTGATACGGCCTTTGACGATTCCCGGGGCTGCCGAGGTCTGGGCAGCCATCAGTCCACATAAAACAAACGGAAATAGGATATGTTTATAGTTACGTTTCATGGCTTTTTAATGTTTTCTGAGTTTTACTTTATCGAACAGGGCGATGATGGCTTCCGGTCGGTCGGCCGAGCGCAAAGCTTGCTCTAAGGTTTGGGTGTCTGGTTCGAAGCAGATTACGTTGGCGCAGTCCAGGATATGAGCCATGCTGGTGATGGCGGTATCACGGCTGACCTGATGTTTGTTGACGGCTTTCTTATAATATTTATTCACCTTGTTGACGGCTTTATATACCGCCGGTTTGACTATTTCTACCGAAGTGTCGGAGAAACCGACGGACATGTCGTATTCGTGAGTATAGTTATGGACGAAAGTGTCCCACTTTTTAGCGATGCCCTCTCCGAGGAAGTGGTCGGATTCGAAAACTACTTTTGCTACGGGAATGTCGCCATATACATCGAATACAAACTCCGTGCCTAACGCTTCTTTACTCTCGGTGTTTCTTTTTTCCGGATGGGACGTGGAGACGGTTGTTTCCGTATGGTTCTCCGGACAGGCTTCTACGGGGACTGTTCCTGCGCAGCAGCAAACAGCCATTGCTACAATAATTCTTTTCATATTCTTCTATGTTTTGCTTTACTTCTGCCAAATCAATTTGATGGAAAACTCATCGCCGCCCATGTTTTTCTTGGCTTCCTGATAGTTTGCCATATTGGTACGTTGTACGGCGGCCGGATATTTAAACCTTCGAGGCATTTGGTTGTGGCTGATTTGTATGCCTTCTCCTACGGGAAGAACCGGATACCCCGTACGGTTGTATTCGAACCATTGTTGATAGTCGCAGAAATACAAGGCCACGAACTTTTGATTCATGATACGCTCCAAGGAACCGTCGTATCGGGCTTGAGGATTATCGAAATAATCGGCGGGGAGTGTGGCGTTCCACTGTTCCACAGAAGCCTGTACGCCTTTCTTGTAAGCGGTTTCAGCTTCTGTGGCGCCGCCGGGGAGGATTCCTTTTTGGAACAATTCTGCCTTGATGAATTCCACTTCTGCGTACGACATCAAGGTAAGGTCCATCGGAGCCTTTGCCATACTTTGGTTGGGGAGGGAAGCTGTTATGGCCGGTAGAGTCAGATAACCACTGGGAAGTCCCACGTAGGCTTTGGTACCGTCTTCCTGTTCCACTTGGGTGGCAAATACCGGCAGGCGCGGGTCATTCCAGGAGTTGAGTAGGTCGATGAGGAATTCAGATAAGTTGACGTATGAAGTGAAATCTTGAGGGCGTGCCATGGGTGCCTCTTCAGGGAATACCCCCGAGATGCCCAACATGGCAGCATCGTCATTAGATTCGAATACGGGATACGTAGCCGGGTTGTCGTACATTTCCTGTAGTTCGGCTTGTGCGTTAAAACCTTCTGCATCCAAGAGCCGGGTCAAGGTACGCATGCGGAGCGAATTACAGAATTTCTGCCATTTCTTGATGCCTTCTCCTTCGGTAGTGCTGTAAAGCATGTCTCCGGAAGTGTTGTACACGAGTCCGCTTTCTGTATCAAACAAACTGTTGGCCGTTTTCAGATTGTCGAGGATTTGTCGGTAGACTTGTTCTTGCCGGTCGAACCGGGGAGCGAGAATACCTTGGTCGGCCGAACAGGCTTCCGACATGGGAATGTCACCGAAAGCGTCGGCCAATATGCCGTACATCCAGCTTTGCAAGGTGAGGGATACGGCCTCATAGTTCGGTTCGGGGGAAGCCAGTTGGGCATTGAGCCGTTGGATTTCTTTGGCATTGTTGATCCATTTGTAGTAGGTGTTCCACGTTCCGTCGCCTCGGGAGTCTGTCATGTTCCACCATCCTACTCCGCTTGTGCCGTTATTGCTTACGAGGCATTGCATCAAAGGAAATGTGTAGTCGTAATAGCGGTTCCAGTTATAAGTGCCCATGTCGTAAAGAATCGGGTCGAGCAGAGTGCCGGGATTCACCTTTTCCATGCGTGTGGGGTCTGTATTCAGTTCATCGAAATCGGTACATGACGAGCAGGCAAAGCCGCTTAATACCATTCCGAGTGTGATATTTCTTAAAAGATTCGTTCTTTTCATTGTTTTTGTTCTTTAGAAAGTAAGATTGAGGTTGAAGCCGAAAGTTCTTGTAGTAGGCAGTGAGCCTGTTTCTATACCGGATACCATGGAACTGCCGTCCAGGGCTACGGATTCCGGGTCGAAGAGAGGATAGTCGGTGAAACACCACAGATTACGTCCGTATACGGCTATCGAGGCTTTTGAGAATGGAGATTTTTCCAAGACTTTCTTAGGGAGTTCGTATTCCAATCGGATTTCTCTGATCTTCAAGAAAGAGGCATCGAACGAGTTGGTTTCTACATTGGCTCTCCGATAATACTCCTTATAAAAACTTTCGATAGTTACCACTTTCGTGTTGGGAGAGAACGTTCCGTCGTCATTCCGTACCACGCCCGGTGCTATCATGTACATTCCGCTTTGAGGCGTGTAGCCGGCGGCGGCAATGCGCGGGTCGCTGGCATCCATATAATACTCCGTACCTGGAAGGCGTCCGTTCAGAGATTGTGTAAGTTTGCCTTGTTCCATCATTTTGTGGAATGACATGCTGTAGATTGTACCGCCTACTTGTCCGTCAAGCAGAATACCTAATTTAAAGCCTTTATAAGAGAACTCATTATACCATCCGGCTTTCCAATCGGCATAGGCCGTACCTACATATTCGATTTCGTCGGCTTGTTCGGGTAGACCGTTGTCTCCGATGACCACGTTGCCCTCAGGGTCGCGTACCAGTTTGTAGCCCCATAAGTCTCCTGTGGTACCTCCTACACGTCCGATGATAGATGCGGTTCCCACAGTGCTGATGACTTGGTTTTCGTCTGCTCCTTCAGCCAGTGAAAGTATTTTATTGTCATTCTTCGACCATGTGAGCGTCGTGTTCCATCGGAAGTCGCGTGTCAGGACCGGCGTGGCCGTGATTTCCAATTCATATCCCCTGTTACGGACGCAGCCGGAATTGATTGTGCCGCGGCTGTATCCTGTGGTCGGGTCGAGAGGAGCATCCAGAATTTGGTTTTTAGTACGATTATAGTAAAACGAGAAGTCTACACCTATTCGATTGTCGAACATACGGAAGTCGAAGCCGGCCTCGTAGTTCGTCGAGATTTCAGGTTTAAAGTCTTGATTGTATAAAGTGGAAGCCACTTCGGCCGACCCCGGAAAATTGCTGTTGTCGTAGTAAGCGGAGGTCTTATAAGGGTCGGTGTCGTTACCGACTTGGGCGAAAGAAGCCCTGAGCTTAAAGAAACTGATGGGGTCGGGCAGAGCAAATAATTCGTTCATGACGGCACTGGCGCTGACCGAAGGATAGAAGAAAGAACGGTGGTTACGGGGAAGGGTAGACGACCAGTCGTTGCGTCCTGTCACGTCGAGGAACAGTTTGGACTGCCAGGACAGGTTGGCGGTGAAATAAAGGCTGTTCAAAGCTTTCCGTCGGATGGTATTCACGACATTCGGATTAGAGATTCCGTTAGACAGCTTGTACACACCGGGGGTAATAAGTCCGTTGACGGAAGCCGACAGTAGGTCATAACGTTGTTGCATCATGTTGCCTCCTACGGAAGCATTGAGGTGGAATCCTCCGTCGTATGAATCATGATAGGTCAACAAGGCGTCGCTATTCAATTCGTAGTCGAAAACGTTTTCTTTCTTAAAGAACCCGTTGCGGAATACCACGTCGCTGATGGGACGATGCTGTTCGCGTTGGTCGGCCGAGAGTTGTATGCCGGAACGTATCATGAAGTCGAACTTACTGCTTAGCTTCAGGTTGGCCGATACGGTAGAGACGACGTTATGTTTTTCCGAAGGATTCTCTGCTTCGTACAGCGTGACAAAGGGATTACCGATGTAGCTACTGTAAGGTTGCAACTGTTCAAGTCCTTCCTGGCCCTTTTTCCACATGGGGCGCAGCCAGTCCAGGTTCACGTTCGGATTCTGGAAGATGAGGAAGTAAGCAATGGAATTGCTGTTGTATCCCAATGCGGGAGTGTTGTTGATTTTACGATAAGTATAGCTCGTTTTGAAGTTGACACGTAAAGCACGCGAGATTTGTTGGGCTGCCGATACCATGGCCGATACGCGTTGAAAGCCGGTATTGGGCAATATCCATTCGTTTTTGGTATGTGTGATAGAGGCTCTCAGGTTGCCCCGGTCTGATTTTCCGGTCAACGCTACGGAGTTGGTTAGGGTATAACCTGTTTGAAACAGGTCTTTCCGGTTGTCTTTGTAAGCCACCCAAGGAGTCGCAGCGTCGGCACGGCCTTGGTTCTCCGGAGAGTATTGATAGAACATCTGTCCTTCGAAACGCGGACCGAACGCGCTGCTGGTTCCACTGGTGCTGGGAGTTCCGTCCGGACCGGCACCGTATGAATAGTAATGTTGTCCGGCGTATGCCGTACCTTCCGCACCGATGTTTTTGGCTTGTCCTTGTCCGAATTCATATTGATAGTCGGGCCAGCGCATGACGTTATCCATACTGACGTGGGCGCTATAAGAAACGCCAAGCCCCTTTTTGGCATTGGCTCCCGATTTGGTGGTTACCATGATGACGCCGTTTGCTGCGCGCGAACCGTACAAGGCTGTGGCACTGGCTCCTTTCAATACCTGGATACTTTCGATGTCTTCCGGATTCAAGTCTGAGAAACCGTTGCCGTAGTCTACCGAGAGTTCGGCTGCATCGCCGGCTCCGTAGGCCATTCCCGGGTTGGTCATCGGGCTGCTCAGGGGAACACCGTCTACGACTACCAAAGCATTATTGCCATTCGCATTCAGTGAAACATCTCCTCGCACGGATATCCGACTGGTACTTAGCGGTCCTCCGGAAGAGATGATGCTCAACCCGGCCACTTTTCCTGTCAGAGCCGACGACCAGTTAGTCGGCATTGTACCGGTGATTTGGCTGCCTTCCACTTTCGTCGTGGCGTATCCCAAGCCTTTCTCGTCGCGTTTGATGCCCAATGCGGTTACCACTACCTCATTGATTTCTTCTGCGTCTTCCTCCAAATGAACTTGGAGGGCTTTATTGGAATATTCGATTTCTTGTGTCTTGAAACCTACATATTTCACCTCCAGGCGGTCCTTGGCTGTCAGCGTCCGTTTGCTTTCGAACGAAAACTTCCCGTCCAAGTCCGTGATGGCTCCTTCTTGACTGTTCTTTACCTTGATAGTGGCGCCCATTAACGGTTCACCCTTTGTGTCCGTCACTTGACCTCTCACCAAGCTTTGAGCCTGTATGGCATGGGTCGTCAGGCTGCTGATAGCCAGGATAGCCATGCTCTTGCTCAATTTCGTTAAAACTTTAGTTCCCATTTTTTCTATTTGCTATATGTATTTGAGTCGTTTTCTAAATACACTGCAAAGGAACTAAAGTCTTTTTAAGACACTGTAACGTTCGTTTTAAATGTTGGTTGCAATGCTATGTCATTCCTGTTAATGCAAATAAAATCAGGTATATATGACATTTGAAAAAGAAAAAAGAGAAGTACGAGGAACTCCTTCCTGTACTTCTCTTTCTATTTATAGGTTGTGTGTTTTGTCTTCCTTATTCCTTGTAGCCCGCTATTTCAGCTATCTTTTTAGGGATTTCCGTATTGTCGATACGTCCGGTGAATTCTTCAGCGCCGGCTCCTATGGCAAACACCGGAACATAGCCGTTGGAATGTCCTCCGCTTTGCCATCCTACCATAGCTTTCCGAGCCATGAGTTGCCGTGCTGTAGAGGCAATGATGTTTTCGCTTTCATACAAAGTCTTTGTGTCTTTGGCCACTCCTTCGCAGAAATTCTCGTATGCTTTTTTGAATTGCTCCGTTTCCCGGTCATCCAATGGTATTTGAGACCAAAATCCGAAGTTATCCTGTAACTGCTTGCGTACGAAGTCCCACGTGAACTTTTTGCCCTCTTTCTGGTGTTGTGCGGCTATCATTTTACTGAAGGCTCCCGCACTTTGTTTTTGGTATTTCAGCAGGTCGGTATGCAGTTCGTACTTACCTGTTCCTAAAACAATCCCTCCGGTCTCGTGGTCGGCTGTGATGATAATCAGCGTTTCGTCGGGATGCTGTTCATAGAACTCGTATGCCACTTTGATGGCATTGTCCATGTCTATAACCTCTTTAAAAGCTGTTGCCGCATCGTTGCTGTGGCAAGCCCAGTCGATTTTTCCGCCTTCCACCATCAGGAAGAAACCGTCGGTATCCTTTTGGCTGAGGAAATGGATGGCTGCCCGGGTAATATCTTGTAAGGTGAGGTCATTCTTTTGGCGGTCTATGGCGTAGGGGATACTGGTACGGTCTGCCTTGCTGGCCGTTTCGGTTTGCAACAGGAGCATTTTACCGGCTTTTTTTGCCTTTTTACGGTAGTCGGCATATCCGCGTGCGATGGTATAACCGGCCTCCCGGCATTGTATGTACAAGTCCTTATTTCCGCTCAGTTCATTGTTTTCCGGTTGCAGGAAATCGGAACCGGCATAGAAATCGAAACCGGCTGCTATGAGGTCTTTACCGATTTGATGATACATATTCCGGTCTTTTACGTGGGCATAGAAAGATGCGGGAGTGGCATGATCCACGGATACGCTTGTAGTGACGCCCACGGCCTTCCCCTCTGATTTGGCCAAAGCGGCTATACTATTGATACGGGTGGTCAAGTCGGTCTTGACGCCCAATGCTCCGTTTTTCGTTTTGTTTCCGGTAGCAAGGGCCGTGCCTCCGGCGGCAGAATCGGTTACCCCGTTCGTACCGGAATACGTCGTGACAAGCCCCACGTATGGAAATTGTGCAAAGCAGAGCGGTGATGTTCCGATACGTCCTTCCACGGCAGCCATATAGGTCTCCGTTCCGTTTACTTGGTTGACTCCCATTCCGTCACCGATAAAATAAAATACATACTTGGCTTTGCCCTCAGCCATTACGACCAGTGCCATACAAAGAACGGCACAAAGTGATAGTAGTCTTCTTCTCATGATGATGTCAATGCTAATAGTTGATGAGCCAAAGTTACGGAAAAATCGGTCTGATGTTCAACAAAATCTAATATTTTCCGCTGCGGAACAGAGAAAAATGTGGTGATGTGTCAAAAGTGCAACGAAATATAATTGTGTTAGGTCATATACGGCATTTGGATGAATAGAAAGCAAAGCATTAAACTTTTTTATCCTAAGTTTATTGTTTATTTTGAGGTTATAGGATATTTTTGCAACCAATTATTTTAGTAGTAAGCGTATGAAAGGAAGATTACTTTTTTTTAGCATGGCCATATTGTGTGGCGTTGTGACTGTAAATGCACAGTTGATTCGGAAGAAAGGAAAAGCTGCGCAAATGAAAGTGGGAACAGAGAATATCCTGAAGACTCGTTCGGTTTTGGCTGTGGAAAGAATGCAGCCTGCGGCGGCAGAGGAATATACTGTGTATAACGGAGAGGTTTCTGAGGAGCCGTCTTATTGGTATGAGTACGACGCAAAGGGACAGATTGTTTCTTCCTCTTCTATATATACTATGAGCGGAGAGGTAGATTCTTTTTATGTTCAGAAATCCTCTTATGATTATTCTAAGGGGTATCCGGTGCTATTGGACGAGTACCATTACCGGGAATCGGCCATAACGCATGAGAAAACCCCGTTTGAATATCGTCAACGTACTACAATGGAAGGAGGAGTACGTACGAAATTGGAAAACGAAAATTATGACATCATCGAGTTGGACCAGGCAGGTCGTGTGACACGGGCTGTGGAGGATGTCCGTGAATTCCGTATGGAGGACATCTATACCTGGAACGGTGAGATTCCTTCTTCGTGGAGGAATTTGTATGAAGAATATGGAAGCGGCGGAGAAGTCCTTTATAAGACAGAGATGAACGTGACCAATATAAAAGAGGTTTATGCTGCGGTTCCGTTTAATGCTTATGCTATTGATTTGACAGAAAGTTTCGGGAGTGGCACGTGGATTTGTAATGCTACCGGAACCGTTACTGAAGACGGGGAAACATTTGACTTGGTGTTGACCGGAAATGTGAGCGAGGACAAGAAAACGCTGACACAGACCATGAAAGCGGGAGACATATTGGATGATGTGATTACGCTGACCTATACGGACGACAACGGTAGCTATGTGTTGGAAGACCGGGATAACTCTTACGGCGATCTTTTTATTTTGAAAGAGACACATGTATTCAATGAAATGGGAGATGAAGTTGAAAATTCAAGGGAAGAAATCGGAAACGAAGGCGTAGAGTATTCTTCGAAAGAAAAGATGGAGTGGGAGTATGATGAGCAAGGCCGTCCGCTCAGTATGAAACGTTATATTGCAGACAGAGAAGGAAGCTTGAATTTGAATTCCATTCTGAAGTTTACGAAGTGGCATGATGCTTCTTCCGTTTCTTCGGCTGTGGCAGACGGAGAGGTTCTGGGGGCTACGCTTTATGCTTTGGATGGTGTGAAAGTTTGCGATTTGTCTGCGGAAGAAATTGCAGATGTAAAGAGGGACGTACAGAAGAGTGGCATTTACATCTTGGTGAAGAAAACGACTCGCGGTACGGTTGCAGAGAAATTGATTATCAATCGTTAAGGAGTAATATTTGCCTCTTTTGAGAATATTCCTCGTGTGTCGTTTCGAGAGGGAACGGCGCACGAGGGCTTTTTGTAAGTAAGAATATAGTTATTTAGCGTTTTAAGGTTATAAAGATTGTAGACATGGTAAAACAATGTACGATTTTGTTCGGTTGTCTGGCTTTGGGCGACTTCGTGGTGTGGGCCACGGGAGTAAAGTTGCCGGGCAGCATTATCGGCATGCTTCTCCTGACCGCCTTCTTGCAGATGGGATGGGTAAAGCTGCGTTGGGTCAAGGGTATCTCAGATTTCTTAGTAAGCAACATGGGCTTCTTTTTCGTCCCACCGGGAGTAGCCCTGATGCTTTATTTCGATGTGATTGCCGCCGAGTTCTGGCCGATTTTCACAGCTACGGTGGTCAGTACGGTATTGGTTTTAGTCGTCACGGGGCACGTGCATCAATGGGTAAGAAGACATGGAGTATTTAGAAAGTGATTTTTTCCTTATCGCGCTGACGTTCGGCGTGTATTTTCTGGCCAAACGTTTGCAGGCGCGCACAGGCTGGGTGGTGTTGAATCCCATTTTGTTGGCCATATTGGTCTTGATAGGCTTCCTGAAAGTTACGGGCATCTCGTACGAGACGTACGCCGGGAGTGCTTCCATCATCGACTTCTGGCTCAAACCGGCCATTGTGGCTTTGGGTGTGCCTTTGTATCTGCAACTCAAGAGCATCCGGCGGCAACTGATGCCGGTGTTGGTTTCCCAGTTGGTCGGTTGTTTTGTCGGCATTGTTTCGGTGGTATTGACTGCCAAATGGATGGGAGCTTCCGATGATGTGATTATCTCCCTTGCGCCCAAGTCGGTCACGACTCCTATTGCGATGGCCGTGACGGAATCGTTAAACGGCATTCCTTCCCTGACGGCTGCCATTGTCGTGTTGGTAGGACTGTTCGGGGCGGTATGCGGATTTAAGATTCTTCAGGTAGGAAGGGTGAAAAGCCCTATCGCCCAAAGTCTGAGCATGGGCACGGCTTCGCACGCCGTCGGGACGTCGCGTGCCATGGAATACGGGCGTATTTATGGAGCGTATGCCAGTTTAGGATTGATTCTGAACGGGTTGCTGACGGCTCTTTTTGCGCCTTTATTGTTGCATCTGTTAGGTATCGCTTGAGCCTTGTTGCAGAAAAAATGAAGGGAAGGCATTTCGTTTGAGAATGCCTTCCCTTTTTGTTATTCCGGATGGTTTCGGAACCATCGCAGGAGCTTTCGGGTTTACGGATGCCGTATCGTGAACTTCCGGCTGTCGTTTGCTTGTCCGCACCGGGCTTTCAGAATGTACATGCCGTCGGGGAGTCCGCTGACGTCGAATGAAGTCGTGGCTCCGTTCATGCCTCTTTGGGTAAGTTGCATGTTGCCTTGCAGGTCATAAATGTGGAAGTCCACTCTTTCCGGACCGTTGTCCAACAAGTAACGTACGTCGAGGCGGCGGTCGGCAGGCAACGGGCCTACGTCGAATGTGCCAGGCTCATCTTTCGGCGTGTCGCAGATACGGGTGGTGCCGTCTGCGAGCTTCTTGATGTCTTCGGCATCCAAAGCATAATCGTATATCCGGAAGTCGTCGATGTAGCCATTGAACAGCGGGTCGGCAGCAAACTGGCTGCGTCCGATGTAGTTCAGCAACGGGTGGAAGTCTGAGGGGCGCAAGGTAATGTCTTTTGAAGAAGCCATGAGTTCCCCGTTCAAATAGAGGCAGACTTCTTCTTCTCCCATCGTGACGGCCAGATGTATCCACTCCTTGCGGTAAGCTGTGATTCGTTCGCCGTCTATTTGCTGTTCGTCTCCTCCGTTTCTGATGGCGAACCGTATCCGGCCGTCGTCCGAACGCACGGTGAGGAACATATATTCGTCTTCCCCGTTGCCGAAGTCGAAAATGCGTTGCCAATTGTTACCGCCTTCCCAATAAATCCACGTTGAAATGGTGGTTTCCGCATGGTCGGCCACGTTGGTCGGCAGTTGTACGTACTGAGCGGAACCGTCCAGAGACAAGGCATACCGGCCGGATTTGCCTTCGGCGTATACGCCGTCTTCCGGTATGGCTCCATGGCGGATGTTAAGCGTCGTGTCGTGGACGTTTTCTTCAAATTCATAGCGTGCGACGAGGGCATCCGTTGGGGCTACGGTCGCACTTGCGGTCGAGGACGCCGGGGAAGTATTCACCGAAGCGTCTACCGTCTTGACGGTGTAATAATATGTCTTTCCTTCTTCAGCCTTGTTGTCCACGAAAGCCGTATCGGCCACGTAGCGTGCGATTATCTCGTAACCGTCCTCCGGGTTTTCCGAACGCAGCACGGTGTAAGTCGGGTCCGTGGCGTCAGCTTTGTCCCAGGTCAGAAGGACGGAAGAGGCACGGCTTTCGGCTTTCACGCCGGTCGGAGCGTCTATGTCCCGTACACGGGGTCTGACACCGGTCCGGATGAAGCGCCAGAGTTGTGAAGGACTTTCTTCGTCCGGTTCGGCCTGTACGATTTTGTCCCCCGATGTTTTGAGGCACAGCGAACTGTGGCGGTTACGGATGCGGAACCACCCGTCGCCGGCATATTCCAGATACCATTGTTGGTTCGCACTCTTACCGTTGGCGTATAGGATGACTTCGGCTCCGCCGTCCATCGAATAGTTGAGTACGTCGAGCGTCTGGCTGGAAGTGACGGAGAGTATTTGGTGGTAGCTGAAGTCTCCCCCGATACGGGCATCTACCGGATTCACGTGCCATTGCAACGACTTCTTGCCGGTGGAGTAAGTAGAGGAGGTGAGGCTACCGTTCTCGTTGTCCAGCAATTTCCGGCTACTCTTGTTGATTAACACGTAGGTTCCGTCCACTACGGGTTGCACGTCGTCACCCCAAGTGATGCTTACGACCTGTTCGGCATTGGTCTGTCCGTCCTGGTAGCTTCCCGGCTCTCCGCCCGGCAACTCCATGACGTATTCCCGCTGTGGCCCGTGTCCGTCGAAGAACACGTCGCGCTCTTTCGAGAGGAAACGGTAGGAAGTGGTGACGGCCTGCCGTTCGGACGTTCCGCCGAAGGCCTGTACCTTGCCGTCCGGGGCGCGGTAGACCGATGCTGCCGTCCAGTTGGGACGATGTTCCGCGTACGCCAAGCGTTCGCCGTGACTTGCCTTGCAGAATTCACCGCGGGCATATTCGGCCGGCCCCCACCAAACGCCGGTTTGCATGCCGTATTCCATGCCCACCATGGCCTCCATGACATTGTGCATCTCGTCGGCCGTGGCATGTTTGCCGTCTTCCCTTACCGTGGTGAAGAATTGGGCGAAATTGTCGAAACTGCCGGCCAACTGGTGGGTGTTTCCTTCGTCCAACCGGTCTTTGAGGGCATTGTACCATGGCAGTGCCTGGTCGCAGTTCAGTGTGTTCCCTCCCGAAATGCGGATGTGGTCAAAGCGAGGGTTCTTGCGCAGTTCGCCTGCGATGTTATAGAAGTCTTCCTGCGTGCCTTGTCCCCATCCGTAATCGGGTTCATTGAACGGTGAGATGGATACGACCTCGTATCCCGCTTCTTGGAAATAGCGTGTGGTGACATCCATGAGCTGTGCCCAATGTTCCGCATTGCCGTTATACCATGGGTCGACCGAAGGATGGTCGCAGTTCAACATCAGTTTGACATCCGGCTTGCAAAAGCTCAGCAGACGGAGCCGTTCGGTGACAGCGTCTTTCTGTTCTTGTTGCAGGTCGCCGTCCACAATCGGATAAGTGGGTTGGAAAGAGGCTCTGACGATGGATACATTGTCTTTTCCCATGAAAGCCACGCAGCGGCGTAAGTTGTATTCGTGCATCCAAGCCATGTCACCGCCCCATTCCACTTCGCGTACGATTCCCTTTTCGGAGAGTTTGAAAGGGATGACGCGGTCTGCCGTGGGGTGAGGCTCCAGATTGCTGCTTGAACTGAAATTCTGTGCAAAGGTCGGGAATGTATTCCAACCGGCCATCATGATTGAAATCAGGCGTAATGTTTTGCTTTTCATTGCTTGAAGTATATTGGATTGCAGTGGCAAAGAAAAAGATTTTTGCTGATTTAGGCAAGCGAATGGCTGGTTTTTTATGGGGGGAATAGAAGGCATTGTAAAGGAAAGCCTCGTTCTAAAATCGTTCTGCGCCAAACGGGAAATCAATCTCAGCAGAATGAAAAATCGTTTGGCTTAGATTGATTTTCCATTCTGCGCCAAACGATTTGTATATTTCATTGTAATGATATACAGTGTGTTACAAAGAAGTGCTTCTCTTTCTGATTGTCATTTTATTTCTTGACAACTTTTTCAGTAACTACTCAGCACCCCTATGGGCATAAGTAATCGTCTTACTGTTGTACTACAG